>Ga0307507_10001544_pt1 | contig 51356 bp, 17 predicted proteins | sample 7_EM_MG_FD_207223 | JGI IMG/M metagenome (GOLD analysis project Ga0307507, IMG submission 207223) | Populus trichocarpa ectomycorrhiza microbial communities from riparian zone in the Pacific Northwest, United States - 7_EM | ecosystem: Host-associated > Plants > Roots > Unclassified | place... | reverse complement strand
TACATAAACTGTGTAATAAAGTCAAGACGTTGCGTAAGGAGAGAAGGTAAGGAAACGGGAAGAAAGGGTATATATCGCTAGTTTGGTTGCTTAGTCAACACGTGCACAGAGCAGAATAGGATTCAAGTAGCGGTCCTGGCAGAACTTGGCAGGATTTAGTGGACTTGGCAGAATATGGCAGAATGCGGCAGATTGCCATCAGATTGCCGTAGATTACCGTCAGATTGCCATCTTATAGTCAGTCTCTTCTTGCTGCGTAGGTGGAAACAGGTAGACGTGTGTAAGGTATTATGGAGGAGTCCCATAACAGTACCCCCCCTTTAAACTCGAGCTTCTGTAAGATGGGGCTAAGGTAGTTCTAGGTAGAGTTTATAAAAGTCTTCTGCGGCTTGTATAAGTCCTACAGAGTTAACAGGTTCCCATAAGGGCTTAGTAAAGCCTCTCTATTTTATAAGATATATATATTTGCGTTTCTGTTTGTTATATTTAATGTCATCAACTCTTTTAACGAGGTATTTATCCTCACCATCTACTTTAACTAGTGGGGGAGGGTCTTGGATCTGTCTAGGTAGGGCGTCTAATATAGGGGCGGTAGGGTGGAGGACTAATATATAAAATACAGGGTGGATTTTAACCGTATTAGGGAGCTTTAGTTGGTAGGCATAAGGAGAGACAACTTTTTTAACCTTATAAGGGCCGGCGTTCTTCTAGTTAAGTTTCTTAGTAGGTTATTTCGTGTTTAGATTTCTTGCGTCTAGCCAGATAAAGTTACTAATTTAATAAGCCAGTGCTAGGGTTCGGTTCTTATTTGCTACGGCTTTATAGACAGACTGGGCCCATGTTATTTTGTTAGTAAGGAACTCTTATAGTTCTTCCATCTTCTTTATGAATTCATTTGCTTCTGCAACTTATAAGGCCTAATAAGCTAGGCAAGGAACATTACTAAAGGGTTTAAAACCCATTTGTAGGTACTAGCCGTAATTAGCTAGGAATGGGGAGACCTTTATAGTTTCTAAAACGGAGTTATTTATAGTAAACTTGGCAAATATAAGCTAGTCCATCCAGTCATCCTGCAAATACGACGTGTATATCCGAATATACTATTCTATTATAGCATTTGTACGTTCCGTTTAACCGTCCGTTTCTAGGTAATATGCCGTAGACAACAGCACTTTAATATAGAGTTAGGTAGTTAGTTCTTCCTAGAATACTAAGACAAACTGGCGGCCTCTATTAAAGATGATTGTTTTGGGAAGTCCATGGAGTTTCTATACGTAATCCAGGAACAGTTAGGCAATAGCAGGTGTTAATATATTAGGGTAGGCGATTAAGTGTCTCATTTTAGATAGTCGGTCTATAACTACTATAATGTTTACACAGCCTTTACTTACGGGGAGATTAATAACGAAGTTAATTAAAATATCCTTCCATCTTTGGTCCGGAATAGGCAGTGGCTTTAGAAAGCCGTTATACTTTTTATACAAGGCTTTAGCTCGTCGGTAGGTATAACAGCTAGAGATATACCTTTGTATTATATCATATATGTTTGGCCAGTAGTACTCCTATTAGAGCAGCTCTAGGGTTTTTCCTCGGCCTAGGTGGCCGGCTACTGGTAGATTATATACGTGTTCAAGGAGCTTAAGCTTAAGTTCGTCGTGGTCAGGTACAACTAGGCGGTTTCAGTAGTACAAGCATTCTCCGCAAGCTTCACATTCACTTAAAGAGATCTTTTTAGAGCGTCTAACGCCATCTTAAATTAACTTAAGTGTCTCTTGGATAAACTCATTATTTAGGTATTTATCGACTATAATCTACTTAATTAATTAATCAGTTATTTCAAGGATATATACCGTAAGGTCTTTAGCTAGGGGATTAAATAATTCGGGGCGAAGCAGTATTTAATTATAGTAGGCGCGCGCTTCTTCCTATACTATTATATCTTATAAACGTTAAGTTAGGGCATTAGGTTTTTAACCTTAAACGCCTAGGCGGTACATAATTAAGAATTAGAAACGAGATAGATATTCTAACTAGTAGGCTTAACAATGACTTAGCTATTTTATAGTCGTAAAGTACTATAGATTCTTATAGTCGCTAAGAACCTTAATTAGAAATCCAGCGCCTTCTAGTTTAGGTCGCCATTGTTTGAAATATCTAATAATAGCCAATAATTCCTTATTATAGATCTTGTAGTTACATTTAGCTAGACTTAATCATTTTAAGAAGTATATTATTAGATGCAGTACTCCTTCCTTATTATACTGAGATAGAATGCCTCTAGTAATATAGTTAGATAAATTAGCTTCTATAATACTCTTTTAGTTTAGGTCAAAGTGTTAGAGTATAGGTACAGTGGTAAATATAACTTTTAGATAGGTAAAGGCCTTCTTACATTCCTTATCAAAGATAAAGGCTTTATCCTTTTATATTAGAGCTACAAAAGGTAAAACTAGGGTGGAGAAGTTATTAATAAACTATTAGTAGAAATTAGCAAATCCTATAAAGGCTCTTATATCCTTGATGTTCTTAGGTTCTTACTAGTTTACAATTACTTTAATCTTCTTTGGGTCCATTTATATGCCGTCTATAGAGATAATAAGTCCAAGGTATAGAACTTCCGTTTTATAGAACTCGCATTTATCTATATCTAATTATAGTCTAGCTCCACATAGGGCTTCTAGGACAAGGTCAACGTATTTCTTATATTTAGCTAGGTTATTGCTATATACTAGGATGTTGTTGATATAAGCAGTACAGAAAATGTCTAGGTAAGGTCGTAAGGTATTATTTACAAAGTATTAGAATGAACTTGGGGCATTTATAAGGCCGAACGGCGTCACTAAGTATTTAAACAGTCCATATCTAGTACAGAATGCGGTAAGCCATTTATCTCCTTTTATAATACGGAGGCGGTTAAATACGTAGATAAGGTTAAGTTTTGTATAGTAGCGAGCCTTACTTAATTGGTTTAGTATCTTTTAAATTAACAGGAGCAGGTACCAATTCTTAATGGTAATAGCATTAAGAGCTTAGTAGTCTATATAGAAGCGTAGACCGCCGCCAGGTTTCTTAATAAAGATTATAGGTGCAGCTATAGGCGAAGAGCTTGCTCTAATAAATCCTTTACTTAGGTGTTCGTCCAAGTACTTCTATAGTACTTGGAGTTTGTTTTGGGATATTCCGTATAAGGGTCCAAATCCTGGCTGTTTTCCTTCTTCAAGTACAATCTTATGGTTATATAGTCAGTATTCTATTAGTTTATCAGCTTCCTTTCGTAAAAATACTTTTAGGTTGTTATAGTGGCATACTAGTACTTTTATAGCAGGGTTAGTGTGTTTCTTTAGTGCTAAGGCCTTTTTAATATCGGCTATTATAACAGCAAAGATCGTATATTCAGGTTTCTTGGTAAGTTATACTAATAGGGTAGCTCTAATTATATAAATATCTAAGGTGTTAAGCGAACTTGGATTATCCTTAGTTTCTTATATAGTTTCTTATTCGGGTTTAAGTTTAGTATTAAGTATAGAGTCGGTGTTAGATTTAGGTTTAGGTTCTTTAAGTATCCTTTTTATAGTAGAGTACCAGTTCTTTTAGTACTTTTATATATTAAGCTTAAGCTTCTGCTTAGTTTAGGGTATAGCAGTTAGAGTTGGTTTATATAGTTATATATTATTTCCAGGTTCTTAGTGGACGTCAGTAGAAATCTTAAACTAGTGGATCTTGGTGGATTTTCTAGATTTTGGTTTAGGGTTTAAGTAGCAGGTTATAAAACACTTCTGCTTATAATAGGAGGCAGTAAATAGAAGCTTAAGGTTATCCCAATTAATAGTTACCTTATATAGCTTTATCTAGGGTTGTCTAAGGATTACTAAGTAACCTAGGGTGGTAATAAAAAGCCTAATCAGTTCTTTATGGTTTAGGTATTAGAGTCTTAGGAATACTACATAGGTAATACGGCCTAAGACAGTGCGTTTACCATCAAATCCAAATACGTCAATATGCCGGTTAAAGGGGGTTAGAGTAAAACCATTATCTTATATAAAGATTTTATTAATAAATCCTATGCCGCTGGCTCCTATATTAATTAGGACTCGAGTATTAACCTATTAATTATTCTGCCGAAGACAATAGTTAACGGTTATACTATAATCCTAAGAGTTAGAGTTCGTGATATTTAAAGCATTTAACGAGATCCTAAGGCAGCGCCATTTTAGAGAGTGACTTAGCTCTAGGACCTTCCTTTTAGAGGCGATTAGGGTAGAGTTCTTATAGCATATTAGTTATAGCTTCGTCCTTATAAGTAGTGCTTACTGGATGCGGGGCTGGAACCAGGTAGAGATTAAGAACGGTAACTAGAGGATTAATGTAGTAAACAGCTGCTAGTATTAGCCGTTTATAATTCGCGTTAGGGCAGGGGGACGGAGCAGTGGTTAGAGAGGTAGGAGCTACTTCCACACTTAAAATAGAGGCCTAGCTTAGTACGTTATTTTTATTTAGAGAACCCTAGTGGGGCGTATCCTAGGGTTCCAGTGTCGATATCTATAGCGTTAGGGTACTTAGGCTAAGACAATAGCTTAGTAGACGTTTATAGGGTTGTTATATTATATTAAGGAGCGGACTTCGGTGTCAGACGTAGTATATCATTATACCGTTTATTAATAACGTTTGCGTAAGCATTAAGGGCTCCTAGTAGGTCTATACCTATTAGGGAGGTTTTTAGTTCAGGACTTAGGGATTTAATAAAGCTATTAATTAGTATAGAGTCGTTCCAGCCTATTTCTTTTACGTAACAGTTAAATTTAGAGAAGTATACTAAAAAGCTTTTTATTCCTTAAGTTATATAGTTTATCTTTCTCTAAGCAGTAGCTTGGCGGTTCGGGTCACTATATATAGCTTTAAGAAGTACAATTAGGCTTAGTACTAAGTTTGGTTAAAGAGGTTTAATAAGGTCAGCTATATCTCCTCCTAGTCAACTTAGGGTATAATAGAGTCGGTTAGCTTTAGTTAGGTAGCGGTCAGCATTACTAGTTAGCTTATTTTTAAGCCGGCTTAGAAATAATCAGAGTTCTTATTATTTATTAGTAAATATTGGAGGGTCTAGTAATTATTTAGATTGTTATAGTGCAGTAGTTAGTTCTACTAGTGGGATAACTATTGCTGGTTTAGGGCTTGCGTTCCGCGTATTAGCTTCTAGTAATAGCAACCAGTCTTAAGGGCTTAATGTGGACATCTTAAGGGTGCGGATTTCTTTTTGGAGGGCCTTAATTATTTTCTAGTGCTATACTTCTTATTTGGCTTGCTATTAAGCTATAGCAGCTTAGTTTTATGCGAGGGCGTCTATAAAAAACTTTTATATATCTGCCAATTATTCCCAGAGTGCGGATATAATGTCGGCGGCCGTTATAGGGGCTTTAAGGTCGTTCTGCATTTTAAATAGGGCGGGGCGGAGTGTAGGTTTTAACACAACATAGTATTACGGAGTGAGTACAAGTAGTGATAATATATAGCAAAGTAGATATTATTAAGCTATATATATAAACTGTGTAATAAAGTCAAGACGTTGCGTAAGGAGAGAAGGTAAGGAAATGGGAAGAAAGGGTATATATCGCTAGTTTAGTTGCTTGGTTGACACGTGCATGGAGCAGAATAGGATTCGAGTAGCGGTCCTGGCAGAACTTGGCAGGATTTGGTGGACTTGGCAGAATATGGCAGAATGCGGCAGATTGCCGTTAGATTGCCGTAGATTACCGTCAGATTGCCGTCTCGTGGTCGGTCTCTTCTTGCTGCGTAGGTGGAAACAGGTGGACGTGTGTAAGGTGTTACGGAGGAGTCCCGTGACACTTACTTATAGATTACTCCAGGCGCCTATAGTCTCGGGCGCAGATAATACGTAAGCTAAGAGTAATCACAGCCACTAAATATTATACCACAGACACCACATAAAGTGGAAAAGAGCGGCTAGTATACTCTACCTTTCCTTTCTACCTTTTGTCCTGACTCCGCCCTAAGAGAGAAATGGAATATAAACGTCGTGCTTCTAGCTCTTATATGCCATTAATTCGACTCACCTTTAAATCTAACCTCTTGACCATATATCCCTTACCATCTTTATAAGAATACCAGATATTATATATGTTACCTTAACCAAGCTTAGATATATTGCTAACATAACCTATAGGTCCTCAATTAATACTTATAAAAATATTACGGTATACTATCGCCCTAAAGATAATATACCTGTTCGTTAACTTGCTGGAAACCTTAAATTATCCCAGAATTGCATTGACAACAAAGACATAGTATCTATTAGCGGGGAGAAGAAATAATTGCGGCTTTCTAACCCTATATAGAAACAGATGCCTTGTACGCCTGCTTAAACACCTAATAAGGTCAACTCTTATAAAATCAACAATAATACGGAGGGTAATATATAAGAAGATACAGAAATATATACCAATTACCTTAAGAGCTTAGAAGGCCGTAGTGAAACCAAGACAGTCTTACCTAAGCTAATAGAGAGCTATGGCGAGGCTAAAACAGACTTACCTTAACCAAAAGAGGTTTATATTAAAGGTTTGCTAGTGCCTTTAGGTATGTTTATAAAACACCTATATTTATTTAGCAATACTAATAAGTAAGTAGGGAATAGCTTAGCTAATCTTACAATATTTCTTAGAGTTGCATCTCCCTTATCTAAAATATTAACGATTTCCGATGCCATGATTTTGCGTGGACAACTAAAGTATCTCGTTTTGTAGTTGCCTTCTTGTTTTATAATAAAGGACTTAAGATGTCTCCAAAGCCCTAGTTATAAATCATTCGTATCTACGTTTAGCCCTATCGCAGTAATATACTAGTATTCTACCTAGGTTTTAGCCATGGACATACCACTAAATAGACTTGCATTATACTATACTGAGAATCCCCGTCTCTTTCGCCGTTATGCTAAGATATATAAACCACTTAAAGATATTATAATAGAGATAGCCAAGAGGGGCAAACCGTATAAGCAAGGAGATCAACTAGGAAAGGCATTAGAGGATTTATTAGAAGAGATATTAAGAAGAAGGGTACGTAAGAGAAAGGTAGATCCTACTATAGATAGAGATCCTAAGAGGTCTAAGGTATAAGAAATTTCTTATAAGGAAGATTTTTGCAATTATATTCTTGTCTTTTGGCATTGAGAATTAAGGCGTTAATTAGGATTTCCTTAGTTTAGTGTTTTATTTCTATCTAGTTGCTTCTATGTTAAGAATATCTCGTTATCGTTTACGTGTATAGACAAGTTTTTGCATATTGGATTGAAGTTAAGAGACTCGCTTATAGTATAGAGGTGCGTTTTAAAAGTCTTTACTGCTAAGAAATTGACTGCCCTAGCTTACCGCCTTCTAAATTTAGATGTCCTCCCATTTTAGGGTGCGAGTTGACTCTGAATTTTATATTAATAGAGTGGGAATATTGAGAATAAATATAGGATCTACCCCTTAATATTAGCCCAAGTTTTGACTGAAAACAAGATCTTGTTTTAAGAACTGGATCCGATTCTAAAGACTATATTTTGATTTTAAAGACTATATACCAATTCTGGGTTCCGGCTTAAATTATAACCCTAAAAACTAGATCTGGTAAATAGCCCTATAAGCGTAGCTATAAGTTTAAGCCCTTTCGCGTAACCTAACCACCCCACCCTACTATACTGGAATAGATGAACAACCGCTGTATATAATATACAGAGTCCTCCCTTAACATAAGGCAGATTAATAGGAGTTATTATACCGCCTATATAAGGCGGAGCGCTTGTAAAGGGCTTAGCTAGAATACTAATTAAACCACCCTATAACGCACTAACAGCTCCTTTGCCACAGATGGGGAGTGAATATATAAGGTTAACTAGCTAAGATAAGTCTACTGCTTAAGTAGTATCCGGCTCCGTAAAGGGTGGGCGTCAGGAGTGGATTATATAATGCTATTCCTGCTAAATAAGGCGTTATTAGGGGGTTATTATTGGCTTCTAGTTCTAGTTTATAACTTTATATAAACGCCTCTAAACCCTGTATTGTTGGGGCTGTCTAAAAGCTAAATTGCCTATTTACCTTGTCTTGACCTTAGGCCAGGCTCGTCAGCTATTAATTTATTAAGGCAACAGGAAGTTACGTCGAGGCGTATAATAGGGCTTAAGTGAAGCTACGTAACTGGATAGGTATTACTGTGCGAAGCAACGCTTAACCAGCTGCCTCCATATCGCCATCTTGGAATGATTGGAAGAAAGGGGTTAATGTTAACCCTTGCTATTTAATGTAACCCTCCTGTGGAGGCACAGCAAAGTAGGGTATAGATAGGGAAGGATTATACTCCTATTATAGCTATATTATAGTGTATTTGTGATGCTGTGCTAGTATCCCTAAGTTAGTAAATCGGCTTGACTTTTAAGGCACAGTCAAAGTGGAGCCCACCGTTAGCTCTCCTATTAGCCAAGCGGTAGAGAGGAGTAGGATATAAAAGGCCTCTATATCCTTTAACCAGACCTATATTAAGCACAGTATCCTTTAAGGAAATCCCTCCTTACTTTCTTATAAAGACACTCCGTAACCTTACTAGCACTAGCTACTCTAAAATGCTTCTGGTCTTAGCCCTAAAAGTTTAAACAAGCCTTAGTTTTAAGTCCTTAAGTTAAGCAAATAGTCCTTATAGTAGGAGCAATGCCTTTTCGTTAACCAGCTAGTTATCTTAGCCGTGGTCATAGTCTCTGCAGCTATATACTGCTAGGGCAAGTGGTGGTAACTTATACCTTACTTAGCCGCTTCTTGTCCCCCTTCTCTTTATTACCTATATTGAGAGTCCGTCGCCGCTTCTGGCCCTTCTGCCGTGCTGTGTTGGGCATAGCATCTTCTGTAGCGGTAGAGACTTCTTGGGCAAATCTAACGTGCTTCTTAGTAGGGCGCTCTTTCTCCTTCTTATCTTCCCCTAATATCCTCCGCCGCTTCCTCCTATATGGTGTGGCCGGAGGGCTTTTAGTGGATAGTAGTGGTGTTAGGAGCTAGTTTGCTTGGTGTGGCCTTTATAGTCTCCAGGGCCAGTCTAGTGCTGCCACTGGTTTCCCTAGACCGACTCTAGCGTTAATATTATTACCACCTTTGTCTTTATCGTTGTCGTTATTATTGCTGCCATTGTTAAAGGTGGCCCCCTTAAGCTCTTTCTACGCCTTTAATTCGGCCTTGCGCTTCTCTTTAACCTCTAGTGGCGTGTGCCCTATAGGCCATTTATTAGCGGCGCTATAATATATAACACTTCTATATATCTATTCGGTAATAACCGCATTGAGGTACTATTTAAGTGCGGTAGCGAATTGGTTATCGTAGGCTTCCTAGGATACTGGTGTACCTATATAAGGAACGAGGTAGGCACCTTAAGTGGTAATAATATTAAAGCAGTTCTGCAAGTTCGCACTACTATTAGTTTGATGGGCCGTAATACAAAACTAAATTAAAAGGATGTAGGCTTATAATAAGCAGATCTTAGCTGGCTATAGTAGTAGGTAGGCTGTCTAGCCGCAATATTATAGCCAGCGATGGCTGTATATAGGGACGTTACAAGTTGGGCTATTTTAGGTGGAGGTTAGAAAGGTGGAAAGGTAAGCCTTTAAAAAAGGTCGGAAATCCATAAGTTAGTATAGGCGCGGTAAGGAAGCGTTATTACGTAATCTAATATATAGGGTATAATAAGGGGGTGGTAACCCCAGGCCTTACTACAGTTAGAAGTAATAGAACATAGGGTAGCGGCATTATTGTTAAGAGAAACGGGAATTTAATTACTATAGGTACTGGATATGGTATATACACTAATGCTACTAGTCTCTCTCTTATATAACTATAATATGCTAGCTAGGCGGCCTTTTAAATAACACTTACTTATACCTTACTATTTTTAAGGCTATACTCTAACTGTTGTCTCTTTGCCCGCGGAGATTTGGGTAGCAGTAGGCCCTAAGCTAAGTACTAAAGAACCTTGTTAATATTAGGGCGCTGCATATAGTTATTTACTGCCCACTAGTATTTTACTATCTTAATAAAGAGACCGCCAACTATAAGTTTAGATTAGCCCGTCTGCTACCAGAAGCCATTGAAGCTCTATAATATAGAATACTCACGATATATATAGCCTCTGGCCGGCAACGCGTATATACTCTTATAATCCCTAGCTATTTTGTTAATATCATTCTAATAACTCTTCTGGAAGGAAGGGCGCAGCTTTTTGTTATCCTTGCCGTTGCGCTATAGGTTAATAGAGAACTTCTATAGGTAGTAATTGTATGTTAGCTTAAACAAGATAATGCCCATAAACCAGATATTAATAGAGTGGTTATAGTCCTCTAGCTTAAGCTTAGGAGCGAGATAGCTAATCGTGCTAATTATACCTAGCTTAGGCCGTAATAACCCACCTACCTAGATCTGCCTGGATATGCTAATGTCTAGTAAGACGGAACAGAGCGGCTTGCCAATAAGGCCGATATTGGTCGGCTTTAGGTCGCGGTGCAGCCAGCGTCTATTATATATAACTTTAACACCTAGCAGTACGGCGCGGAATGCAGTCGCCGCCTCTATTATTATGCCCTTATACCCTTTATCGAGCTTATACGTTAGCTGCGTTCTCTTAAACTATGATTTTAAGAATATAAGAGGCTTACCCCTTACTCTAAGTCCCTACCAAGTCGCTGAAGGTCTAGGGCGTTATCGGCTTTAGGACAATAGCAATATTATTAAAGGCCGTTTTAGAGGAGAACTCCTTACTATTAGAGTAGATTACCTCTGCTATACGCAAAATTCGCTTACCGTTGTCTAACTTCTATGCGAGATTAGTTACTTCCCAAAGTGTCTTAATCTCTTTATCTATACTATAACAATTTCGGAAAGTCCGCTCCACCACTTTAATAGCAGCTATGTTGGCTAACTAATCTAAGGCAAAAAATACTCTTCTATAACCGCCCGTGCCTAGAGCATCTCCTAGTGTCCACCTACCTATCGTTCTCTTGTTAGGGAGTAGGGTTAGCATCTTAACATTAATATTAACAGCCGCCGGCCCGCTAAGAGCGCGAGCTATATAGCGTCTGCGCGCTTCCTTAAAGTTGTCTTTGGCAGCAAATTCCATCCACTAGAAGTAGTATTTGAGCTTATTAAGCAGTATCTTTATGCTATACTAGTTTAAGTGATACGGCTACCGCGTGGCTGCGTTGCTATTAACTGTTAGCTGCGCTAACGGAGACCTAAAGCAGCCTATAATATAGAGGCCCTTGCTTTTAGAAAAGAAGTTAAACCGCGTATAGGGGTTCTAGAGGTTAATATTATATGACTTTGCAAAAGACCTAGTGCAGAGGAGTAGGTTGATGGGTATGGTTTCTAAGGGGCCCTTTCCCACTACCCATCCCCTCTCTGGTATGGCTAGTGGAGACTACAGCCCTAGCAGATAACAGCTGACCTAGACTATACCGAGCTTTTAAAGCTGCTCCTCAGTGTCGGTATCTGGCTCCGTAAGGGTTTCGCTCGCTTTGCTATTAGTGTTATACTTAATGCGTTCTATCTCGCGTTAAAGGCAAACTATCTTATCGTCGTATATCTACTTGGGCTCGACAAGCATGTAGCAGAGGGCGGCTTAAGCGCTATCTACCTGGTTGTTTTAGCGCCGAGACATAAGGGCGTTATAGACGTCGCTAAATACTAGCCTAGCGAGGGCATTCGCGGGTATAAGGGATGCAAAGGCGTAGTCCGACATTTAATAACAGATAGGGTGCTTACAGTAGACTCTAATAAGGGATATAAGCTTTAGAATGCCGTGGGAAATATATACCTTTTTAAATGCGACTGCTAATTATAGAACCCCTTCCTAGCGGTTCCATAACGTAGAGGCAGCTAGACTATAACTACTTAATCTTACTTCCTCTAGTAGGTATAAGATATAGAACGTCTATATATAGCATCTTTGGCGTATTATAGTTGTCTTACCTTTTACTAAAGTGAGGTAAGCTAATACTAGGGACATACCCTGCCCTAAATACTATAAAAGGTAGGATTTAAGCTTAACAATTTGGGATCTACCTAGTAGAGAAGGATCTTTAAATCCTTAGGGCCTTTACTAGCTGGCTTCTTAGCCTATTGTTATAGCCGGAATATATAAGGCTAAAGCCAGACGTTACTAATTTGTTAATAATGTAGGTCCCTACCTTACTTCACTTTTGCTCCACTTTACTTTACTTTATATACTTTACTTCACTTCTCCTGTCCCCTATAGTATGGCATATGCCCTCCCTTCCCCCTATACTACTACTTTCCTTCTTCTGCACTCTACTCTACTCTACTTTACTTTACTTTGCCTAACCGACCTAATTACACCTTTGGTATCGCGCCTATCTAGCACATATATCGCCCTGTTTAGTAGAGTAAAAGTTTGCTATAGGCAGCTATATAAGTAGTTAACTTTCTATTAGGACTTCTTAAAAAGTGCCTATCTTACTAGTAAAACTATGTCCAAAACTTCCAATCTTTGCGGGGTTGTAGTCGCTTTGGGGTTTACCTCTATATATAAAATACTACTAACTAACCAAGTTACTTCGGGGCCATAGACCTGCAGCGGCGGCTATTAAGACTCTGTTAATAAGATTCGCTTCCACGTCCTAGTATAGACAGAAAGACGCTAGTTGTGAATAACGTTATGTAGGATAATATGGCGCTTTAGCAGCTAATTTAAGACAAGGTAAGTCTTATCTCAAACCCCTATTCCCTATATACCCCTCCCCCTTGTAAGAGCACTAATAATTGGTGCGCTAGTTCCCGTCTACCAACCCTATAATACTTAGAGACTGGGAGGTTGGGATAGGTTGGTTTTCCTCTCTTTAAAAGGGCTTGCCGCAGGGGCGGAAGCTCTGTGGTATAGTGGTTAGGGTGCACAGCGAGAACGGCGCGGTGTGGGTGGGCGGCGAGATATACAGCAACGTTAAAATGGAAAACGTAGAGACGGGGCGGTATTTTAAGGATAAGCATTTCCTTCTTGTTGTGGACGCTGGCAACTGGTGTATAATACTAGGCAGGCCGACGTATCGTTTTATATTAATGTAATAAAACACACTACTAGCTTTATTCCGCTGGCTAAATATAGGTAACCTCCCTCTGTATACCGTGCTCTACGACCGCCTTTACAATGCCTAGGCCGAACTCTATCTTTATGCTCTATTCCGCCGGTCTAAACTCGATAGAGGGTAGAGAGTACTCGTTAAATAGGCAGTTAATCTGCACTAGTGCGTCTGTGTATTTGTCCTTTAAAAAATCTAGCAGGTCGTATAGGGGCATTGTTAAAAATACCACTCCTTACGGCATCGCCCTATAGGGTAGATTGTCGTGGCGTTCTATCTCCTAGTTTAGGCTCTCTGGCCAGTCTAGCGGTGTAGGGAGCCGAGTGGCGTAGTGCTTAATCGCCTAAGCCAGGCCCTCTAGCTTGGCCACGGTGCGCCACCAATTAGAGATAGCATTGGTGTAGATATTAGTAGTTGTAGCGCGTACCCGTTTGCTGTGTAGGTTCTAGTGTAGTTTACTAAGCGCATTTAGGGTAGTGCCAATGGCGTATAAGAAGAAGACTTTAAGGGAAATAGACAAGAGCTTAATAAGGATTATCTTAGCTTTTTTACAGTGATTATTACTAATAATTATGTCTGGGTCCTTTCCGACAATAGCTACTATTTTTAATAGCCTGTTTTCCTTAAGATCTTCTAGGGGGGATAATCTGCTTAAAACCCTCCAAATCCCGTTATTAAGCACGGCGATAAGGCTAGTGTGGTCTATAAGTATAGGGGTAGGAGCCATGGAGCTATCTATAGAAAGGCTTAAATAGCAGGGAGAAGAAAAGTAAATGAAGTAAAGTAAGGTAGATAAAGTGAGGTAAAGTAGGTAGGTATATAAAGTAAAGTAAAGTAGAGCGGAGTGGAGTAATAATATAATGCTATATAGCTATGTATTAGTCCATGCCCCCTGTTGGGAGGGCTAGTATAGCTAAACCAGCTATAAGTTCTAAAGGAACCACCCCGTCTAAAAGAGATTAGAATTCTAAGTTTTTTATTATACAATTACTTGCGAATTAGACTCCGATTTTTGTGCATACTATAGTAGATTTACGCACTTTAGGCTAATAACTGATATAGGGTCCTAGAAGAGACCGTATAGAAGTATAGTATAAAGTTTTATAAGGCTTACTAAGAACTGCGAGGACCGTGCGGCGCTAACCATTTACGATAGGGCGGGTAGTGCAAGTACTAGAAACCCCGACGAGCTATTGCCTTTAGTTATAATAAAGGGCAAGTTTACTTAAGACTTAGGGGCTAGAACCTGGCAGCCTTAAGGAGCCTGGAACTGGGCGGAACCCTATAGAAATAGGACTGAAAACTAGGTCCTAATTAGGCAACGTTATTAATAGGTTTAATAGGTGGAATTCTATAGATATAGAAGAGCTGGCTAAAATGAAAAAGGGTGTAGTGGCTAATAAAGAGGATTTTCTTAAGACTGTAGGTGATAACTTTTTACTATACTATCAGCCACTAATCCCTTGGGTTAATAGATTGCGGAAGATAGTATTTCTAGGCAGTAAGAGGTAAAAGGGAAAGGATAAAAAACTTCCTTCTTAAATAAAGGAGGTGCTTTGGGAAGTAAGAAAGGATCTAAAGGTGCTAGTAGAGTAGATAGAATAATATTTTATTACTCTTCTACTGTATAAATGAAGTTTCGCGGAGATTCGGGTAGATAAGGCTAGGTAGTAACCTTTGGTTAAAACGCATATAAAATAGCGTCGGGCGAGTCGCCTAGGCTAAATAAACTTAGGAAAGTGGATAACCTAATCTTTTGCTAGATTGCCAAGTCCCTATACCCTACTATTCTGTATGGGCTTTATGTTTCCACAAAACACGTAATTTAGATATTAGATTCCACGTTTTGGGATAAGGCTATATATTTAATTTTTGTTTGGAACGCGGGGCATTTTGCTTTATAGAAATAGGGGTTAGAAAAGAGAACTAGTCCTATTATAGTAAATTACTAATAGATGTCTAATTAGCCCTTTTCCTGAGCTAGTCTAGTTTTCACTTAGCCCTCCTACGTGGCTGCTTATATTAGCAGCTAAGGGTATATAGATGCACACTCTCTGGATAGTCTAGGATTTATAAAGGTAGACGATTCCAATTTGCACTTAATGGGAGGCCTTAATATCCGCTCGGCGGATATATTTATTAGTATCAACGTGGGCGTCTAAGGGTTGATTAGCGTTGTATTTATGCTAGGGGCAGGCGGCTTAATTACAGACTCTTATAAGGTTCTCCATAGTTGATCTAAGCTCATACGTAGCAAGGGCTGGGAGAAGAGAGCAGTAGAGAAGGGGGTTTGATTTTGGGGGGGTATGATTTTTAGTAGTAGTTATTTTAGTAGTCTCTAAAAGGGTTCTATTTAGAATGTTTTTGACCTTATAATAAAATTAGGTGCTCTATTTTTAGTCTCCTAGAAGCCCTAGGCTCTTAGGATTAATCCTTTAAGAAGCCTCTAAGTCTAAATAGCCAAGTCCTAGTAATAGTCTCCTAGTAGTCTTGGACCTAGGATTAAGCTCTAAGGAGTCTTTAAGTCCTAGGAATAGTCTCCTAGGAGCCTTAGGTTTCTAGGGAATATATTTTTAGAAGTTCCACAGTACCCTATAACGGAATAATTATTTCCCCTAGGATCGCATTCCTCCTGGGATCGGCCCTCCTAGGATCGGCCCTCCTTGGATCGGCCCGCCTAGGCCAAGAGCCCTCCTAAGATTAAATCTTTTGGATATTAAGCCCTCCTAAAAGCTCTACCCAGATAGAAGCAGCCTGCAAAAATTATGCAGCTAAAGAAATATACTGCCTACAGAAAGTATGCAGCTATAGCGCCTAGGAGCAACTTATGGCCTAGGAGTATTACCCTAAGAGTAATTTATTTCTAGTGGCCTTTCCTGTTATATAGCCCTGTTGTTTTTAGCAAATATCTAATAGTATTTAAGCTCTTGGCCGGGGCATTTAGAGGGGAAATATCCTCTTAGGATGCTTACTAACTAAACCCATAGTGGAATAGCCTGCTTGGCGCTATGCCCTATTATTTACAGTGGACAAAATATGTCGATTTAGTTCGGATCTTGCTGATTACCCTGTTCCTGTTCTAGTTACCTATTACCTTAACTTACCACTCTATCAAAGCTACGTGACGCAAATTTATTGGAATGTACATATATTACTAGCTAATAGACAGTGTAGTTAAGCAACGTACCGCTACTAACTATTAACAAGAATAAATATTAAGAAAGAGAAAGGGTAGCTAAATTCTAGATATATATCTGCCTATATGCTAAAAGGGCGTGCGTTTTGTAAAGTTAAGTGTAGGATTGCAAATTATTAAACTAACCTCCTCCTATAAAATCACGATGAAATTCTACATTCGTAGTACTATAATGACTGGCAAATACTATATATAGGATATTTTTAGTCAAGTTGAGTTTGATTATTTAGATTACGCTAATATTATTGCTAAACTCTTAAAGCTTCTGAATCGAACTCCTATTATAATACTATGGAGTCCTGATAGGCTTTTGTTTATAAATGGGGTTGACTAGTAAATAGGGCTGTTAATTAGGCTTGGTCAATTGGGTTTAATATTGGCGGGGTAAGCTTTTCTAAAGCCAGATCCCTAAGATAGGCGTTACTATAGGCCTTTGATATAATCTCTTGCTTTACTTACTTTATTCTACATCCGCCTATTAAACATAATCCTGGGTATAGCACTAGGACAAAGTAGGATGTTTTTAGTCATTAGAGGAGGTTATTATCCAGCCAATAATTATATAAAGTTAGATATACAGAAAGTTCCTTCGGCTATAGTACTAGGCAATGGCAAGGAAGATATATTGGTGGCTGGTTAATGCCTTAAGTCGTGGTTGAATAGCACACATAGCGTAGCCCGCTTTGCATAGATACGAAGTTTTGGCTGCTAAGCGCCGACACCCTAGATTCTATAGGGGTTCGTAATAGATAGGCGGTGTTAGGTGCGGCGCGGGCCAAAGCTAGGGAGAGTTAGTACGGTTAATAGCTTATTAATAAGTAATTTGTACTCTGCCTTGCCTAGTAAGTATTGCTCAGCCTTGCCTAAAGATATAGGCAAAGCCGCTTTCTATCCGCCTTTCCTTTATAACGTAACCAAGTCTCCGCCTACCTGCTATCTATCTGCCGTTTAAAAATATACAACACCTAATCCAGTATGGCCGCTAGGAAGAAAGGCCTTGTATTCTACATTACTGGTCTTTAGCCTAACGTTAAGCTGAACACAGCGCTAAAGGCTACTATTAACGATAACCTGTTAGAGGAAGAACAATCAAAGCTACATATTAGTGCGGCTGTTGTGCCGTCTTGCTATAATAATAAGCAAAGGGTTGCGCTGGTAGAGTTCTATAGTAGGGTGCCTATATTCCTGTCTAAGCTGGCAGCGGACCGGCTAGGAGACTAGCAGGTGGAGATGGGCGATATAGATATTAGCTTTAACTGCTACTTTTTTAAATTTACCTAGCTATATATACCAAAGCTAGATGCGCTAGTTACTATAGAGTAAGTATTATTTCTTTGATTAGGCAACCTGCTCCCGCTGTTTTTAAGTGTTACCTTCTAGCTACTAATTTACGGCGCTGCAGTATAATCGCTATTACCGGCCTTGACGGACATGCATACGGCTTATAGAGGGGTAAGGGAAACCTTAGGTGGATATAGCTACGCGACTTCCTATCCAAGGACCTACTATGCTGCCGCACAATAATCTATGGCTATAACTCGAAGCTGTCAAGCCATGGGATCGACACAATTATGGACTACGGCTGGGAGCTACTAGAGGAGCTCAAGAAGGTCAGGAACACAGAAGAGGTAAGCGTTGTTATGATATACTATTATAAGAGCGTAAACATAAGGCTAATAGCTGTAATATGCTAGCTAAAACGCCGGCCACTTTTCTTTATCGCATATAGCTTTGGTGGTATTATCCTTGCTTACGTAGGTCGCCGCTGTAATATATATATACGTAAGGCTAAGCAGCATAGTGCCTTATTAAGGCGGTTTAGATAAACGAAGACGATTATCTAATAATAGCAGCCCTTTATAGAGCTATATATGGCATTCTTCTGTTTGGGATTCTATATAAGGGACTAGTGGTAGATGATATCTAGAAAATGCTAGCTGGGTATGACAATTACCTGCGAAATACGCTTTTTAAATAGATTAGATCTAAGTCTGACTTGCTAGCCTTTTAGCTTATAGATTTCAAAAATCTTATCTAGGACCGGAAGATTGTTAGCTTTTACAAAAGGGAGCAAACTAGATAGCTTAAGTTTATATAATCCTCTAGTAAATAAGACTCTAGGAGATTACTAATAGGGTTAGAATAAGACAGCGAAAGTAGACGCTAGAAAAGGACAGGCAACTTTATTATAGCGGTGGATACCAACTTGGCTCTTCTCTAGCTCCTAAACTCTATAGAGGAAAAGATCCCTCTAGACTCCAATTACTTGATAATTGTTAAGTTTGATAATAAGAATAACTGAGGGTATAGTAGTGCGCGGGATAAGCTTAGACAGTTTAAGCAGAGTGCTCTAAGAGTAGTTACGGCTTGTTTTTATACGTAGCTTTCTCTTCTATGCTATAACTATATAAAGACTAGTTCTATTTAACCTTCCTTATCTAAGCCTTACTTCTAGCTAATAATAACTAAGTACTAGTGCAAGTATAAAACAGACCTAAGCCTTCTTACATGGTCCCCTTCTAGAGAGATAGCGTGTTTATAGGCTGAGAGGACGTCCTAATAGAGATACAAAAGAAATTTAAACAGGTAGCATTACAGGACTATAGATAAGTGGCCCTCGTTAGACTAGGAGGTGTTGGGTAAGCATTACTGCACATTATCTAGTTAAAGGTTGAGCTTATTCCATCCTAGGAAGTCCCAGATTGCTATCGAGTATACATATAGAGTTAGAGAGTCAGCACCGTAAACCTAGGTGTTTTGGATATATATAAGCAATACTACTAGGTTTAAGCAAGCCTATAGAGATATAGCTATTAAGGCCGGACTATTAGGACACGATGATCTAAAGGCTAATATCCTCCAATTAGTTTATTATTGGCTTTGCGATAAAAAAAACAGCCGATGGCTTATAGTACTTAATAATGCTAATAATGACTAGGTCTTACTTTCTCCTAGCACCGATTTAGATGGTGTTGTGTAAGGAAACAAGCTCTCTAGTAAAGCAAGACTATTAAAAAGCTTCCTCCCCTAAAGTCTAAATAGATGGATACTGATTACCTTATAAAACCTTATTGCAGTAGTAAACCTTATAGGGATAAAGCATAATGTTATTTAGGTAGAGCTAATAGTGGAGAAAGATGCACTAGCACTGCTAAAGACTAGGGTTTTAATTAGCGAGTTATTAGAAAAGGATGGAAAAGTGCTTATATAAGCTCTAGAATGCATTCCTCTTGCTATTACTTACGCCGCGGTATATATCGCAGTAAGAGAGCCATGGATTAGTGTCTTAATGTATTTTAAGCTCTTCTATAAGAGCGAGGAGAACTAAGTATACCTCTTAAATATCCACGAAGCAAGAGACCTATGGCGAGATAATAATATATTAGACGCAATCCTTGCGACCTAGTAGATATCCTTTGAGCAGATCTGGAAGACGAGGCTGGAAGCCGCGGATTTACTTTCCCTTATAACCATATTTGACAAATAAGGGATTCCTAAGCACCTACTATACAACGGCCGAAATAGACTGCAGTTTGAGGATGCAGTAGCGCCATTAACAAGCTTCTCTTTAATTAGGACCTAGATAGGGAAGCAATTAGAGTAGCTACCTAGGGAGTAGCTATTTAAGATATACAGCCTAGTGCAGTTAGCAACGAGAAAGTGGTTAAAGCTGCACAGTTAGGTAGATAAATAGCAACAGGTATTACTCTAGGTTATAGCTGCGACTTTCCTAAGTAGGCAGTATAAGATATAGGCGGCTTGCTGGGCCCTTCTTTTATACTTAAGAAAACTTCTTAACTACGATTTAAAGGGAAAGGAGGTAACGCTAGATCAAGCTATAATTGCGGTTAATACTGCATGGTATCTTGTTCTTGTGGGGGAATATATAGCAGTAGGGAATATTAATCAAACTGTAATATTAGCAAGGGAAGAGGTACTTGGGCCAGTGTACCCTAATACGCTTACCAGTGTCAGCAACCTTAGGTAGGTATTATAGAGGTAGGGTAAGTATAAGGAGGCGGAAGGGATATATTAATAAGTACTAGAAGGAAGGGATAAAGTCCTTAGGCTAGAGCACCTAGATACGCTTACTAGTGTTAGTAACCTTGGGTTAGTGTTAGAGAGTTAGGGTAAGTATAAAGAGGCAGAAGTGATACACTAGCGAGATTTAAAAGGAAGTAAGAAGGTCCTTAGGCTAGAGCACCCAGACACGCTTACCAGCGTTAGTAACTTTGGGTTGGTATTATAGAGGTAGGGAAAGTATAAGGAGGCGGAAGGAGTGTATTAATAAGCACTAGAAGGATATAAAAAAGTACTTAGGTTAGAGTACCTAGATATACTTACAGGCGTTAGCAAGCTTAGGTCTGTATTAGAGAGCTAGGGCAAGTATAAAGAAGCGGAAGTGATATACTAACAAGCACTAGAAGGAAGGGAGAATATACTTAAGCTAGAGCACCCAGATATACTCACCAGCGTTAGTAAGCTTGGGTTAGTGTTATAGAGGCAGGGCAAGTATAAGGAAGCGGAAGAGATGCATTGACGGGTACTAGAAGGATATAAGAAGGTCCTTAGACTAGAGCACCCAGATACGCTTACTAGCGTTAGCAAGCTTAGGTTAGTATTAGAGAGTTAAGGGAAGTATAAAGAGGCGGAAGCGATGTACTAACAAGATCTAGAAGGAAGTGAGAAGGTCCTTAGGTTAGAGCATCTAGATATACTTACTAGCGTTAGCAAGCTTGGGTTAGTGTTATAGAGATAGGATAAGAATAAGGAGGTGGAAGAAATGCATTAATAGGCACTAAAAGGATATAAGAAGGTCCTTAGGCCAGAGCATCTAGATATACTTACTAGCGTTAGTAACCTTGGGTTGGTATTAGAGAGCCAGGACAAGTATAAGGAGGTAGATATAATGCACTAATAAGTACTAGAAGGATATAAAAACTTTAGGTTAGTATTGTTAACTAAGGGCAAGTATAAGGAGGCGGAATAGATGCATTGACGAGTACTAGAAGGATATAAGAAGGTCCTTAGGCTAAAGCACCCAGACACGCTTACTAGCATTAGCAAGCTTACGTCGGTATTAGAGAGTCAATAGAAGTATAAAGAGGCGGAAGTGATATACTGACAAGATCTAGAAGGATATGAGAAGATCTTTAGCCTAGAGTACCTGGACACGCTTATTAGCGTTAGCAACCTTAGGTAGGTGTTATAGAGGCAGGACAAGTATAAGGAAGTGGAAGGGATGTATTAACGAGCACTAAAAGGCAAGGAGAAGGTTCTTAGGCCAGAGTACCCAGATACGCTTAGTAGCTGCAGCCACCTTAGGTTAGTGTTATGGAAGTAGGGCAAGTATAAAGAGGCGGATACAATACACTAATAAGTATTAAAAGGGTATAAAAAGGTCCTTAGGTTAGAGCACCTAAAAACATTTACTAGCGTTAGTGACCTTAGGTTAGTATTAGAGAGCCAGGGCAAGTATAAGGAGGCGGAAGGGATATATTAATAAGCACTAAAAGGTAGGGAGAAGATTCTTAGCCTAAAGCACCTGGATACGCTTACCAGCGTTAACAACCTTGGGTTAGTGTTATTAAAGCAGTGTAAGCATAAGGAGGCGGAAGCAATGCATTGACAAGCACTAAAAGAAATGGAGAATGTACTTAGGCTAGAGCACCTGGATATACTTACCTACGCTAGTAATCTTAGGTCGGTATTAGATTGCTAGGGTAAGCATAAAGAGGCGAAAGGGATGTATTGACGAGCACTAAAAGGCAGAGAGAAGATTCTTGGCCTAAAGCACCTAGATATACTTACCAGCGTTAATAACCTTAGGTTAGTATTATTAAAGCAGTGCAAGTATAAGGAGGTGGAAGCAATGCATCGACAAGCACTAGAAGAAATGGAGAATGTACTTAGGCTAGAGCACCTAGACACACTTACCAACGCTAGTAACCTTAGGTTGGTATTAAATTGCTAGGGCAAGCATAAGGAGGCGGAAGGGATATATCAACAAGCATTAAAAGGTAGGGAGAAGATTCTTAACCTAAAGTACTTAGATACGCTTACCAGCGTTAACAACCTTGGGTTGGTGTTATGGAAGTAGGGCAAGTATAAGGAGGCGGAAGCAATGAATTAATAAGTACTGGAAGAAATGGAGAATGTACTTAAGCTAGAGTACTTAGATATACTTACCAACGCTAGTAACCTTGGGTTGGTATTAGAGTGCTAGGGCAAGTATAAGGAGGCGGAAGGGATATATTAACAAGTACTAGAAGGTAGGGAGAAGATTCTTGGCCTAAAGCATCCGGACACGCTTAGCAGCATTAGCAACTTTGGGTTAGTGTTAGAGAGCTAAAGCAAGTACGAAGAGGCCAAAGCGATGCACTAGCGGGCGCTGGAAGGATATAAGAAGGTACTTAGGCTAGAGCATCTATATATACTTACTAGCGTCAGCAACCTTAGGTCGATATTGGAGAGCCAGGGCAATTACAAAGAGGCCGAAGCAATGCACCGGCAGGTGCTAGAAATAAGAGAAAAGGTTCTTAAGCTAGAGTATCTAGATACGCTTAGCAGTATTAGCAACCTTAGGTTGGTATTAGAGAGCTAGGGCAATTATAAAGAGGCCGAAGCAATGCACTAGTAGGCGCTAGAAATAAGAGAGAAGGTTTTTAGGCTAGAGCATCCAGATACGCTTAGCAGTATTAGTAACCTTAGGTTAGTATTAGAGAGCTAGGGCAATTATAAAGAGGCCAAAGCGATATACTAGCGGGTGCTAGAAACAAGAAAGAAGGAGCTTAGGCTAGAGTATCTAGATACGCTTACTAGCGTTAGCAACCTTGGATCAGTGTTAGAGAGCTAGGGCAAATATAAAAAGGCCAAAGTGATGCACTGGCGGGCGCTAGAAGGATATAAAAAGGTGCTTAGGCTAGAGTATCTAGACACGCTTACTAGCGTTAGTAACCTTAGGTTAATATTAGAGAGCTAGGGCAATTACAAAGAGGCCAAAGCGATACACTGGCAGGCGCTAGAAATAAGAGAGAAGGTTCTTAGGCTAGAGTATCCAGACACGCTTAGCAGCATTAGCAACCTTAGGTTAGTATTAGAGAGCTAGGGCAATTACAAAGAGGCTAAAGCAATGCATTGGCGAGCGCTAGAAATAAGAGAAAAGGAGCTTAGGCTAGAGTATCTAGATACGCTTACTAGCGTTAGCAACCTTAGATTAGTATTAGAGAGCTAGGGTAAATACAAAGAGGCTAAAGCGATACACTAGCGAGATTTAAAAGGATCTAAGAAGGTGCTTAGGCTAGAGTATCTAGATACGCTCACCAGCGTTAGTAACCTTGGGTTAGTGTTAAAGAGCTAGGGCAAATATAAAGAGGCCAAAGCGATATACTAGTGGGCGCTGGAAGGATATAAAAAGGTTCTTAGGCTAGAGTATCTATATATACTTACTAGCGTCAGCAACCTTGGGTTAGTGTTATCAAGGTAGGGCAAGTATAAAGAGGCAGAAGCGATACACTAGCGAGTACTAAAAGGTAGGGAGAAGGTGCTTAGGCTAGAGTACCTAGACACGCTTACCAGCGTCAGCAAGCTTAGGTTGGTGTTAGAGAGCCAGGGCAAGTATAAAGAGGTAGAAGCGATGCACCAGTAAGCACTATAAGGACGGGAGAAGGCACTTAGGTTAGGGCACCTATATACGCTTACCAGTGTATATTATCCGGCTTTTCTCTTTTATTACTAGGAGTAGCGCGAATCTATATTAAAACTCTACTAGAGAGCATATAATGGCTATAATAGAACTTTTAGATTATAACATCCTTCTACTATAGCATGCTTTAGCCATTACTTATTAATAGTAGAGGAGATAAAGTCTTAGTAATTTTTAAGCCTATTTAGATATAAGGAATAACGTATAATTAAAGTTATTTTATTTTTATTTCCCTATCTCCCTGATTTTCCCTTTTAAAGCTTATATTCAATAGATGTAATATATAGAATTTATATATTGCAAGTGTAACGGCTATATGCGATAATATATACCAGGTACTTAACCTATTACATTATAGACTTTAAGTTACCAATTTTAGGTAGGGTTATGTAGCGTATCTCTAGCGCTAGTAGGGAGGGCGGCTAAACCGCTCCGGCTATACCCTTATTAAGGGTCTACTTCCTAGGATTAAAGAATAGAAAAAATAGGGGAATTGTGGTTGGTGTTAGAATAAACGGTCTTAAGTATAGCGTTGTGGCGGTGATGCACTGCCTCCGCTGCTTAGCGTTTGGCTTAGCGCGGTTGCTAAATTAACTAAACTATACTGAAATCCCCAACCTATATCCTTGTCAACGGATATATATTAAAGGTATAGGCGCTCCCATAGGCGGGTCTTCTATAGGGGTTAGCACTAGCCCTATAGATTTAGTATAGCGTCTCGTCTTAGTTAAGAGATGTATTATATAGATGCTTGGCGTTTTCTTAATAACTTTGCTAGTGGGATAGGAAAGCTATGCCGAAATTTTATTACTGGATTGGGATTTTTTACGCCATTTACTTGAAAGGAAAAGTAAAGATTAAAGATAGGAGCGAGGAGGTTTGGGGGATTAAGTAGACCCTAAAAATAGAGGACCTAATTTTAGGCTCTTAAAATATCTAAAATTAGGACCCTCTTAAAAGCTAAAAATAGCCCTTTATTTATACCTAAAACTAGATGCTTGATTTTTAGAGCCTACTTAATCCCCCTCTTTCTTTCTCTCTGAGTTTAGGTAGCAGCCTTAGATATAACTTATATAAAATAGCGTAGGGTAACTTATTAAAGCGTAAGCTAGTAAGGCTTAGCGAAGTGTACTAACTAATTAAAAGCTGAGAAGCTAAGGATAAAAATAAATCCCAGCGATTTGCCTATTTATAGAAGCCCTTATAGTTCTACTTCCTTATGGTTCCATTCCCTAGGGCTCCACTCCCTTAGGGGATCATTCCCCTAGGGCTCTATTCCCCCAGGGGATCATTCCCCCAGGGCTCTATTCCCCTAGGGGATTATTCCCCTAGGGCTTTATTCCCCCAGGGCTTTATTCCCCTAGGGCTTTATTCCCCCAGGGCTTCGTTCCCCTAGGGCTTTGTCTCCTCTTGGCTCGCTTAGATCTGCCTTTATACGCGGGGTAAACCAAAAGCAATATATAGATCGTTGGGGGTCCGTTTATACTTAATAGGCCCTTATTTAGAGGCTTTTAATATAGAGGCTTTTAATATAGAGGCTTTTGGGTTAAAGACTTTTAATATAGCTTTTATAGTTCGCAATCAAGATCATATTGGTCACGAATATAGTGTATACTTGGACTGTAGAGCTTTGATACAAAGCCCTCTGCTTAAAATATAAGAGAGAGAGAGAGAGATATTCTTTAATTAATATCTAATATGGATCCTAACCTAGCCCACGTAGACTACTCCGTCACAGGGGAAAACTTATAATGTATAGGAAGAAAAACCCGCTTAAAATATAATAGAGTAGTTAATTATGATTAGAGTTTGAAAATTTAGGACCTAAAAGTAACAGACCACTTATAAACTTGGGTTAATAAGCTTTATAGTTCCCATACTATAGAATTAACTTTTTGACCAAAAAGGTTAGCGATATCCGCTTACGGATATATATATGTCCGCTAATTGATTCTACGGTCTAACCTTACTAAGGTAAGCTGATGGTTACCTAGAGCTAGATTTTCCGGCCGATTTCTATTTAGAACGGAAGACACTAAGTCCTAGTAGCCGCAGAAGTCCTTCCTCTAGAAGTCTGGCGCTAAACTATAGATTATGTCTTGTAAGTAACGCCCTTATATTTTATATGCAAAGTATCCTTATACTTAATTCTTAATAGAGCTTAACTATAAAAGAGAGTGCCAAAGCAGCTCTAGATGCTATAAAGGTTTTATTTATAGGCGTTTTAAATTACTAATTATGTTCTATACGAAACCTCTACTATCTTAATTATATTAGATTATAGATTTTATATTACACTTGCCTTTAGAGGCGCTTTACAAACTTCTTCTTAAGACTGTATTAACAAAAGTACCGCGTTTAAATCTATAGTAATGAGATATATTAGGCGCGGTGGAAAGAAGGTAAAACAGGTAAAATTTGGACTAGTTATAACTTTCTATAGACTATTATTCTCTAGATATAACCGTTTGTTAGATTAGTTATTCTCCAGACATAACTACTTTAGACGTGGCTACTCTAGATATGGCTGTTAGACATAGCGTTCTTGCTTTTTAGATATAACTGTTCTCTAGATATAGCTGTTCTCCAGTAGCTGTTCTATAGACGTGGCTGTTCGGCTGTTCTTCAGACATAGCTGTTTTAGTAACTGTTCTCCAGTGGCTGTTCTCTAGTGGCTGTTCTCCAGTGGCTGTTCTCTAGTGGCTGTTCTCCAGTGGCTGTTCTCCAGACGTGGCTGCCCTCCACGTAGCTATTCTCTAGACGTGGCTGTTCTCTAAATATAGCTGTTCTCCAAATATGGTTCTCCTATTTGGCGCTACTAAGAGGACCGGTCATTTTGGGTCCGATAATTCTCCAGATATAGCTGTTCTCTAGACGTGACTAGGATCCCCCAACTACGGTTAGCTAAAAATAGAGGGTTTTAGAATTAGGTTGTACCAAGCTTAAGGTAGGTTTACTTACATCCTATACTAACTAGAGACGTCGGGGTTAGCTATTAACTTGATAAAGAAATATACTAAGCTTAGGGCGGGTTTACTTACAAGCTATAATAACTAGAGACGCCGGGGTTAGCTATTGACTTAATAGAGAAATATACCAAGTTTGGGGCGGGTTTAAGTCTAAAGCGAGCAGCTATAAAAAGCTAGCACTTAGTGTACCTACGGTATTAATAAGTACCTATAAGTAGGAGTACCTATAATTATAGGGAGCACCTATAATAGAAGGGAGTACCTATAATAGGGAGTGCTCCTAATAGTAAGGAGTACCTACTATAATAAGGAGTACCTATAAAAATAAGAAGTACCTATGATAAAGGAGAGTGCCTATAAGTAGTAGTGCCTATGGTAACGGGGAGCACCTATAATATTAGGGAGTACCCACAATGGTAGGTACCTATGATAGTTGGGAGTAATAGGGAGTGCCTATAGTAATATACCTTTAGCCGGTTTTTAGTGGCCGTCTCTAGATAGTTGGCGTTTAGCTTACGTGTTTCACTTATAGGTTTCGCGTATAGGTTTACAAAAAAGCATGCTATTTAATTAACGTAAGGGATTGGGTTATGACGGTTGGCCTAATTATAATAGTCGGCTACTACCGCCTTCTTAATTGGGCTTACTGTGAGAATGGTTTAGAACACTAAAATACTGCCCCTTTAGCAAGTGCTCTAAAATTTTAAATTTAGTACGCGTATCTAATCTCACTTAGTTGCTACCAACTATATATAAGTAATTATAGCAAACAACAAACGTGGGCGATAGGGCTATAACGGTTGGTATAGCTATGGAAGTTTTTAACAAATTTCGTTTATGCGTAGTTTTAATATTTTAAACCGTTATAACCCAATCCCTTACGTTAGTATTTATATCGCTTTATTTTTATAAATTAGAAAATAGATACTTTAATTATAATATAACTTTTAGCTAAGTTATAGTAATTATTAGAGATCTCTGCAAGAGTCTCCACTATAGTTAATTTTAGGCTATCCCAAGAAGAAACATCCCTTAGGATGCCCCACCTAAACCTATATTATACTAGTTCAGTCTTGGCAAATATAGTGACTATAAACCGGAATTATGTTATTCTGTTGCTTCGTTTCTGCATTAGGTAGGTTGTTATAAGGGATATTATTGCAGTCACCTTGGGAAGCCCTTGGATGGTTTTTGGTTATGTGCCGGAGGTACGTGCCTATAGTATATATAGTTCTCCTCGATCCTAGAGGCCTTACCTCCTTAAGGATTTATCTCCTCTCCAATCTATCTTATTCTACAATTGTGCCTTTATAGCTCCCTCCCTATAAAGTCCTCTTATAGTTGTCTTGTCGGCTCGGCTAGTCTTTAATATACACATAATCTAGGCAGTTAGGCAATAGCTTTAGTTATATATATATTGGTGCAAATCATTTGCCGATGTCTCGCGATGGCCTATATTATCCACCACTAACCTATAACTAGATTAGCGTAAGCAGCAACGCAGATACTCTAGTGTTTGCCGCTTATACTAAATACTAGATTGTGATATGGTGTATTTTTTCTAAGTGTGATTACCCCGCTCCCAACCTTAATCTTAATTTAGAGCGGATTATTTTTAGTCTTATTGTCGCTAGAGCCTATTTTGGACTTAGGAGTTAATACTAACATTTAGGTCCAGTTTTTGGCACCCTAGAAGTTTCGCCTACAAAAGTTAGACTAGTATAAAAGGTGGGCTAGTACATAAGATTGCTAGGTAGGACTAATATATAAAGCGGACTAGTATTACCTAGCTGGAACTCTAGGACTAGTACAAATAATGGACTAATATAGTACTATATATAGGTAGGCAAGATAAGGGACTGGTATAGTAAACAGGAGACTGGTCCCCTATAGGGTCCGCCAATGCCTTTTGGAACGAGCCTAACAAGAAGAGTACTTGTCTTATATAAGATCCGCTAAGCCTATTCTAAAAGTCTATTCTAGATATTTTTAATACTTAGCTCTAAGCCTAATAAAAGCCGTATTGATCTAATACCGAAGTGTCTCTTATACCCTTAATTCTATTCGTTAGTATTTAACCTGTCCTTTTCTAATTCTAGAGGCTGTCTGTTGAGGTAGGCAAGCTATTTAGCGAGTTATGGCTCTATGGCTCTTATAAGGAAAGACTTTCGCAACCACGCTTATCTCTTTTGGCATTTATTGAGAATTAAGGCGTTACTTAGGATTTCCTTAGCTTAGTATTTTGTTTCTATCTAGTTGCTTCCATGTTAAGAGTATCTCGTTGTCGTTATATATAAAGGAACAAGTTTTTATATATTAGATTGAAGTTAAGAGACTTGCTTATAGTAAGTTTAATAAGTTCTCCACCTTTGTATGCTTGGCAGTGATAAGTTAGCTGGCCTATAACTCGTTTGGTCCTCTATAAAGAAAAGACTTGTCGCTTTCTGATCCGGATGTCCTAGAATTAGCCTTTATCGGTCTACTCTCTTTAATATGGTTAAAATGTGCTGGCGTCTTCTTAACTAGTGTAGGATAGAACTTTTCCTTTAAAAGCAGTTAGTAGTCCTATAGCAATAGAGGGGAGAGGGCCTACTAGGTCTTGTGGATTTAGAGGCCATAAAGGTTAATCTATAGACGTATAGGTATAAAATTAACCGTTGTGCTGTATTAGGATATAGCAATCTGCGTTATAGTCTTGCTTTAATCTATTGGCCTTTTGTAAAAAGGTCTTCTTTTGCTTTTGAAAATTCTTATTTGTGGCTTGCTTTGACCTTAGTAGTGACCTTTGCTTTAGATATATTACTATAGTACTAGATAATTAATGGCCTGTTAGCGTTTTATGGGGTAACTAAGGTGCGGGTTGACTCTGAATTTTATATTAATAGGGTGGGAATATTAAGAATAAATAGAGGATCTACCCCTTAATATTGGCCTAAGTTTTAACTAAAAATGAGATCTTGTTCTAAAAACTAGATCTAATTCTAAAGACTGTATCCCGATTCTAGGTTCTAGATGTACTAAACGTGACCAAAAAGGTATATAGTATTGAGCTAAATGGACTATTTTTAGTTCTGGTTTAAATTGCGATCCCGAAACCAAATCTAGTTCTAGAGACTAGATCCTAATTCTGGTTTTGGGACATGGGCTAATTAACTACTGTAAAAAGGGTATAATTTTGAAAACCGGATCTAGTTCTAGGAACTGGATCCTGTTTTTAGGAAATAGGTCAATTAACTGCTATAAAAAGAGGTTGACTGTATCTATATCTGCATATTAGGTTTAGCTCATTTTAGGACAAGCCACGTAATTGTTTATAGGTGCTTATATAACCAACCCTATAGTTAACCCGTTCTCCGGCGCCTTACGCGTTGTGGGACAAACTAAAACCGGTAAGTATAATTGGTTATAGGCCAGAGAACGCTGCCTACCCGTATTTAGCTTAGCATTTAACTAAGCCCTACGAAGCCTTAGTCTGAGCTATATTAGATTGGCTTGACTTTTCTACGCCTAATCTTTAGTCCTCTCTGCGCTCGCACCTTACTTCCTTCCTTATACTTTTCTCCCTAATTATTTCCTCATTGCGAGATGTGTCTAACGTGTTCTTGACCTCCCTGCACTTATCTACCATTATACCGTCTGTTATATGCTAGACTCTTTGATCTTCCCTCCTTGCCTACCTACCTGCCTGCCATGTCGGCTTTCCTAACGTAGCTCTTAACGTATTTGCCCGCGATGGCGAATTACTCTAAATTAGAGATAATTAAAATGAAACCTATTAGAGAGGGACTAAATAGTTTTCGCGATTTATTTAACTCTGCTTGTAAGGATCTAGGTGTCTCTAACTCTTTAGACGCGTTATATTGGATAAGTAATAAAGGTAATTGTTAATTTACCTAGTGTAAGCTCTATCTAACGCTAGTAGAACTAAAGGATATTTTGCTTAATCTAATACTAGCTCTATAGAGCCTTCCTGCTTCTTATTTATTGCTATCTAACGGCGGCAATAAAGGCCTTCTTGTTGATCTATTGAGACTTAATTTAGCGGTCGGTTCCAACGACTTTAATATTAAGCGGTTCCTACCTCTTCTAAATGCGATCCTTTGGATTGAACCTAACGAGGTTATCTGGGAAAAGGTATACGCTACTGTTATAGAGTCCACGCCTCCCCCCTAACCGCTACTATTCTACGTTTAAACCCTATATCGACGCAATATAAGCAGCTTCGCCAACTTATCCAAATATAGGAAATACGTGGATGATATTCTAAAGGAGGAGCTAGGCCCTCTTTACGTAGGGATTCCTAGCTTGTATAAAGCATTCTTTAGGGGAGTGGAAGGTCTTGAAGAGGCAAGCGCCGCCGTTTTTAAAAAATGTAAGGAAGGGAACAATCCACTATACGCTGAGGGCGGCTGGCGTAACTAGCCTAAAGGCGCGAAAGAACGTGGAGTCCTAAAGTGGTTTAATAAGCTAATTATATCATTTCTAGACTTTGTAAAGGAGTATGGGTTTGTTCCAAAGGCATAACAAAGACTAGTGGAGCATACTTAGTAGCCCTTATAAGGATTTACGGCTAACCAAAAGCTAGATATCGGCTTTGTGGATAATTTAATAGCCGGCGAAAGCTCCTAATACTATTAGTCATATATACTTATACTAGGAGAGCTAAAGAGTAATCCAAATACTAATATAACCTTAAAAGCATGGTTTGATTTGGGGAAATATATAAGGGAAGTATTCGCCGCTTAAAATAGTCGTCGCTTTATCCTAGGCTTTACCCTCTATGGATCTATTATGCGGTTATAGGAGTATGACTAGGTAGGAGGCGTTATATTATTACTATTTAATATTAATAAAGACGGACTATAATTTACTTTAGCGATGTTGGGATTTCTTTAGATGAATAAGGAGTAGCTTGGGTTTAACCCTACCATTCTAATATTAGACGGCAAACGATATATTAAGGTCGTGCGCAATGATTAGACTGAGCGTCTTATCCTTAACAAACTTATAAAGCGGGCACCCTGTGTCGCTAGTTAAGCGACTACTTGCTAGAAAGCACACTGTAAGGGCGATACCTCTAAGACACCCTTTGTTATTAAAGACTTATAGCAGTACCCAGAGCGCGAGGAAGAAGGCAAACTGCTGCGTAAAGTGATGGGGAAAGAAGTGGTTAATATAGCTAGGTACTATCACCATGAGATAGTTTATATAGGTGGACGAGATAATAATATCTATAATATCCGCAAGGGGCTAGATATTATAAGAGCGACAAACTACAAGCTAGAAGGTTTGATAATGCCTTTAAGACCAGCTAGAGTACAAATCAGTATAAGAAAAGGTAGAAGTTTTAGTAAAAAGAGATCTTCTAGCTATACTAAGCTACCGCTTAGCAAGCGCACGTGTTCGAGCTCTCTAAATAAGCTCTCTATGCAGAATTAAATACATCGACGCGTTATTACTTGCGATTATAGGAAGGCTCTTTATAAGGCAAGCTCTCGGGCTACAATGCTTGCTACACTAGAGGGTATTATTGAAGGATATAAGTCTTTATATATAGGCCAGCATCCTCCAATATGATGTTTTAATAGGCAACCTCTTAATAAACGAGGATGACGATAATCCCTCCTAGAAGTCATTCTTGATCAATCTCAACCTTGCGATTAAAGAGAAGCGGGAAGGACCTTCGGGAGTATAGGGCAAGACCGGTACAAGAGCGTTTATAGCTATAGGAGTGCTTCTTGGCGAGAAATATTCTTTTAGGTATAATCTGGAGTTGTTCTTCTAGGTACTTTTCTGGATATACATATACTATAATAGGTTGGGTAAAGATATCAGTCCAACTAAGTTTAAGTGTTGGAATTATAAGAATACTATAAAGCTAGCTAAGTTAAAATCGGGCCTAGTAAGCAGAGAAGGCTATTTTCTTAACTATATAGCTGAGGTATTTATACCCTACTACCAACCGCTAAAGCCGTGGGTTAATAGGCTGCGGAAGGTGGTTTTCCCAATAGATGGAAGGTAGGAGAAGGAAGATAGGGCGCTTTATTTATAGATAAAAGATATTCTTTAGTAAGCATAGAAGGATCTAGAGGTATTAGCAGAGTAGATAGAATAACATTTTATTGTCCTATAGTCTTCTACCGCACGAGTTAAAGTTTTGTAGAGATTTGGGCGGTTAAGGCTAGGTAGTAGCCTTGGTCGAAACGTATGTAAAATAGCATAGGGCGAGTCACCTAAGCTAAATAAACCTAGGAAAGTAGATAACCTAATTTTCCGCTAAAATCATTAGATCCCCACACCCTACTATCCTATATAGGCTTTATGTTTCCATAAAACATATAGTCCACTCCCTAGCCTATTAGAAGCCGCCTTGTGCCGCCTAAATAGAGGCTGTAGGAGAATTAATCCCTTCCTTTAACCAATCCCCTACTTAAATAAGTCCCCTACTTAAACAAATCCCCTGCGGGAGCTAATGCCCACGTGTTTTGCTGCCCTATAGGAATCAATCCCCTACTCCTAATAATCCCCTATGGGATGCGATCCCCTACTCTAACAAATCCCCTATAGGATCTACTCCCCTATGGGATCTATTCCCCTGCGCTAATAAATCCCCTGCACTAATAAATCCCCTATGCTAACGAATCCCCTGCGGGTGCTAATGCCCACGTATTCCACTACTCTATGGGAAATAATTCCCTATGGCTTATATTCCCGTATAGCTTTAGCTCCCCTATAGGAGCCACTAGCTATGTTTTTCTTTCCTATACGGGAACTAATGCCCTGTAGCTTTCGTTCTCCTGTTCCTAGATCCACCAGCAATTCGCCTATATAGTTTTTAATTTTATCCGTATGGTATAAACAGCTAATAAATATAATAATCTACTATATTTTAATCCTATATTAAAATTTAATTACCTAGATTTTATATCCCATACGGAATAATTTAATAAAAAATCTTATAGAAACTGGAATTTGTATTCCATTTTAAAAATATATTTATAAAAGGTGATGTTTTATACGGGATTTCTACTAAAATTCTCTTTTTATATCTAGCTTTTAAATACCTCTTTTAATATCCTCCCATACGGGAAAAGTGGCTATAAAAATAATACTTTTATTATTTTCTATCCCGTATAGAACTTTATTTAAAACCGTTTAAAATTACTAGCTTTTCTTTTCTTATTTTCTACGCCATCCTATATGGATAGTATATCTGGGAAAATAATAAAGTTCTAGTTTCTTTATCTTATTTTTAATGGAAACCTATTTACATAACTAACTCTGTCTAGTGATATTAGATTCCACGTTTTGGGATTAAGGCTATATATCTATATTATATCAAAGCTGTATAACACAAAGTTATTGGGATATATATGTATATATATAACTAGCTAATAAACAGTATAGTTAAGTAACGTACTGCCTCTAACTATTGACAAGTATAAATAGGAAAAAAGAAGAAAAGAAAAAGATAGCTAAATCCCAAATATATATCTGCCCACGCGCTAAAAAGGTATGTATTCTGTAGACCCCCAATACCTTGGTAAATTTAAGAGAGCTAAGCGTAGGACTATATATTGTCAAACTTGCCTCCTCCTATAAAATTACGCTGAAATTCTATGTTCGCACTAATAGCGAATTCTAGATGTAATAAGGACACTTACGTCTCTTTATAGCTAGCCAATGCTTAAGCTATAAAAACAGCATTTTTAATCTAGATTGGAAAATTAATCAGCTTAGCTTTACTGTAGACGCAAAGGCTCTTACCTCTTAGCTATTAAGATCCTTCCCTACTAGAATATTAAGGTCCTTTTCTATAAAATCTGCGGCTCCTTTTGTCGTGCTTGCCTTATTAAGGAAACTCCTCTAAACTGCCTCTTAAGCGTTCTGATTTAATGGACCGTACTAAAGCGCGAGGTGTATTCTGCTTGTAATAGCTTTATTAATCGTCTTTACCTAGTTGGTTGTAAGAAATAAGATTCCTTTATAATATTTAAGCTTGTGCAAGAATACATAAATAAGGGCATTTTGATAGATATTATTAGTAGCACGCTGTTCTATAAACACGTCCGCCTTATTAAGGAGCAGAGTGGCTTTCCAGTGAGTTACTATTTTAAAGATATAAGAAAGCCTCTCCTTAAGTGTATCTATAGTTGTGCCTAATTCTCTAGCAGATATCTACTTAGTTAGAAAGAGCCATAATTATAAGGGAATAGAGACGTATAACGTAAAGTGGTCTCCTAAGGTATTCTAATATCGCCTCTACTGTCAAGGTCTTACCAATACTAGGCGGCCCACTAATTTGCCTATCTTAGTAGATAATGGTGTGACTAATATTATAAGAGAGGGTATGGTAATATACTATAGGAGGGTAATAAGTCCGCGCCCTTTGCCCAATATAAAGTTATCTAAGATAGGGTGAGAGTTTTAAGATAAGTAGATTTTACTAAGAGCTTAAATAATCTCTTTCTACTAAATAGGAATCCTAAGGTTATTAAAGGAAGAAGGGTTCTATGTGATATTGCTAATATTAGCAACTATAAACTTAACTATAGCGTGTTAGCAAATGCCGCTTATATATAAGTAAAGGTAATATACGCTAGAGCTTGTCACTTAGACTAAAACCTAGCATAGTTAGGCTGCTGATTAGGAAATCCTAATCTTTTATTTTAGTTAGATCTAAATCTGTCTTCTTAATTTAGTTTTTCCTTTTATTTAAGCTCCCTGCGGAATCAATAATGGCCTACAAGTCTAGCGTTTCTGGCGACTTGTTAATTTAGGGTCTAGCGTAATTAGGGTTAATTTGCCGGAAATACGCTGTATTAACTATAATTTGGCTTTTAATAAAGACTTTGATCCTATTGCCGTCTTTATCCTTATAAAAGGCAGTCCCTTGGTACTAGCAGTAGTGAACGCCTCTTAAGTTATTAAATGTTTAACTATATCTAATTAGCCCTGCTCTAATCTCGCTCGATTTTTAGTAGTACTCTAGAGGAAATGCCTAAAGGAAGTCTATTTGTTTCGTTCCTTAGAACTTCTTAATAGTAAGCTTAAGGGCGGCTTCTCTAAACACTTTCCTATTGAAATCAAAGTAGCGATAGTCTAGATGAAAGTACTTAGCTCTACTTAGTCTTGTTTTTTCCTTACCATAATTAAACTTAACGCATCTCGGTTCGCTAGTACCGGGATAGGTAGTATAGACCTCTAAGTTTGGCTTAAAGAGAGCCTAGAGTAGATTATACGTAATTTTATAGTTTTTAAAAAGGGGTTCAAGGCGTTTAGTTATAGACGCGTAGGTGGTTTTAATAAAGCTAATTAAGAGGTCTAGATGTTTCAAATACACTTTGTTCTTAGAGTTAACGTTTATACTACTTTAATACAATTCTAGTTCCAGGAAAAAATTATATAGGAGGTTCTGTTCGACCTATGCGTAATATAAGCCGGCGAGTTTTAATAGCGGAAATTTTCCGCACTAAAGGCTTGTCCTCTCTTAGATAGATCCCGCGGACATCTTTAAGGACCTTCTTTAGAACGTCTCGCAACCCCTTAGACTTAACATCAATATAAGATATAGGGTTTTTGGTTTTCTTATCTATAATTTATCTTTAGTAATTGAAGATACTTGTAAAGAGTATTATACCTACTAATTTAAATACGATTAATAAATACGTATTGGTCTAGTTTATTAACCTCTTTTATTAGGGTTACTGGCTTAACAATCTTGTACTAATAAGCTTTCTCATCCTAACTATGAAAAAATAGTGTCAGTAGGACTATATACGCACGCCTATAAAGACATACACTTTGTTTATTGTCTTGTACTCTAACCTGGAGGCTTGCGATATTGCTTTAGTTTTAGGGTCTTCTGGGGCTGGTAGCTTGACAACTAGGCCTTCTAGGGTAGAGGTAGAGGCAGATAATATATTTGTTGCTATAGCTATCTTTAGTAGCTCTAGGAATTGCAGAGTATACTAAATAGTAAGGGGCTGCTGAGCTGGTGATAGAGTAGGGCTGCCTAGAGGAGTGTTTAGGGTCTTTAATATAGTCTATATATTGCCTAAAGGGTAGAGCCGATTCGAAGTATAAGATTAGAGAAGTAGCTAGAGGAGGTTAATAGTACTAGTCTCTAGAGGAAAATTAGAGTGAGGAGCTAAGTGTAGATAGTATTATTTCTTTAAAAGATCCGCCTTTTTTTATACCCTTTAATAGGACCTAAGCTGCTACTATGCTGCGAATGTTTACTAGAACCCGCTTTATGCCATATAAATACTTTCCCCTATTTATCCTAGGAGACGCTATGTTAATATTGCTTCTAATATAGCACAGAACTTAACTGAGTAAAGGTGTATAATCCTACCGTGACTGTAGAACTGGAGCTGTAGCTTATATTTAGTATCTTAGTTCCGACACTAGAGCGACATAGAAGGAGATATAATAGATACGCAGTTATATATATAGTAGAGGCTTATAGCTGTTTGATATTGTTTAAACTAGAAATAATGCGGAAAGGAATATAATTGGGACCCCGTTACCTATCTAGGCTATATAAATTCTATGGACCTAATGCATAGGAGCTAGGTAGATATCTTAATTAAAGTAAAAAGCATATACGGAATGGGAATAACCGTAGGTGTGTTGCCACGATTAGTCTAAACTTGCTGGGCTCCGCCATATTTCGTTCTATTCTGCCTATCCCGCCCTGCCCTATCCTTTAAATCTCTACCTTCGCCCTTATCCTTCCCGTCCCCTCTTATTCTTCTTGTTCCCATCCCATCTATTCATCTTTAATTTCACTATGTCCTTAAAATCTATAGAATGGAATAACTGGCTAATTAAAAAACTTGGAAAAGAATTAGCGATATTTAATAATGACATAAGTTTATTACTCTTAAACCAGGATTATATATTTAAATTATATTGCGATTTACTAGGAGAGGATATGGAAAGGTTAGCGAAGCGATTATTATTATATTGTAGTGTAAGACTATGAGCACGTAAACTTTTAATAAACGTTTTCCAATTCTTGGGTCCTGAAGTGTTCCTCTTATTTACCTTAGTAGTATCCATCTTAAAGCTGAGTGAAATAGCGCCTTATACCCACTTACCTAAAATTTAAAGTTGGTGGGAGACTGCCCTACACCTACTAGGACTGGCTGTGGTTGCGAAGGAACTTTATAAGGCCAATTTAATTAGCACTTTAATTTTATCATCTTAGAAAAGTTGGTTTTTACAGGCGACTATTGCCACTAGTAGAGAAACTCTTTTATCCTAAATAACTTTATTACTGATTTTTAACAGAGTAAGGCCGATCGTAAAGTACACATCCTCCTTTGTCTAAGACGCATTTACTAGCCTTTAGTCTATAACCTTATGAAATAGATCTAGACGCAAGGAGTACTTTACCTTAAAAATATCCTCTTTTAGAGGTCAATCTTTCCACGGGTATAAAAGACCTTTTATTTTAAATAAATTGTTAATAATTCTTATTAGAGGAATACTTGACACTAATTAAAGACGCTTAGTTACTAGAGAGGCATTCTAAAGCTCTACTTTCCTAAGGCGCGAATTAAACGCTCAGTATACCGGTCTTGGACACTTATTAACTAGCTGCTTATTTATCTTAGAGGGAGATTTACTATATAAAGAAAGCGCCCTCTTATCCAATAACCAAAAAAAAAAGGTTAAATACCTCTCTCTAAAATCTAGTGTGTTTAATACTTATCTAAGATAGACACCTCTCCTAAGAGTCCTTCTAGCGCCACTGTGCTAGCGTATCATTAAGTTACAGATAAACTATTATTAAAGCGTCCTTAGTTAGAATCACAGCAGATTCTAGGTCTGTAAACGACCCTTAATAAGATATTACTTATGGTTAACATTAATGGGATATCTAGTATTGCTAGGATAGGGCCAGTACTATTCTTTCTTATTTATAAGGCGCTATATGATTGAAAACCTTCCTAAGCCATTTCGCACTGGGATAAAAACAAGCAATTTATAGAGAAAGGAAAAGGAGAGAGGAGGACTAGCGGTTACGAATTGCCTGTCTATATATATGCTAGAAAAGCCCAAGGAGGACGCATTCTTATTAGTTAGGATTGGCTATAAGGATAAATAGAACATCTTTAATTTATTTGGTTTAGGGGACCTAGATACTCTAGAGTTTTAAAAAAATACTATAGAAGAAGCTAAAGATTGCCTCTTATCCATAAATAAATAATATATATCGCTTTAGATTACTACTTATTACTACCTCTTTTTAAACTTAATCCGTGCCCTTATTATATAATATTAATACCCAGTAAGAACCTCTCTTGTTACTTATCTATCTTTTATACCTAATTTGTTAACTACCTTCTCTTCGCTATCTAGAATATTGCATAATCTGCCTTTAAATATTATAGTTATCTCCTCTATTATCTTAAATTTATAACCTCTGATCTTCTCCTATTCCCTACTAAGCGCCTTATCCCTGGCCTTAGCGGACATAATCTATATAGCTAGAAGTGCGACCGCGCAAGTCTATAGAACTGGTGGCTATAAAGGAAAGATGTTCTGTGGACGTAAAATATTAAGCAAATGTTATCTTTTGCAATGCGTTTTTAATCACGGATAGTTATCTAAGAAATGGCGGCCGATTTGGGAATTTATTTTAGAATAAAAGGCCATAAAGCACATGCGCATTAAAGCACAACTATTATAAAAGATATAAGTAATTAGGCATATATTGCGCGGGATAGAATAGCTAAGCTAATATTTACCTTTGGTGGCAAGAATAGAATTGCTAGATAACTGCAAGAGGCGGAACGCAAGAAATATAAACAGAGGTAAATTATAGGCTTAAACGGAGAGCAGCTTTACAGAACTGCGCTGCAAACAATTAACGAAGTAGGGTTAAAGGAAATTTATAAGGGAAAATAGAGGTATTGCTATAGCTAATAGGTTTATAGCTGCTTAGGTGTTGGTGCCTAATGGGAAGGCTTATATAAAATAATTGCCAAGTGGCTACCTTAAGCTAAGTGGCCGGATTTGCCCTGTTTTACTATTAAAGCTTTCTAGCGCAGAATATTACGTATATAATTAGGCCACTAGCCGAATAGTAAAACGGGTAAGACGTCCGCTATAACGCGTATTTTAGCTGTGTATCGGAGTTACTAGATATATATAGCCCCTCTACTAACTAAAATATTTTATAAGGATTAGATTCTCGTGGCTCGTTCTTATTTATAAGGCAAATTAACTGCAGCCAGTTTATGCGCCTTTACGTTATATGCATAAGTTAATTAATTATTAATGCCTAACTTTATATTATTTGGACTGCCGCTCAGTTTTAACTATGTTATGTAATTTAAATCGGCTGGCTAAGTTATAAACGTTATTTCAGCCTTGCATTCTCTATTATTTGTGGCGTTATAAGTGGTAATAAGTGGCTCTTACTTACCGCCCTTGAAAAAGTAATGCTCTTGCGGACCTTTTTATGTAGCCTTTTATGACAGGAAATGCGCCATAAATAGATTAAGCTAGAAATAGAATATATAATAAGAAATAGACCTCCAAGCCAAAAAAAGGGCACTACTATTATTACCATCTCTTCCGCTTAGTAGGCCGGCCCCTTTTCTTCTACATAGCAGGCCGGGCCTTTAATTTCGAATAGTAGCATAGGTTTGGTGTATCTGCTATAAAGACTAATCTTGTCCAAGAATAGCGTCTAAGGACCTTAATTAGTAAAAGAACCACTACTAACCGAAATATAAGAATACGCCTAAGCTACTAGCCCCTTCTATTCTGCACGGCAACTCTCCCCTTCACTTTCGCAACTTTGGAAAAGAGTATACCTGCGACAATCTAGCTTTGGCTTGCCGAACGCGTCTTTAGTAAGACTTAAGGATATCTTTGAAATTTAAAAGCCCGCTTTTATAAACCTAGGTAGGCTTCCAAGCCACCTTGTATTTATGCCCTAACTTAGTTATTCTTTCCCCTAGAATATTATCAATTTTCCATTCATCATCTAAGCTTATTTTGTTGATTTTGTCTTTTTTAGTCCGGGTATAACGCTTTATAGTAGGCTCTAGGTTTGAAACGTTGCTTTAATTATTAGCGATGCCACCGCTGTTACCGTCCTTGTTTTTATTGTAAGTACAATTGCTAGCCTCGTTATGCAGCGGTTTAATACTGTGGAGAAGGGTAGGCTCCTAAAGCGAAGGGCTAGTAGGCTGCGGAGTGGATACTTATTAGTCAACTTATGGGTATTAAGAGTCGAGGTTAAGGATAGGAGGGATAGGGGGGCTAGAAGACAAGTCTTTGTAATAGGTAGGTGGCCTTTGTTACTTCTAGGGATATGGACTATTACTATTCTTGCTATCCTTGCCACCCCCGCTACTCTCTTTAGTAGGGTTGTTAGAATTATAATTGGTAATGTTATTCTATTTAAGCTAATTAAGCTTCCGCTTTCTTAGTATAAAGGATAATTTGCCTTCTATATCCCCTTTTTTGTGATTACCCTCTTCTCTAATAAATGGATTGTCTATATGTTATAGTTATTAGGTTATAGTAATAATATTTTTAATATTAATAACTTACCAATATTATCTATATTATTAGTTATTAAGGAGTCTTAGTTAGTTACTATATAGGTCTCCAACTTCTATTTAGCCTGGGGGATAGTCGCAATATTAATTCCCTTAGCTAGGCTATCTATTTTATTAACGTCTTCTGCCGTGGGTTTAAGATGGTTATATAAAGATGCGCTAAAGAGATCTTCTAGCTCCTTTAAAGGTAGCTCCTTATCCTTATCGTCCTTATCGCTGCGGTCATTTCCGTTACCTAATAATTGTTAAGCAAGGCCGTCATATAGGGGGGAAGTGTATATCCAACTTATAAGGTGCTAGTTAATTGCCAACTTTATTAGCTTTATTACTAGTGTTGCCAGCCCTATTGCCTTTAGGTTCTAAGTCTAGGTCAGCTATATTATCTTTAATAAATATTGGATTCGCTGCTGGCCGTTAGACATATTTATAGTTGTTAGGAAAAAAGGGAGGGGATAATTACTAAATTACCTTAATTGCTCCCTCTAGCGTCTTGGCTGTTACTTTTATTCTTGTAAATATCTTTATACTTATTAAAAGCCTTAGAATCTGCGAGTGCCTTATTAGGTGGAATGTTTAAAAAAGGTAATGTGGAATAACTTGCCTAAGCGCAACTAGGCCAAATATTTTATAGGATTATCTTTTAGAGGGAAGCGAGGTACTCTCCCCTTTTTCGTCCTCTTTTTAGGTTTGTTACTTACATTTGCCTTAAAAGCCGTAATCGTATAATACTAAGAAGCCTTTGGTTTTTTAAGGGGTATAGTATAGAAATTGATATTATTAAGTGAAATTCCTAAATAAAAACGAAGGGGTTAAGAAGATGCCGCTATTACTACCGCTATTATTATTAGAATTGTCATTGCCTTGTCTTTCCAATAGCCCTAAAGGATAGGTTACGCTGGGCTTTTAAGTCCACGCCAGTCCCCTCTTCGCCACTAGCTTATATCCGTAGTATCTATACTAAAATAACCCTATTAGCTTAATAGCGAATCAAAACGTGTAATCTACACTCCATTAGCAATTACCGTTCGCAACATATAAAGGTTTGCATAGGCTTAAACTCTATTACAAGATTAATGCCTATTAGGAAACTATGATGAAGACCCAACTAACTAAGCTAGCACATTTAGCCTCTAATAGGGGTATTACACCAAGCCTCCTTATTAAGGAGGTTGGTGGCGAAGTGCCTCCTCTACCCTTATTCCTTAGAGTTAGGGCTAGCGCTAATATATCCGTTTTCCAACCCGATTATACTAGTAAACTGGATCTTTTGTACTAGATTCTCTATAAGACCATAGTTCCTAGGGTTAAATAGGTAGGGGGCGTGCTATAATTCTGCTATAAGCATTAAAAGACACTCTAAGTAATAAGGGCATCCTTAAATCTCTCCCCTAGATCTAAGGAACTTCCTTAGTCACACTCTATAGAGCTTGCAGCCGCTACTCAACCTCCAAAATATGCGCAAAAGCCTCGCTTTTACCCTTGCCCATAGCCAGATATCACAAATAACATAAGGGGGTAGATAGCGCAAGTAGATTAAGCGATCACGCCTATATCTATCTCACTGCGCCCTTTTAGCTAATGTAGCTACCGCATAAAGTCCGTCTCCGTTAGGAGATCAAATGCGCGAATTTTTCTCTAGTATTCGTCAGCTAAGAGTAAGATTATAACACCAGCTCCACTAGAAGCTAGGCTATACTACTAAATAGGCCGTTTACCTTTAGATTCCGCCTTGCAAGTCTTAGGTCTATATAAAGGATATTTCCGTAACTTATACCTCCTTAGCTAAACAGGGGGCTGGATTAAACTAAAGCCTAGCGGCTTCTCTAATCGCAATATAATCCTCTAATTATTAGAGAAGAGTAAGGTCTAGGCCTAGGTTAAAAAGGCGCTAAAAAGGGCAAGGGCTTTTAGCTTCTAGCGGCGCAGCTTTAACCAAGCTAAGTAACTGGCATTGGCCTATAGTTTCGCTAAGGACCCACTTTGGCGTCTAGCTTCGCCTTTATCGTGACGCTGTAATACGACACTGCCTAACGCGTCCTATAGCTCGCAGTAGCTATAACCCGTATAATCTATTGCCAGGCGGTTCTTAGCACAGCCTTATAGCTATTTATAGCTGTTTCAACAGGGATTGAGTTGCGCATTATAGTCACGCCCAAGACACTGCTAGAGGCGGAGGTAAAGAAGAGGATAAATGGAAATGTTATTCTAGTATACTGATTGGTAGGGGACGTGGGCAGGAGGAAAGGAGAGAGAAGAGAAGAAAGGAGAAATACGGTAGGACCGAAGCATATATTAATACTAGGAGAGAGTATAAATGTGTCCCATAGAAAGGGCCAAAGAGTTACAGCGCTGGGTGATCGTTAGTATGAAACATGCGGAGATTGGGGAAGGCGGGTAGAGCACCTACATAGACGCTAAGGGGATAAAAAATGCCTTACGGCTGACAGCTAGAGTCTGAGGTGGCACGGTAGCGGGAAAGAAAAGAGGAGATAGAGCATAAGGGCAAAAGCAGCGAGGGAGAAGGCCTTTTATAGTTAAGGTTAAGGTTGGGTCTTGGCCAAACTAGGGTAAAGAAGCGAGCGCGCCTTGCCTGTAAAGGAACCTCTATTTCCTAATGCGTGGTTTCCATTTTGTTTTTTACCTTTTAATAACTAAAAGTTCGTCTTTTAACATTAGGTAGGATCTCTTATAGGGTAATGTTTTTCCTTATTTAATATTAATAGTATAGTTATTAGGTTAATATAGAGAGAGTATATCTACGCCTTTTTATAAGTATATATTAATAATGTTATAGTATCTCTTAGGGAGGAGCTTACGGAGTTCCTTATTAGTAAATCCTTTTTTAAGCTTTATAAATTTCTTAAAGTCTAAAGGTAAAAGTCTATAGAGTTTTACGGGGGCATTATCTTTTAGGAGGTTAACTATGTCTATTCTATTACTATAGATGTTACGGGACACCTCTGTAATACCTTATACACATCTACCTATTTTTACTAACCGCGAGACAGCAACCTAATAGCAATTTGCCGGCAATCTATGGTGTAACGGGACTAGCCTAGTTACATTAGGAATGTCTCGGTAAAACACTCAACAGATAGAACTTGAAGCTTTGACCGAATTCTGCCGAATTCTGCCAGCTTAATCGACTTCTACCAAGTTCTGCCAGATCAATCGAATACTACCAAAGTCCGTCCGCGTGTGTATGTGCGCACGCATCGACCAAGACCCCTAAACTGTTTAATTGCAAGATTCTCTTGTTATTCCTTTCTCTTCTTTACGCAACGTCTTGTTCTCTTAAAAAGCTATATACCCTTAGATTTAGATAGAATTTATATTATTCCTTTAAATCTTCCCCAAAGCCTCTTCGCGCCCTTATATTACGTTGCGTTAAAAAAAAAAAAATACTATTAAAATGGCAAACAAACCCAAATCCTCTTCAATAACCATAAGTATTATATCCCTAGTCAGGGAACAGTTAACCATAATATAACAGTCCTTTACGGATGCCTTAGCTTAGTAGCGGGCTGCACTAGAAGCCTAGTATTAGCAATTAATAGAAGCACTCCGTGAAGAACTTCGTAATATCTAAGTATTTACGTTAGAGACCCTAATACCGCCTACAAACAAAATTAATATAACTATATCTAAACCTGGCCCGTTAAATACAAACCCTAAACTAGTAACGGTAGCTTAACCTATACCTATAATAAACCCAGTACCTGCTGTGAAATTAAAAAAGCTTCCTAACCCTCTAATATTTAATGGAAATTAAAATAACCTATATCCCTTTATAACCAAGCTCCGTCTTAAACTTTTAATAAACTATAACCAATACCCTACTGAAGCTAGCAAGGTTAGCTATAGAATGTCTTGTTTAAGCAAAGATGCTGTATAAACTATAGACCTATTCTTCCGTAATGGCACCTTTGTTAATTTCAAAACCTTTGTCTCTCTACTAGAATGAACGTATAATGACGCCAGCGGTAAACACACCGCTGTTACTAAACTTAAAAACCTATAACAACGGAACTGAGACTTTATAAGCTTCTTTTTAGAATTTTTAGGCCTTATTAGCAAACTAGATTGGAATAAAGCCGCTAGAGTTGCTGCTCTTTAATAAGCTATTTTGGATAAAATTAGAGCATAGTTAGTAAGTAGGGAACTACTAAAGGACCTACCTAAATTTGCTATAATGTGTTAACAAATTAATAAGGACCTTTAATATAATAAATAGACTTATTTTCTAAAGCCAACCACACCTTGTGTTTAAAGCTTTACGAAACTAATATATACTTTAAAGCGCGACCCTTCTCTAAAACCTACGCATGACCCTATAGACCTCGACGCCACTTAATCCTACACACCCTTAGAAACCGATAAACGAAGGACTTAAGCTATAAATGGAGAATGCTTCGGATGTAGCAGAAAAGGATATATCTAAAGGAATTGCCAAACTTACCCTTTTAAAAAAGTCTGCTGTAGTTCCTCCCGGTCTTTAAATCGCACCCACTTTTTAAATCGCACTTATTTTTTAAGCCATACTTGCTCCTTAACTTGTATTTGTTCTATAAATCATACCTAGTTATTATAAAGCATCTTACGCTTAGCTAACTCAGAAAACGAATTGTCCTAGGGCCAAGTCGCGCCTTAGGATAAGAAGTGGAAGAGTATAAGTGTCTAGGCTCTTTCAGCGCTAATACACAACATAACTCCCTTAATGTACTTAGCGAAATTTAAATACTTAGAAAATAGAAGGAGGTATAAATCCTTATAGACAGTAAAGCCACTAGCATAGGCTTTATTAATATAAACTATACGAAAACCCAACGCCTAAATTTAAAGAAACTTAATAAGCCCTAAGGCCTATAAGGCTTTAACGGCAAACCCTTAATATATGGCGAATTGACGCACTACGCTCTTATAAAAATGCGGATAGGTAAACACCTTGAATATATTTCCCTATTTGTAACACCCCTGAAGCAATATAAGATAATACTTGGATATGGATAGCTAAAACGGCATAACCCTTTAATTAGCTGGGTTAAAAAAATACTAAAATTCCGTACAACCTATTGCCGAAGTTATTATTTAAAACACTACCTGCCCTACGAACATATATAAGACTATTCGAATTCAATATAATATAAATTGCCCTTACTATAAACCTTAAACTAATATAACAAAACTACAACTGCTAATCGCAGTAAAGAATGTAAAGATAATATATTGAAACCCCTTAAAATTCGTATAATATAAGCCGCACCTTTTGTTTTATTAGCAAGAAAACAAGACCACAAAATCTTCGCTGTAATAATAGAAGACATTAAGAAGGCGCTAGAACTAAAGTAGTATATTAACCCTTAACCTCTTATACCTAAGGAGTACCACAATCTAATTAATAAGTTTAAAAAATAATTCGCAGACCAGCTGCCCCCGCATTAAAATAAACACGATTTTAAGATAGAACTTAAACCTAGTACAATACCAAAGTTCGGTCCGCTATACGGTATATCATAAGAAGAACTGCTTATAATACAATAATACCTTAACAAGCATCTAGAAAAAGGATTTATTTACCCTAGTTAATCTCTATTCGCTTTACCTATATTATTCATTAAAAAGCTAGGAGGAGGCTTAAGATTCTATGTTAATTACTAAGCCCTAAACGTAATCACGATTTGAAACTAATATCCAATCCCCTTAATCTAAGAGACGCTTAACCGCCTAGTAAAGGCATAATATTTTACAAAGCTTAATATAGTCGCTGCCTTTAATCAAATTTGTATCTAAGAAGGAGATAAGAAGTACACAGCCTTTTATATATAATAGGGACTCTTTAAATACCTAGTAATACTGTTTAGTATAAAGAACGGTCCTAGTACATTTTAGTAATACGTTAATAATACGCTCCGTAAATTCCTTAATGTATTTATTACCGCGTATATTAATAATATCCTAATCTACTTGTCTTCACTTTCTAAGCATTAAAAACACGTCTAAATGGTCCTTAAACGTTTGCGAGATGCGGGTTTATAATACGATATTAAGAAATATAAGTTCTATATATCTAAAGTTACGTACCTAGGCCTAATTATATCCCGCAACGGAATTAAAATGGACCCTAAAAAGGTCGCTGCGATTATAAATTGGGGAAGCCCTAGTAACATATAAAACATATAAAAATTCCTAGGATTTACAAATTTCTACTACTAATTTATTAACCAGTTCTTGAAAATTGCCTAACTATTAGTAAACCTAATAAGAAAGAACATAAAATTTAAATAGACTGCTAGATATAAACAAGCTTTTAATAACTTAAAACAATGCTTTATAACCACTCCGATTCTTGCCCACTTTGACCCTAACCTTAAATATATCGTTAAAACAGACTCGTCTGATTATACCCTAGGGGGAGTATTATCGCAATATAATAAGGACGGTGAGCTACGTCCAGTAGCCTTTCTCTCTTAAAAGCTCGCCCCTGCCGAATTAAACTATAAGATATACAATAAGGAACTACTTACAATTATTAAATACTTTAAACAATAGTATCCAGAACTTAAAAAATTATTGTTTCCAATATATATATTAACGGACCACAAAAACCTATAGTACTTTATAACTATAAAGCAGTTAACACAGCGCCAAATTTATTAGGCCAAATACCTCTTACAATTTAACTTTAAGATTATGTACTAACTAGGCAAACTTAATTAGAAGCCTAATGCATTAACATAATAATTACAAGATTTACCTACGAACGCCTTAAATAAATGGATTATAAATTAATTATGGATCTTATTGCCCCCTAAATACTTTAAGAAACTACGTCCTATGTTCCTAGATACGGAACTTAACAGAAACGAATTAGAAATTAATAAATAGGAAATGGAAATTAATAAGCTAATAGAATACAAATACAAGAACAACGTATAGATAGTAGATATAATAAAAGCGATTTAAACAGGAAAACGACAATATAAAGATATTACACTTGCCAAATGCGAAATTCGTAACAATTAACTATACTATTAACAGAAGATAGTAGTTCCGAATTCCAAACCCTTATGATTTAAAATACTCGAATTCATACACGATTCCCCTATAGCAGGACATCCTGGCCATATGAAGACTTATAAGATTATTTAACAAGCATACTACTAGCCTATAATGTACGACTATATATAAAAATACGTTCGAGCCTGCAGAACATACGTGCGTAGGAAGACCTCTCACATAAAGAAGTAAGGAGTACTTTAACCATTGCCAATTTTAATGCAAAGATAGCGAGATATCTTAATCAACTTTATAGTCAACTTGCCTAACAGTAACGGGTTTACAAATATTATAGTAGTCGTTAACCGTCTTATAAAAATGTGATATATAATTCCTATGGACTTAATTAATGCAATATTAGTAGCTAAATGTTTTGTTAAGTATATCTTTAAGCTACACAGACTTCCTAATTCGATAATATCCAACTATAGAAGCCAGTTTGTTTTAGACTTCTGGCAAGCTCTATATAAACAATTAAGCATTTAAACACAACTCTTAACTATATTTTATCTGGAGATAGATAGTTAAACCGAAATTATAAACGCGATTATAGAACAATACCTATAAATATACTGCTCCTACCTGCAAGATGACTGGGAAAAATGGCTGCCTTTGGCTGAGTTTACTATAAACAATATAATAAACGTATTAATAGGCATAACGCTATTCTACGCGACCTATGGACAAGACCTCTAACTTGGATTTAAACCATAACCCAAAATTAACACGATAGGACCTATAATTAAACGGATTTAATTAATTAACGCGTATAACTTTGCTGATCGAATAAAGCAGTTAACGGAATTATTATAAAGTGAATTAACGTACGCTTAAACGGTATAGGAATGGCATGCGAATAAAGGACGAGCCCCTATATGGGACTTTAAGGAAGGTGACATGGTTTACCTAAATATACAAAACCTAAAGACTTAACAGCCCTTAAAGAAACTTAATTGGAAGTTTACGGGCCCATACTAAATTAAAAAGAAATTAAGCCTATATACTTATAAGCTCGAACTACTGACTAAGATAAAAATACATCTAATGTTTTACGTAAGCTTGCTGCAACCCTTAAAAGATAAACCTATAACTCGCAAAGTGCCGCCGCCACCTCCTATAATTGTTAACAACGGTAACAGTTCTTACTTTATTGACTTAATTAATGATATGCGATAAAAAACACAATCTAAACAATTTAAACTTCTTATTAAGTGGGAAGGATACGAAACACAAACCTAGGAGCTCTATAAGTAAGTTAAGACTAATGCGCCTTCCCTAGTAAAAGAATTCTATAAGGACCATCCTTTGTGGCTTACTCTGGCTGGATAGACACGATATAAAGGCAAACAACTACCACCTAATATAAATATATAAAACACGATAGTAGAAAACTTAAAATTAAAAAGAGCTTAAAGAATACCATAATGCTTATAACACGGTTATATAACGCGCAAGATATTAAGGAACTTTAACCAGCGGTCAAAGTTATCTAATTAGTTAGATTTGCCTTGCCAAGACCTACTACAAAGATATTAGTTTGGCTCACCGCCTTTACTAAACCAATAGCGATTTTCTATCCCGGGGATAGAAAATCCTGATTAGTCCGTTTAACAATTAGAACCGGTAAAACTCTACACCACTACCCAATATAAAATACGACATAATAAAATTGTATTATTTTGGACCTTTGGCCAAAGGGGGGGTACTGTAATAGGACTAGCCTAGTTACAGTAGGAATGTCTTAGTAAAACACTTAACAGATAGAACTTAAAGCTTTAACTAAATTCTGCTAAATTCTACCAGCTTAATTAACTTCTGCTAAGTTCTGCTAGATCAATCGAATACTACCAAAGTCCGTCCGCGTGCGTATGTGCGTACGCATCGACCAAGACCCCTAAACTGTTTAATTGCAAGATTCTCTCGTTATTCCTTTCTCTTCTTTACGCAACGTCTTGTTCTCTTAAAAAGCTATATACCCTTAGATTTAGATAGAATTTATATTATTCCTTCGAATCTTCCCCGAAGCCTCTTCGTGCCCTTACATACGGCAATCTAACGGCAATTTGCCGCATTCTGCTATATTCTACTAAGTCCACCAAATTCTACTAAGTTCTACTAGGACCGCTCCTTAAATCCTATCCTGCTCTATATATATATTAACTAAGCAACCGAACTAATAATATATAACCTTTTTTTCTATTTCCTTACCTTCTCTCCTTATATAACGTCTTAACTTTATTATACAGTTTATATATATAGCTTAACAATATCTACTTCGCTATATATTATTACCACTTATACTTACTCTGTAATACTATATTATGTTAACCTTATATACTACCCTCTAAAATATAGAACATCCCTAAAGCCCCTATAATAGCCGCCGGCATTATATCCGCACTTTAGGAATAATTAGTAGAGATACAGAAGTCCTTTATAAACGCCCTTATATAAAACTAAGCCACTTTAATTTAATAATAAGCTAAACAAGAAGCATAACACCTAACGTATTTCACGGGTGAGCTGGTCAAACGGGTAAGCTAATCACTTCAAAAACACACCAAAAAATGGAAAAATCACACTTTAATATCTTAAGAACCACTTAATAATAAATTTTAATAATTTAAATTTAGACTTTTATATATGCTCTACAGCCTCTATTAAAGTTGCATAGTAAATGGTTCAGTAGTTTTTAAGATATAGTGATTTGCCTCATTTTGGC
>Ga0307507_10001543_pt1 | contig 51357 bp, 16 predicted proteins | sample 7_EM_MG_FD_207223 | JGI IMG/M metagenome (GOLD analysis project Ga0307507, IMG submission 207223) | Populus trichocarpa ectomycorrhiza microbial communities from riparian zone in the Pacific Northwest, United States - 7_EM | ecosystem: Host-associated > Plants > Roots > Unclassified | place... | reverse complement strand
AAAACGGAGTCGCCCCGCATCAGAGAACAGCAGAATTCAGTTCTACAGTTCTACTTCATCAAGAACCAGATACTTATTTGCATTCCGTTACTGTTATCACGTTACTACATACCCTAAGAACCTTGGCGTCCTAACACCTTTATAAAGCCTTAGCTAACCTATTTACTTAACTAAATGCAATACACTAGAGAGTATGGATATAATAATAAAATAATTAAAGTCTATTAAGCTCCCTAACCCCCTATTATTGTTAAATAGCACAGACCTAACCTTTAAGAACTAGAGAATCCAGGTATGAGAAAAGCTTCGTGTTAACTATAACCATTTTCCCTCTAAAGAAGCTAAAATACTCTACCTTTTCGGCCGAACCATTAGGGACGCCTAGCAATACCTTTAGGCCAAGTTTAAGGATAAGTTACCTATTTGGTTTATATCTGTTAATAAGATAATATAATATCTAGCTACTATCTATATTAACCCAAATAAAGTATAGGATGCCTATTATAACTATAATTGCCTAATAATAAAATCGAACTAATCCTTTACTAAGTTCTAGACCCAATTCTTATACCTAGTAGGCGAAGGCCAGGTTCCCCCTAAGAACTACTGTTTAGACCTATATAATAAGCTAATAGTCCGACTATAAGAGAAGATCGCAGTAGCCTTAGATAACCTACTAACCTACTAAAAACTCGCAGCCTAATGTTTATTGCTGGATTTAGGACTAAAACAAATTAATGCTTATACTAACCAACTAAAGAAGTCCCGCAGCGACCGGAACCTACCTGCTACGCCAACTGGAGCTAGCGTTGGAAGATAAACCACGGCCGCCCTTATACTAAAAGCTGTTACAACTACCTACCTATAAGCCTCGTCTAAATCGCCACGTGCTATGCCTTTAGCTAATGCTTATCGCAACACCCTAATTGACACTGTATTGGTTACGTGCTTTAATTACGGAAAGGATAGTCACTTTGCTATATCCTGCCCAGAGCTAAAGGATATAGGTAATATTAAGGAGATAGAGAAAGAAGAAGAATTATCTAATAAGTTAGGAAAAGAAGAACCCTAGGGAAAGACTCCCCCCTAGGGTATTCTATTAATCTTAAAGAGATTAATCTAAGTTAGCTAATAGGTGGAAAGCACTTTATAGTTCTATATACAGTATCTTAAAATGGATATAGAGTTAATATAACTGCCCTTATTAACACTAGAGTAAATAGCTTTACCTTTATAAATACTGCTTATATGAATAATATTGCTAAGTTCTTAAATATAAATGCTACCTGACTAGAGAAGCCTATTTAAGTAAAAGACTACAATGGCTAAGCCGGTAAGCTGGTTACCTATATTTTAAAGCTATATATCACTATTAATGGATAATACTAGTTTGGCATCCCCTTCTGTATCCTAGACCTAGAATCCTATAATATAATCCTCGGCCAAAAATAGACGTCCTACTTTAATATTTAGCTGAATGTTTAATAAAGATAGTTTATCTAGCCGAAGAATAGACTAAAGTTACCCTCCTTTATTAGAGAAACCCGTACTAACCATAAGATATTAGCCGCGAAGGCTAATCCTATCTACTAGTAGGATATTAGAAACCGCAATATGGCCTTTGCCTAGGAAGATGCCCGCTACAAGGCTAGTAGGAACTCCGTACTAATAAAGATACTCCCTTAAAGGACTGCAGTTAAGGAGGACTCTATTTATGGAAGTGGAACGGACAGTAATATAAACGACTTCTAAATTATAGAGATCCGGCTAATGGGGAAGAGGATGTACTAATAGGATATAGAGAATAACCTTTAGAAGATGTAATAAGAGCTAAAAGAGGTAAAAACAACGCTAATATGCTAAAGGCCCCTAAGGCCACGGATACCCCTACTACCGCATAACCCTCTAATAGTAGACATTGCGGTAATTAGCGCTATAGGGTTTCACTTTAATATATATTAAAGGGATAATAAGGTCTTTATAACTAGCTTATATAAAATTAACTAAATCATTAATAAGAAGGAAGAAGGGCTAGTAGAGGAAGCTAATAAGGAGCTAGTTAAGCGCCTCCTCCCTATATATCTCTTAGATTATAGAGACGCGTTCTTAAAAGCAGCCTTAAATATACTGCCCCCCTACTAAACCTATAATTATAAGATTTAACTGGAGGCCAATAACTCCCTAGGCTATAGCCCCCCTTACTAATAAACTATAGAGGAACTAAAAGCAACTAAGCAGTACTTAATTAATAACCTTTATAAGGGGTTTATTAAACCAAGTTAGGCCCCTTTTACTTCCCCTATCCTATTTATAAAGAAACCTAATAAAGGCCTTTATTTCTGCATTAACTATCGGAAACTAAACGCTATTACTTAAAAAGATTGCTACCCTCTCCGTCTAATTAACGAGACCCTTATACGTCTAAGCCGAGCTAAAATCTTTACTAAGCTTAATGTCCGCCAAGCTTTCTACCAAATTAGGATGGACCCTATATTAGAGAATCTAACAATGTTCTGTACCTGCTACGGTTCTTATAAATATAAAGTTCTTCCTTTTAGACTAATAAATGGGCTAGCCACGTACTAATGGTATATAAATGATGTTCTTTTTAACTACTTTAATGAATTCTGCACGGCATACCTAGACAATATCCTTATATACTTAGACAATGAACTTAAGCACTAAGTTCACGTTAAAAAGGTCCTAAAGAGGCTGCGGAATGTAGGCCTATAAGTTAATATTAAGAAATATAAATTTGGAGTAAAATAAACAAAGTACCTTGGGTTTATTGTTAGTATAAAAGGAATTAAAGTTAACCCTAAGAAGGTTAAGGAGATATGTAATTAGAAAACCCCTTATACTATAAAAGGTATCTAGTCCTTTCTTGGCTTCTATAACTTCTACCATTGGTTTATCTATAAATATAGGGTTGTGGTAAAGCCTTTTATACAACTAACAAAGAACGACACGCCCTTTATTTTTAATAATAATTATATAAAAGCTTTTAAAGAGTTAAAGAACCGACTTACCTCCTCCCTAATTCTCTATTACTATAACCTAGACCTTAAATTAATGCTGGAAACGGACGCCTCCGATAGAGTAGTAGTGGGAGTCCTCTTATAGTTATACCTAGATAGTAAGTGGTACTCTATTGCGTTTTTCTTAAAGATAATAGCCCTAGCTAAGTGTAACTATAAAGTATATAATAAGGAAATGCTGGCTATTGTACAATTATTGTTCTAGTGGCGTGTAGAGCTTAAAAGCACAGACTCTTAGATTAAAGTCTATACTAATTATAAAGCCCTTAAGTATTTTATAACAATAAAGCAGCTTACTAGTTAATAGGCCAGGTGGGCTAAAATACTCTCCTAATTATTCTTTATGATTATATACCGCCCTAGTAGGCAAAATTCTAAAGCTAATACCTTTACCTAAAGAGAACAGGATATAGAACCACAGGATAAGCTAAAGGCTTAGCACTAGACATATGCCCTCCTCTATCCTAAATAGCTTAACCTATATATCCTTAAGGAACTAAGCTCTAAATAGAATAAGCTGGCGCCTATAGAAGGAGAGATCCTAGCTAAACTAATGGGACTAATTAACCGCATCCTAATTGCAAACCGCATAGCTAAATCTCTAAAAGCCCTCCGTAACTAAGCTATGGAAGGCAACCCTAATTTAGAAATAGAAGACGGACTGCTCTTATATTAAGAACGGCTTATAGTTCCAGACGTTAACAACCTATAAACGGAGCTAATCCGTAAAGCCCACTATTAAGTCTCTACGGCGCACCCTAGTTAAGATAAGACCCACTAACTACTAGCGCCTTGCTACTACTGGCGAGGACTCCTGTCCAACATAGAACAATTTATTAGGAATTGTTATACTTATAAACGGGTAGATATCCCCAGGGATTAAACCCCTAGATGGTTATAACCACTCCCAGTCCCCAAACGCCCTTAGCAGCATATTATAATAGACTTTAAATTATTCCTAAAGGATAAATATGGCTATAATATGGCCTTTATAGTAGTTAACCAACTAAGCAAGTAAGCTATTCCCCTCCCCTACTTTAAGACTATAACTGCAAAAGATATAGCCTATATATATATTAACAACATTTACCAGATCTATAGCGCTTTTAAGTTAATTATCTCTAACCATAGACCCTAATTTATATTGGACTTCTAGGACGAATTCTACTGTATTCTTAGAATTAAGATTAAGCTCTCTACCGCATTCCACCCTTAGACTAACGGCTAAACTAAGATTATAAACCAATACCTTAACTAGCAACTTTACCCCTTTATTAATTACTACTAGGATAACTAGTTGGAACTACTACCTATAATAGACTACGCATAGCTTACGCTCCCTTATAATAGTATAGGAATGTTGCTATTTAAGTTACTCTATGGATATAAGCCACGAATATTCTTTAATTGGGATAGACCTATAGGACCTATAACGGCCCGCGAACGCCTTAGCTATAAAGAGGCCCAGACATTCGCTAAGAGAATATATAGAGCCTAGGAGACTGCCCAAGCAATTATAAAAAAGGCATAAGAGAAGAAAGAGGCTAACGTGAACCAATATTATTATAAGGTAGACTTTTATGTAGAAGATAAGATATAGGTGTTAATAAAGAACTAGAAGACCTAAAGGCCGAGCTATAAGCTAGACTACTAAATAGCTAGCCCCTATAAGATCTCTAAGAAGGTAGGGCACTCTTTTAAGGTTAAGCTATTAGAGTTAATAAAGATCCACCCTGTTTTCTCTTTAGACCAACTATAGAAGGCCACGGACAACCTATTACCTGGATAGTACAACGACCCCCTACCGCCAATTTAGATTATAGAGGACGAGAAATAGGAAGTTAAAGAGATCTTAGCAGTTAAAAAGGACCGTGGTACCTTAAAATACTATATAAGCTGGGTAGGTTATAACAAAGATCTAGAATGGTACCCCGTATCCAATTTTAAGTACTCTCCCTATAAGCTATAAGATTTCTACCTAGCCCACCTAGACCTCCCTAGACCACCACGTAAACTAGACAGCTGGATTAAATGCTGGGAGGAAGGGTTAGATAACTATAATAATCTAGATAATAATAAAGAACTTGGACAAAGCCTAAGGGCAGGCTTTTTTGGGAGGGAAGGGTAATGTAACGGTGCTAAAGCGCATCACCTGCTACTTTCTGGGCATTTTGCCAAATTCTGCCATGTTCTGCTAATACTACTTATAGAGCCAACCAATCAGGATTTTCCATCCCCGGGATGGAAAATCGCTATTAGCTCGCTTACTACTAGCGCCTTAGCGACCTCTTTGTATCTTAACAGTCTTTGACAGCCTTCTTCTTCTCCTTAGCTTAGTATTCTTATATGGTAGCAATCTACAAGCTTCGGTTCAGAAGCATTTGTACGAGCCCGTCACATTCATCACCGAGTCACGCATACCACCGAGTCGCGCACTTTTCCGACGCGACACCACTTCCAAGACCAATTACACAACCACAACGGGCCAAATTAATTAAAACTACTCAGAACTATATACATCAGACATTTCCGCTTCAAGCTAGCACGTTCGTGCATTATAACTAGGCTTGCCGCAGTTGCCACAGCGCTGCAGCTGCCACAGCGCCGCATAGTAGCCGACCTCTCCCCTTCGCCACCCTGATTTTAATGAATATCCCATACCACCTACTCCTTAACCTTCTTCTAGGCCAAAATATCGCGTATATCCTCTCTAGTTAGTATACCTCCCTAACGGACACATGTTTTTTTTTAGCCCTCTAACACTTACTAAGGGCCTTATTAGCCTTCTAAAGGGTGCGGTTTTCCTCTATAATAAGGGTATTCTAGTAGGCTATTACCTCTATACCCTTTGCCATTTGCTTAATAGCCAAAAAAAATTAATATTACAGAGCTTCCTTAATAACCACTAATCTAATTTTTTATAAAGGTTAACTGTAAAAGGGCCTTAGTCGAGTTATATGGTGTCTAGAAGCCTAAAGGTTGGCATTAGCTTTAGAGGGGCCCGTAGGTATTAGCGTCCGTAACTTAATATCTAGCTTAGAAATAACTGCTTACGGGTTAAATAGGATAAGACTAGCTCCTTAAAAACCCTAGTAATGTTTGCTTTAGTTATAGAAGCCCTATAGGCCTCGCGAAACGCTAAAAAGAACTTAGTCTTAATAATATTGTTAATATAGGCCTAGATAAACGTATTAATTTGGTGCCCATATACCCGCTTTAAGACACTAAAGACCCTAATATTAAAAGGCTAGGTAATATAGAAGGAATAGGGAGGGAGATAAAGGGGAATAATATTATAGTCCTTGCAGTAGTTTATAAAATCAACTAACTAGTGGCTCTTATACCTATCTAGCACCAACATCTAATAACTACCCTTTATCCGCGCCTTAGTATGCTTATTAAAGTATTTAATCCAGTCTAGGCCTATCTTATTATTAGTCTACCTATTAGAAGTTGTCTTAATGGCCCAGTTATTAAGAATGCCGCCCTTAGTATACCAATAAGCAAGGTAATAGAGGCCTTAAACGAGCAAAAAAGGGGGTATATTAAAACCATCGCCACTAATACAGGTAATTGCGGTCGCCCATTCCTGGTTACCAGGTTAAATAGCCTTGCTTTTACCACGTTAATTAGAACGCGTAATAACCATAAATAGGCAAATTGCGCCCATTATAAATCCGGTCTTATTAAAGTTGTGGAAATCACAGTTAAGGACGCTGTACTTACTATGCATGTTAAATACCGGGCGGAACCACGCGTTTAATACATTAGGATCTTTACAGAAGGCCCTCTGGAAGTTATAGGCACAAGAAAAGCGTGTCTTAAGCTCTTCCTATCGCTAGATAAAATGGTAGGGCCATTACTTCCTAACGGGCCCCACGCGACGTAATATAAGAATATAATTTGCCATTACCGCTATATCTCCAATTAAGGACGGAAACCCTTACAAATCTAGGTATAAAATATATTAAACTATTACCTCTTCCTCGGTCTTAGTTAAAATTTAACTGTTAGGCTGGGTCTCAACCCTAGGGAGCTGGCCCTTTATTCCATCACAGAGCGTTACTTCAGGAACGTTATAGAGCTTTACAGCAGCGCGGCGGCTTAGTTTTTTAGAGGATTAGATCGCGTTAATAGCAAGAATAATTTGTGCTTCTTAGATTTAGACTACTAGTACTAGTTATAGAAAAAACGCGTGTTGAAGGTAGAGGGTGGTGTCGCGTCGGAAAAGTGCGCGACTCGGTGGTATGCCCGACTCGGTAATGAACCACGTTAGGCAAATTAAGATGTTGTGCCATCTTTATATTAGAATTGGTAGCGGTTAAAGTACCCCTTACTTCTTTATATAAGAGGTCTTTCTATATATATATATCCTGCACGCTTAACGTATTTTTGTATATAGTCGTATATTATAGGCCAGTGGTATACTTATTAAATGATTTTATAAGTCTTTACACGGCCAGGATGCCCTACTATAGGGGAATTGTATATAAATTTAAGTATTTTAAATTATAAAGGTTTGGAATTCGGAACTACTATCTTCTATTAATAGTATAATCAATTGTTTTAATTTTTATATTTAGCAAGTATAATATCTTTACACTATTGTTTTCCTATTTAAATTGCTTTTATTATATCTATTATCTATATATTATTCTTATATTTGTATTCTATTAGCTTATTAATTTCTATTTCCTATTTATTAATTTCCAATTTATTTTTATTAAGTTCCGTGTTTAGAAATATAAGATGTAGTTTTTTAAAACATTTAGGGGGTAATAAAATCTATAATTAATCTATAATCTATTTATTTAAAACGTTTACAGGTAGATCCTACAATTATTATATTAATATATTAGGCTTTTAATTAAGTTTGCCTGGTTAGTATATAATCTTAAAGTTAAATTATAAGAGGTATTTAGCCTAACGAATTTAGTATTATATTAGTTGCTTTATAGTTATAAAGTACTACAGGTTCTTATGGTCCGTTAATATATATATTAGAAATAATAATCCTTTAAGCTTAGAACGCTATTATTTAAAGCATTTAATAATTATAAGTAGTTCCTTATTATATATTTTATAGTTTAATTTAGTAAGGGTAAGTTTCTAGGAGAGAAAGGCTACTAGATATAACTCGCCATTCTTATTATATTGCAACAATACTCCCCCTAGCATATAATTAGACAAGTCTGTTTTAATAATATATTTAAGGTTAAGGTTAAAATAAGTAAGAATTAGAGTAGTTATAAAGCGATATTTTAAGTTATTAAAAGCTTATTTATATTTAGCGGTCCATTTAAATTATATATATATATATTTTTTAAGTTTACTAACGGCTAAGCAGTTTTTAAAAAGTAGTTAATAAATTAATAATAGAAATTTATAAATTCTAGAAATCCTTAAATATCTTATATATTACTAGGACTTTTCTAGTTTATAATTATAGCGACTTTCTTAGGGTCTATTTAATTTTGTTATAGGATATAATTAAGCCTAAGTATATAACCTTAGATGTATAGAACTTATATTTTTTAATATTATATTATTAGCCTATATCTTATAAGCGTTTAAGAACTATTTTTGTCGGGAATAAGGCAAGTTACCATCACGCGAGGCATATTGCCGTCACGTGTTGATGTGGCCCTAGCGTGGTAAGGAACCTTAAGTTCCTTACCCCTTTTCTCATTCCTATTAAGAAGAATAACCATCATACTATCTACGAACCGTAGCTATGTGATATTACCTTGTGTAACTAACACTAATTAGTGGTTAACTTTACTGTTATACTATAGAACAGCTAGGTATCACTAAGAAGAGATAAGCCACTATACCAGTGCTACTTGTGCTAGAGAAAGCTATCTTTTAAGGTTAGAACTGGTCCTAAACCTTAAATAGAACTCTTCTATAAATTTAAGGATCTAAAGGCCAGAACTGGTCCTAAGCCTTTCCAAGATTATGGGTTCTTGCGTCTATTATACAGAACAACACGCTTTACGAGTCTTTGCAATTTAAGGCCAGAACTGGTTCTAAGCCCTATAATCACAAATACACGTCCAAACGCGTACTAAACGACAATCCCTATATTAATAACACTTCCCTCCCTCCAAAAACATGGCTACGCCTACTTTAAATAACTGGAAAGACTCCTTACCACTAGGGGTAGCTGAGCACGCGAAACTTATTAATAAAGATTGGGATAAATTCGCCTTTAATATAACAACTTATACTATAAAACAAGTTAACAGCTTTCTCCTACACCATATTATATTCTACCGAAATAGATGCTACGCCGATTTACAACTATGGGAGTATTTCAGGGAGGATTTTATGGGATGGACTGCTGATACCTAGGTACTTGGCAACATTAATATTATTTAGGATTTTCGAGACTTCCTCTATAGGAATAGGGTATATATTGCTAAGAATGGTAACCTAATTGCTAGTAATATTTAGGCCGTTATTACTAGTATAGAAGAACCAATATAGACAGAAGCTAAGATTATACGTTAACTACGGAAACCTAAAAACAACCCATATTCTTTAAAAGGTAACTTTAATTTGTATTAAAACCCCTAAAACGCTAACCCCCTACCTAAAGCTGCTCTTCTACCTAGAGGTGCCCTCCTATTTAGAGTTGCTCCGCCTTTACCTCCTCCACTCTAGCCAACCGGTAAGCCTTTACTACGAGAAGTCACGAATCTGATAAAGGTATATTTGGACAAAGAAAAGAAGTTTAGAGGAGAACTATATAACATACTTAAAGTAAAACTACAGGTCTTCTATAACTATTACAATAAGGTTGGAATTTAACGCTATTAATACCACCACGCTTTCTCTATTATGTTAAAGGGACGGGCAGCGACATTCTATTATAACCATATTGCGGGTAAAAACTATAGCTTTAATATAATACTTTAGCTTACCAGAGCTTACTTTAAGACTAATAAAAATTGCTAACTTTATATATCTAAATAGCGGGAGACTATATTCTAGAGAGTTATTGCTTCTAACCTAATAAAGACTTGTTTAGAGTGCCTTTAATTACTCTTTAATAAACTCTAGAAAATCCAACGTGGCCTTACTAAAACTTACCAAAATAAGAACAGCCTAAGGGACTAGGTTATTTTAGTATACTATAGCGTTCCTAAGTGCAACTTGGCGCTATACAAACCTATAAATACGTTTGAAGGAGTATATGCTAAGCTACGCTCCGCCGTAGGTACTATAATGCGAATATAAGAATCTTAATAGTTCTATACCGAAAACCCTACCCAACTAAGTATTCCTGACTAATATAATTACAACTGGACTGATCAAACATATAGTGGCCGTAGTAGGGAATACAAAAGAGGGTACAATTAATGTCAACTATAAGGCAACTGTGGAGGTCCCAGTAGAGGTTTATTTCGAAGTAATCGCTAAAAGAAGTGCTATGTTTATAAGAAGCCAAATTGCTAGTTAACTAGATACTCCCTTAATAAGTAAAAAGAGGCATATAATAAGTTCCGTTAGAGTGTAAGAAATGTTAGAAATTATAAGGTTACTATAGCCTACTTCTAAAGCTTCCTAGTTTAATACGAAGGCGTAGAAGATCTTAAGGGTAAGGTTAATAAGGTCAAACAGCTCCTTATAGATATAGAAATTAAGGACTACTCCCCTAACCAATACTTTACTAAGTATGGTAAGGTAGATAGTATATAAACTGTTACTGTTCTTAATAATTAATCTACGCTCCATTCTATTACGAAATTAGATATCTTTAATAAACTAAAGGAGAGTTCTGTGTTTTCCTTTAATAACAGATACTCGGCGTATGTCTTTTATAGTATTATGCCGGATATAGAAGCCGTAGGAGTATCTATAGCAGGAGAACCTTAAGTTCGAGCTCTTTAGCAGCTTAATAGCTCTATTTAGATTAACCAATTAACGGCAGGCCAATATACGATTCGCTTTGGTAAAGGTACTACAATCTCTCTTAGCACAATTAGGGTCTAAACCCCCTTAGGATATATCACTTTCCATATTATTCCTACAAACACTCCGTTTCTATTTTGCATTAAAGATATGGATAAGTTAGGCGTTAGGCTTAACAACCTTAAGAATATACTTATTTAGGGAGACAATTAAGTACCTATTATACGCAAGTAGGGTTACCCCTAGTTGCTCCTTTATTAACTAGAAAAGAGTGTTGCTTAGAGCTATTTAACTAAGTTAGAATTATGCCAACTATACCATCGTTTTAGCCACCTATCCGTTTATTAATTACTTAGGGTTCTTTAGTAAGCAGGCTATAAAGTTAAGGTTAAGGCAATTAAGCATCTTATAAAGTACTACTATTACTACTAAATGAACCAGAAGTCCCCTGGCCAGTTTAAGTTTACCCTTAAAGATAACTATAACTTTAACTTCTGTATTATTATTAACGTTATGTATCTTAGCAGTAAGCTAGTACTCTAAGTTGTTAACTTTTTAATCTCCTTCTAAGCCGCACAATTCTTAAAGGATATATTAGCTAGAAACGCATAGAATACCCTTTAGTTATACTAGATTAATATCTACCTAGAACCCCCTAATTAAATCGTCTATAATATAGGAAAGAACTTTTTATCTACAGAGTTCCAATAATAGATAAAGGCAATGGTAATTAAGGTTAAGGAAGTCCCCGTTAAAGCGCATAATAGTATTAAAAAAGTAGAGCGATATTACACGCTATTATACCGCGCATATAAGATTATCTCTTTAGAATTAAAGGACGCTAGTGAAGAACTTACCTTATAAATGGCTGTTAAAGCTGTTAACGATTCCGCTAGCCCAGATGGACTTATACCTATGTTGCTAGTTTTTGGCGCCTACCCTTAAATAACTAATAATTCTCCACTATCTCCCTCCGTTGTGTAACAAGCCGAGGCTATTTGCAAGGCAATAAAGGAGGTGCGACGTCTCTACGCCACACGCTAGGTCAATGACGTACTAGGAATAAAAAATGGCCTAAATACCTTAACTACGCTTAATCTGCCACTCTAGTCTGAAGTACGTGTATAGTATAAAAAGGGAGGATAGTTAGGCCTATATTAACTTATTATAATTAATGGTTAAATTTATATTATTTAGATGCCTTACGGACCCACTTAATTCCATTTAACTGTTATTAAGCCTTACTATAAAGATAACAATTCTAAGCCTTTATAGGATGCCCTAGAAGATGCCCTAGAAGAGAACCATAATTAACGTACTCTAGAAGACGACTACAATCCCAATATAATTATAGTAGATGCGCCACAACTATGACGCGGTAGAGGTCGCCTAAAGGGATCACGAAATTGCCAACATCTTATTAATTTTGAAGAACAATTTATTACCGCTATTAAGAATAGAGTTAAGTTATTAATGGCCTTTATAACAGCTAAAGAGAAGGCTGACTTTGAGCTTGCAAAATAGCTTTAAAAGGAAGGTTATATTATAACCTTAAGAGCTTCTTTCCAAGTATCTAATAAGCAGGAGATCGACGGTCTTATTATAAGAGGAGTCTTTAAATTTAAGAAGTATGACCCTACTAAGTTTAATAAAGTTCGCATCTTTAAGTCAAGAATAGTTAATAAGATTAAAGGTAAAGCTACTAACGCCCTATTTAAGAAATTAAGGCTTGTTATCTAAGGTTACAATAATAATAGCAAGGAGGTAATTCTTATATAATCTCCTACAATTTAACAAGCTAGTTAGTAAGTTATTATTACGCTAGCTCCCTCCTTAATAAAGAATAGAATAGCAGTTTATTTATAAGATATCACTTAAGCCTATACCCAATTAAAGACGCACCTTTAGCGCTTAATATTGGCATACCTTCTGGAGCAAATTCGCCACTAGTATCCTAAAGATACGATCATAGTTATGCTTAAGCCATTATATAGAATCGCAGAGGCAGGAACTTACTGGTAGGCTACCTATAGTAAGCACTATAAAGAGAAGCTTTTGATAACTACTTCTATATTTAATCCCTGCTTCCTTATCACAACTATAGAAACTCCATTCGGAATCGTTGGCATGTAAACTAATAATATAATTATCTTAGGGGACGACCAATTCTTAGCTCTTAAAGAAGATAAGCTAGTAAAGGCAAATCTTATAGTAAAGCCAAAAGAAAAGCTTAATTTAACAACACTATTACTCTTTAATAGATGCATCCTCTCCCTAAATAAGGATTCTATTGCTTTGCGCTAGAAGGGTTAAGGTAAGAAGATTAACGTTATTAATATTAATTCCCTAAAGTAAGGATATATAGAGTAATGCGCTTGCGGAGCTTATGTTACTTTTATCTGTTAACCTAAGGCTTTATTTGATCTCTTTATTGCCGCCTAATACTAGGAACCAACTAAGAATAACGTTCTTGCCCTAAATAAACGTCTTTTCTAGCAAATGAACTATCTTAATTAGGGACTACTCTACGTGCCTATTAATCTTCCTACCGCTAAGCTCTTTGTATTTGTTAATGGATCGTTTATAAACAATAAAGATTTTAGCTCCTAGTTAGGATATAAAATTATTATCACGAACAAATTTACTGGAGAGAATAACTTTATAATCTATAGCAATCTTATCTATTAGAGCTTAACTAAGAGTAAGCGCGTTACTTAAAGCGTTCTAGCGTCAGAGATATACGGAATGGTTGGCGGAGTTAACATAGCAATTGTAATTAGAACTACCCTAAAGATAATTATAGATTAACTCGAACTTTTTATTATCCCTATAATTGTATGCACCGATTTATACTCCCTCTATAAGTGCTTAGTTAAGCTTGGTACTACAAAGGAGAAGCGCCTTATAATTGATATTATAGCACTTTGTTAATCCTACGAACGGCAAGAACTCTTTAAGATTTAATAGATTAACGGTTAAGATAACCCAGCAGACGCAATAATAAAGGTAAACCCAAATAAGGCTCTAGAAACGTTTGTTAATATAAACACTCTATATATACGAGTTAAAGGTTGGGTTAAAAGGGAGTAGGAGTATAATATTCTATAGACCCTAACTTAAACCAGCCAATTAGGATTTTCTATCCCCAGGATGGAAAATTGCTATTGGCTCGCTTACTACTAGCGCCTTAGCGGCCTACCTGTCTTTGTATTATCCGCCAAATTCTACCAACTGCCGCATTATCGCATATTGTCGCATATTGTTTGGTATTGTTGTATACTATCTGGTATTATCGCATCCTGTCTGTTTGTATATATGTAGATGGCAACCATAAAAAGAAGAGTTGCCAGTGTCGGGAATGAGGCAAGTTGCCATTATGTGAGGCATGTTGCTGTTACGTGTTAATATAGCCCTAGCGTGGTGAGGAACCTTAAGTTCCTTACCCCTTTCCTTATTCCTATTAAGAAGAACAACCATTATACTATCTACAAACCGTAGCTACGTGATATCACCTTGTGTAACTAATAATTTTAATATATTTCTAATGTTTAGAAAGCAAGGACAAGTAGATTAAGATATTATTAATATACGCGGTAATAAATATATTAAGGAATTTATAAAGCGTATTATTAATATATTACTAAAATATACTAGGACTGTTTTTTATGCTAAATAGTATTACTAGGTATTTAAAGAGTCCCCATTATATATAAAAAGCTATATACTTCTTATCTCCTTTATATATGCGGATTTTATTAAAAGCAGTAATTATATTAAGCTTTATAAAGTACTACGCCTTTACTAAATAGTTAAGCGTCTCTTAAATTAGGGGAATTGGATATTAGTTTTAAATTATAATTATATTTAGAGCTTAATAATTAATATAGAATCTTAAGCCTCCTCCTAACTTTTTAATAAATAGTATAGATAAAATAAATAGAAATTAACTAGGGCGAATAAATCCTTTTTCTAGATGCTTATTAAGGTATTATTATATTATAAGTAGTTTTTCTTATAATATACTATATGGCGGACTAAACTTTAGTATTATGCTAGGTTTAAGTTCTATCTTAAAATTATGCTTATCTTAATATGGGGCTAGTTAGTCTATAAATCGTTTTTTAAACTTATTAATTAAATTATAGTACTCTTTAGGTATAAGAGGTTAAGGATTAATATATTATTTTAGTTCTAGTACTTTTTTAATATCTTCTATAGTTATAGTAAAGATTTTATAGTCTTATTTCCTTGCTAATAAGATAAAGGGCATGGCTTATATTATATAAAATTTAAGAGGTTTTAATAAAATATCTTTATATTATTTACCATAATTAGCAGTTATAGATTTATTATATTGGCTTAAGGTTTATAGTAAGGATAATTTATATTATATTAAATTTAAATAGTTATATATATATATATAGGGCAAATGGTTTTTTAAGTAATAACTTTAGCAGTAAGTTATATAGAACTTTAGTATTTCTTTAACCCAACTAATTAAGGGGCTGTATTGCTTTAGCTATCTATATCTAAGTATAACTTTATATTACTTTAAGGGTATTATAAATAGGGAAATATATTTAAGGTGTTTACCTATCTATATCTTTACTAGAGTGTAGTACATTAGTTTGCTATATATTAAGGGTTTACTATTAAAGCCTTATAGGCCTTAGGGCTTATTAAGTTTCTTTAAATTTAGGTATTAAGTTTTTGCGTAGTTTGTGTTGGGAATATATCACGTGTGGTTACATATAGCCGCGGCACTAGCGTGGCGAGGAGCCTTAAGCTCCTCGCCCTCCCCTATTCCAATCAACAAGCTTTATTAACCAACATCACTATAACCTACTCGAGTAGTCATTATTGGTAAGTCACCCTGTGTGACCAACACTAATCAGTGGTTGAATACACAGTCAACTACAGAGCAGCTAGGTTTTCAAACAGAAGAGACAGTTTTATGTAGGGGTGCTATATACGCTCATATGGAATGGATCCCAGCGATACTGTGCTACCTTAGACTTGCGGAAAACTAGTAATAGAAGTGTCACTAAGTACTAGGAGATACCAAGTTGCATCTATTACGCAGAACAACCGCGTTTACGAAGATTTGGTTAAGTACTTTAGGTCAGAAGTGTCACTAAACCTAGGGTCCCAAGTTAACGTCCAAAACGCGTCAAACGACGTCCAAAACACGTCGAACAACATCTTGAATTGCCTACCTCTTGATAGCAAACCTACGAGATCCTATAAAACCGAAAATCCTACCTACCTTTAACGTACGACACCCCGTCAATTCTATACCTACCATGGCGTTAACCTACCTAAAGAAGTATGAGGAAGACATTAACCTAAAGATATAGAACAAAGCCATAATTGACCTTACAAACGCTAATAAATAAGACTTAAATAGATTTTTATTACACCGTATAGTATATTACAAGGACAGTGAATACAACGATACCGCGCTATGGGAATATATAAAGGAGGACTTTGTTAGATAGACAAAGAAAACATAGGCCCCCGTAAACAAGGATATTGTATAGGACTTCCGTAACTTCCTTTGGGAGAATAGAGTATTTGTCCCTAAGGATAGGGGTACTATTAGAGACAATATTCAGAAGCAGGTTATTAACGCAAAAGAAGAACACAAATAGACTCTATAAGAGATTAAGCACCAACTACGCACTATAAGGAAGCTCAACTCATAATAGAACCTAAGCAATATACCTCTAGAGACGAACCTACCTCCACCTTTAACTCCTCTATATCTAATTTAACCCGTAACCTCGACGTCGGATACTATACCCTAATGAGAGCAGGCACAGGATCCCATTGCTTCGCGATTTAACAACCTTTGGACTCTACTAACCAGACCTACGTCCCTACTACAGCCTATAATGTAACCCCTACCTCCTCCATCTTAATCTTAAATCGGAGGCAGTTCAAAATTGCTTACAGAGCTTGCGAAGCTCTATTTGGATTAGGAGAAGAAGTTTAGAGGGGAATTATATAATATTCTTAATTTGAAACTACGTATCTTCTACAACTGTTGCTAGAAGGTAGGAATAGAGTCTGATTAATACTACAATACCTATTCCGTTATACTCAAGGGTCGAGCTAGTACCTTCTATTATAATCGTTTAGCAGGAAAAGGATATAATTTTAACCGCATAATATATAAGTTAAGATGCTACTTCAAAACAGAAGAGAATAAGCAGCAGTATATATTAGAATGGAGAGAGACTACCTTTCTAAGGATTATTACTATAAACCCAGGTGTCCCTCGGCTTGATTATCTTTAAAAGCTCTTTAATTAACTTTAGATAATTCAGCGTGGTTTATCCAAATTATATTAAGAGGATTTTAGCCTATGTGATTAAGTTATTAGTGCATGCCAAGGCATTAAAGAATGCAATCTTACTCTCTTTAATCCTGCAAATACTTACGAAGGAGTATATGCTTAATTAAGATCCTCTATTGGCACCGCTCTACGCTCTTGAGAAGTATAGCAATTTAATGCCTAACTTTAATCTACTTCGATCGACCTGACTGACCAATATAATTATAACTGGACTGATCGAACATATGGTGGCTAGGGTAGGGGATATGGCAGAGGGTACAATTAACGTTAACTATAAAGTAACCGTGGAGGTCCTCGTGGAGGTTTATCTTAAAACAATTAATAGAAGAAATGCTATATTTATAAAAAGCCAAATTGCTAGTTAACTAGGCACCCTCTTAACAGATAAAAGGAGGCATATAATAAGTTTCGCCAGAGCGCACGAAACGTTAGAAATTGTAAGGTTACTATAGCCTACTTTTAAAGCTTCCTGGTTTAATATAAAGGCGAAGAAGATCTTAAAGGTAAAATTAACGAGGCTAAACAGCTTCTTATAGATATAGAAATTAAGGACTACTCTCCCAACCAATACTTCACTGAGTATGGTGAGGTAGATGGTATATAAACTATTACTATTCTTAATAACTAATCTACACTCCATGCTATCACGAAGTTAGATATCTTTAATAAGCTAAAGGAGAGTTTTATATTCTCCTTTAATAATAGATACTTAGTAAACGTCTTCCATAGTATTATACTAGATACTAGAGCCGTAAGAGTATCTATAGTAGGAGAACCTTAAGTTCGAGCTCTTTAGCAGCTTAATAGCTCTGTTCAGATTAACCAATTAACGGCAGGCCAATATATAATTCGTTTTGGCAAGGGTACTATAATCTCTCTTAGCATAATTAAGGTCAAAACCCCCTTAGGGTATATTACTTTCTATATTATTCCCGCGAACACCCCATTTCTATTTTGCATCGGAGATATGGATAAATTAGGCGTCAAACTTGATAACCTTAAGAATATACTCGTTTAGGGAGATAATCGGGTGCCTATTATGCGCAAATAGGGTCACCCCTAGTTGCTCCTTTATTAACTAAAAAAGAGTGTTGCTTAAAGCCATTTAACTAAGTTAGAGTTATATTAACTATACCGTCGTTTTGGCCACCTATCCGTTTACTAATTGCTTAGGGTTCTTCAGCAAGCAGGCCATAAAGTTAAGGTTAAGGCAATTAAGCATCTTATAAAGTACTGCTATTACTACTAAATAAACCAGAAGTCCCCTGGCCAATTTAAGTTCACCCTTAAAGATAACTACAACTTTAACTTCTGTATTATTATTGACGTTATGTATCTTAGCGGTAAGCTAGTACTCTAAGTTATTGACTTTTTAACCTCCTTCCAAGCCACACGCTTCTTGAAGGATATATTAGCTAAAAACGCATAGGATACCCTTTAATTATACTAGATTAATATCTACCTAGGACCCCCTAATTAAATCATCTATAACGTAGGAAAGAACTTTTTATCTATAGAGTTTCGATAATAGACAAAGGCAATGGCAATTAAGGTTAAGGAAGTCCCTATTAAGGCATATAATAGCGTCAGAAAAGTGGAACGATATTATACGCCATTATACTGCGTATATAAGATTATCTCTTTGGAACTAGAGGATGCTAGCGAAGAACTTACCTTGCAAATAGCTATTAAAGCTGTTAACAATTCTGCTGGCCTAGATAGACTCGTACCTATGCTGCTAGTCTTTAGCGCCTACCCTTAAATAACTAACGATTCTCTACTATCTCCCTCCATTGTGCAATAAGCTAAGGCTATTTGCAAGGTAATAAAGGAGGTCCAACGTCTCTACGCCACACGTTAGGTCAATAACGCACTAGGAATAAGAAATAGCCTAAACACCTTAACTACGCTTAATCTGCCACTCCAGTCTAAGGTACGCGTATAGCGTAAAAAGGGAGGGTGGTTAGGCCTATATCAACTTATTGCAATTAATGGTTAAACTTGTACTATTTAGATGCCTCATAGACCCACTTAATTCCGTTTAACTGTTATTAAGCCTTACTACAAAGATAACAGTTCTAAACCTTTACAGGATGCTATAGAAGATACCCTAAAAAAGAGCCACGATTAACGAGCTCTAGAAGGCGACCACAATTCTAATACAATTATAGCAGATATGCCGCAACTATGACGCGGTAGAGGTCGCCTAAAAGGATTATAAAATCGCCAATATCTTGTTAATTTCGAAGAGCAATTCGTTACCGCCATTAAGAGTAGAGTTAAGTTATTAATGGCCTTTATAACAGCTAAAGAGAAGGCGGACTTTAAGCTCGCAAAACAACTCTAAAAGGAAGGCCGTATTATAACTTTAGGAGCCCCTTTCCAAGCATCTAACAAGCAGGAGATTAACGGTCTTATTACAAGAGAAGTCTTTAAATTTAAGAAATATAACCCTACTAAGTTTAATAGAGTTTGCATCTTTAAGTTAAGAATAGTTAATAAGATTAAAGGCAAAGCTACTAATACCCCATTTAAGAAGTCGAGACTGGTCATTTAAGGTTATAATAATAATGGCAAGGAAGTAATTTTTATGTAATCCCCTACAATTTAACGAGCTAGTTAGTGAGTTATTATTACGCTAGCTTCCTCCCTAATAAAGAATAGAATGGCGGTTTATTTAAGAGATATTACTCAGGCCTATACCCAATTAGAGACGCGCCTTTAGCGCTTAATACTGGCATACCTTCTAGAGCAAATTCGCCACTAATATCCCAAAGATACGATTATAGTTGTGCTTAAGCTATTATATAGAATCGTAGAGGTAGGAACTTATTAGTGGGCTACCTATAGTAAGTACTATAAAGAGAAACTTTTAATAACTACTTCTATATTTAATTTATACTTCCTTATTATAACTATGGGAACCCTATTTGGAATTATCGGCATGTAAACTAATAATATAATTATCTTAGGAGACGACCAATTTTTAGCTCTTAAAGAAGATAAGCTAGTAAAGGCAAATCTTATAGCAAAGCTAAAGGAAAAGCTTAATTTAATAACACTATTACTTTTTAATGGATGCATCCTCTCCCTAAACAAGGATTCTATTGCTTTGTGCTAGAAGGGTTAAGGTAAGAAGATCCACGTTATTAACGTCAACTCTCTAAAATAAGGATACGTGGAGCAACGTGCTCGCGGAGCTTATATTGCTTCTATCTATTAACCTAAGGCTTTATTCGATCTCTCTATTGCCGCCTAACACCAGGAACCAACTAAGGATAACGTTCTTGCCCTAAATAAGCGTCTTTCCTAGTAAATAAACCATCTCGATCGGGGACTACTCTATATGCCTATTAATCTTCCCACCGCTAAGCTCTTTATATTTGTTAATAGATCGTTTGCAAATAACAAAGATTTTAGCTCCCAGCTAGGATATAAGATTATTATCGCGAATAAATCTACTGGAGAGAATGACTTTATAATCTATGGCAATCTTATCTATTGGAGCTTAACTAAGAGCAAGCGCGTCACTCAAAGCGTTCTAGCGTCAGAGATATATAGAATAGTTAGCGGAGTTAATATAGCAATTACAATTAGAACTACCCTAAAAATAATTATAGATTAACTTAAACTTCCCACTATCCCTATAATTATATATACCGACTTATATTCCCTCTATAAGTGTTTAGTCAAGCTTGGTACCACAAAGGAGAAGCGCCTTATAATTAATATTATGGCACTTCGGCAATCTTATAAACGACGAGAACTCTTTAAGATTTAATAGATTAATAGCTAAGACAACCCAGTAGATGCAATAATAAAGGCAAACCCAAACAAGGCTCTAGAAACGTTTATTAACACAAACGTTCTCTATATACGAGTTAAAGGTTGGGTTAAAAGGGAGTAGAATTCTACTATAACTGTCTACCAAGTTCCACTGCAACTGTCTACCAAGTTCTACTGCAATCTGCGGATACTGGTTTTAGCTAGCTAATTAGGATTTTCCATACCCGGTATAGAAAATCGCTATTAGCTCGCTTACGCTTAGCGCCTTGGCGCCCTTAATATAATATCCACCCTAACTCTAAATAACCAATCAGGATTTTCTATCCCCAGGATAGAAAATCGCCATTAGTTCGCTTACCACTAGCGCCTTAGCGGCCCTCGCAACATATCTGCCTACTACTCCCTAATAATTATTCTTCTTCTTCTTTTCCTTAGCTTAGTATCTTTATTAGATAATAATCCGCAAGTTTTAGTTCAAAAGCATTTATGCAAGCCGTCACATATTGCAGTGGCAATAGTAAGTGAGGAGGATTAATACTTGTTACGCTAGTCAAGCGGTATTTCATATATAGATAGCAACCACAAAAGAAAAGTTGCCAGTGTTGGGAATATATTACGTGTGGTCACGTATAGCCGCGGCACTAGCGTGGTAAGGAGCCTTAAGCTCCTCGCCCTCCCCTATTCCAATTAACAAGCTTTATTAACCAACATCACTGTAACCTACTCGAGTAGTCGTTATTGGTGAGTCACCCTGTGTGACCAACAGTTTGTATTAATAAAGCCTATACTAGTAGCTCCACTATTTATTAGGATTTATACTTTCTTCTATTTTCTAAGTATTTAAATTTCACTAAGTATATTAAGGGAGTTATATTATATATCAGCGCTAAAAGAGCCTAGACACTTATACTCTTCTACTTTTTATCCTAAGGCGTAACTTAGCCTTAGGATGATTTGTTTTCCAAGTTAACTAAAGGCAAAATACTTTATAGCAACTAAGTATAATTTATAGAGCGAGTATAATTTAAGGACTAGGAGGAACTATAACGGACCTTTTTAAATAAGTGGGTTTAATAATTTCTTTAAATATGTCCCTTTTTACCACATCCAAAGCATTCTCCATTTATAGCTTAAGTTCTTTATTTATCGGTTCCTAAGGGTATATAGGATTGAGTGGCATTAAGGTCCGTAGGGTTATATATAGGGCCTTTAGGTTTTAGAGACGGATCGCGCTTTAGGGTATATACTAGGTTTATAAAGTTCTAGACGTAAGGTATAGTTGGCTTTAGAGAATAAGTCTGTTTATTATATTAAAGATCCTTATTAATTTATTAACATATTATAGTAAATTTGGATAGATTTTTTTAGTAGTTTTCTACCTACTAACTGGGCTCTAATCTTATCTAAAATAGCTTATTAAAGGGTAGTAACTCTAGCGGCTTTATTCTAATCTAGCTCACTAATAAGGCCTAAAAATTCTAAAAAGAAGCTAGTAAAGTCTCGGTTCCATTATTATAGGGTTTTAAGTTTAGTAATAGCTATATATTTATAGCTGGCGTTATTATATATTTATTCTAACAGAGAGATAAAGTTTTTAAAATTAATAAAGGTGCAGTTATAGAAGAATAGATCTATAGTATATACAGCGTCTTTACTTAAATAAGATATTCTATAGCTAACCTTACTAGCTTTAGTAGGGTATTAGTTATAGTTTGTTAAAAGTTTAAGATGGAGCTTAGTTATAAAGGGATATAGGTCGTTTTAATTTTTATTAAATATTGGAAATTTAGGGAGCTTTTTAGATTTTATAGTAGGTATTAGGTTTATTATAGATATAGGTTAAGTTACCATTACTAGTTTAGAGTTCGCGTCTAATGGGCTAGACTTAGATATAGTTATATTAATTTCGTTTATAGGTGGTATTAGGGTCTCTAATATAAGTGCTTTATTATTACGCAGTTCTTCACGGAGTGCTTCTATTAATCGTTAATATTAAATTTCTAGGATAGCCCGCTACTAAGCTAAGGTATCTATAAAGAACTGTTGCATTATAGTTAACTGTTCCCTAACTAGGGATATAATGCTTATAGTTATTAAAGGGGATTTAGGTTCGTTTACCATTTTAATAGTAGTTATTTTAACACAACGTAGTATAAGGGCGCGAAGAGGCTTTAAGGAAGATTTAAAGGAATAATATAAATTCTACCTAAATTTAAGGGTATATAGCTCTTATAGAGAATAAGATATTATATAAAGAAGAGAAAGGAATATAGGAAGCTTATAACTAAATATTTAGGGGTCTTAGTAGCAGACGCGTGGGTATAAGCGCACGCGGATTTTAATAGGTTTTAACTAAATTCCATTGTATTAGTGGAATTTAGTGAAAATTAATTAAGTTAGCGGAATTTAGTAGAATTCAATTTGTTACGGACAGCTTAAGTACAATGTTACAACTACTTGGAGAGGAGTCGGCAGAAGCTAGTTGGTTAATATAGGCACGGTCCAGGATGGATCCAGTAGAACTATATAATAAGAAATGGTAGCCAAGGTCACATAATGTAATCTATATGATCTGTAAGATTTATAAGGTCTGTCATATACCTTACATACCTTACATACCTCACGTAGCGAAGGGATTTCTTAGGCGTACGGTTATGTATTTAAAGGACCACAGTCCCTACCCAGATAGTTCTCTCTCTTTATAGTAAATCTTAGAATATAATTGGAGTTAATCTATTAGGCAACTACTTCACCAGTTATTATTACGTTGTTAACTTGTTATTCTTACCTATATACCCAGCCTATTAACGAGTCCACTATAGTACCCCTATAAGGCTCTATTACGCATTTACTACTAAGGTTACAGTATTAAAATATAAGGAGTCAAACAACATGCTACTAAAAGCACCAGTTATAACCACGGCAGCAACGACCTTAGGGTTAAGAGACACTAGTATAGCAGATACTAACTTATAGATAGTTACATAAGGACAGTTATAAGAGATGGTTAATTAATTGTTAGATAATAATAGCATACTTGAGGAATATGTTAACGGCATCAGAGCAGCAAAGGTTAAGTTACTATTGATTAAACGGTTCTTAGGGGAAAGATTAAAACTTAAAGGGTTCCTTAAATAAATGCACTTTAAGGTTATATAAGAGGGAGTAAAGTTAGCAATACCTATAGGCCAAGTGGTATATGTAGGGTTATTCTTAACAGGAAGAGCACTTAAGTGGTTTAAACCTTACCTTACTAAAATATAAGTAAACAGAATAATAACTGCTAACCAGGATGTATGGTATATATTTACTAGTTAGAACAGATTTACGGAAAGGTTAATATAGATATTTGGAGATTTAGAGGCATTAACCACAGCGGAATATAAACTTTAGAGCCTAGTACAACAAACTTTAGTAATTAAGTACATAACATAGTTTTAGACACTTATAATATAGGTTAAGTAGAATAACAAGGTGCTTATAGTATAGTATAAATAAGGACTTAAGGCTAAAGTCTAGGACGCAATTATCCTAATGGAAGATATAGATACTCTAAGAGATTTAATAGATTAAGTAATAAAGATTAATAATAGGATCTATTAAAGGGAATAAGCTAAGAAAGGGCAAAACAGAGTTCTATAGTTATATAAGGCGCAGAGTACGCAATAACAGATATAGAGTTAAAAACTATAGAATGGCGCAGAGCTAATAGACCTAAGTAGTACTAAAGAATCTAAGAAATAGATAAAGAAACTATAGAAACCTAGAGGTTAAGGATTAAGTAATTAAAGGACCTAGGAGCAGAGGCTAAACTAGGGATCTTAGTAGTAGAAGATGTTTAGGCAGACTCCATAACAAGAAGAATGGTTTAAAAATAGAGCTTATATAAATTGTGGAAAAAAAGGTTATTTTACTAGAGACTATAGAGGTAGTTAGAGTAACCATGCAGTAAAGGGCATAAGGTTGTTAGAGTATAATAATATAAATATAGGAGTATTACGCGGGACTAAAGAGTGTTTGGTTAAACACTTTGCGTTTTATTACAATAACGCATGCCGAATTTATAAGGACACTAAGTATGGCGCAAACTATTAGCTATAAGAGCTAGAGTTAAGAGAACTTAAAGGAACTAAAGAGTTAGATAAAGAATAGGATTAACTCTATAAGCTAGATTAAGATATTATAATAATATATAAATAAAGATCAGCAACAATGATAATAGAGTTAAAGTACTTATTAATTAACAGTAATAAGGAAGAAAAAGAGGCTAACTAGGAGCACTTAAATCTTAATAATGCAACAGAAGCAGAAATTAAGACCTCTATAGAATAAGGATTAATAACAGATATAATAATATTATTAGATATAACATCCATTACTTTATAAGACGAAAGGAGTAATGATTAGAAGAAACTAGGCAAGCAGACAACTACTAGTGCTAGCTTATTACTTAATAAAGGCAAAAGGCTATAGGCTTAAGATTCTTATAATAAGATAAAAGACACTTAAGATTCTTAAAACGAGATAAAACATACCCAAGATTTATAAGAAGTAATAAGAAAGGCTTAAGCACCTATAATAAATAAAAACTAATAGGAAAGAGTAAAGGCAAATAAATAAGTATAGAACGTAAGTTTAAAAACTATAAGTTTGGAGAATAAGTAAAAACGTCTATTCTAAGTAAACGCAGTATTTAGCTTAAAGATTAAAAAGTTAATACGAGGATAAAAAAGCAAGAGGACTTTAAAGATCCAGCTACAAGACGCAAAAAATAAGAAACTATAGATAAGTTTAGGTTAAGAATTATTATATAGCAAGAATAGAAACTAGATAAGAGATCTAGCATACTAGGTTATATAAGGGACAGAGCACCCATATAAAGAATCACTAATAGGCCTAAGGTAGGGACGCCTAGAGTAAAGTAGCTAAATAAACTGGAATAAGAAGAGGATCTAGGGATTCTAATTAGGTTTAAGGAAAGATATACCAAAGAATATCACGACGTAGTAATAACAAGGTACTTTCTAATAGACAAACTATATATACTAAACTAGTTATATAAAAAGTAGTATAGGCAATAATATAATAATAAATAGGAAGATTTCTATATATGGCTAGACAAAAAAATTGTCTAAGACTAACCTATTATAAAGAAACGCATAAATTATATTAAGGGAGCGTTAATTATGATGTTAAGGAACCTAGAAGAAGGATCTAGGAACTAGAAAAATAAGTAATAAATCTTAGTACCTATAGCAGAGATACCAGAGGTTAGATTAATACGGTATAGATATAAACTTAGGGATAAAGATAAACTAAGAGTTAACCCAAAGCACCTAGCGTATTATACACTATTATGGATAGCTTGTGTGGATAATATATGCAACATATATAGAGTACTAAAAGACAAAAATTGGAAGTACCTAGTAAGGATGTATTAGGCACCTAAGGAAAGGCAGTTTAGAGACGCCAAGTATATATATAGATAGCACCTAGTAGAAGTATAAAGCTAAGGGGACTTAATACTTTAACCAGAAAGATTCCTTACGGAAGAATACCTAGACAGATAATAGTAGTAGGAGTGCCTAGAGAACACTTATCTATAGTATATAGAGGAAAAGAAATAAACTAAGTATTAGCCTAGGATAGACTAAGTACAAGTAGGATCTAGCAGCTAATAGTTAGGAAAAGGGGAGGCCTATAGAACTAAAGGGAACTAGTAGTAGAACCTTAAACCCTTAAAGGAATTTAAGGTTAACACCTAAATTTATAAGTTAAATAGTAAAATTAGTAGTTTAAAGCATTAATAGATAGTAGAGCAATAAGGAACCACATATTATTAACAGCAGTAGAAAGAATAGGGGTACTACATAGACAGAAGGAACACCTATATCCACTTATAACAATTTTAGGAGATTAGATAGCTTATAGAGGAGGTATTATTAATCTTAAAATAGGACCTATTTAGCTAACTATTAAAGGAAGATAGGTTAAGATATCTTTTAATATCCTACCATTAGGAAAGAACAAGGCAATACTAGGGATACCTTAGTTATAGGAATATAATCTAAAGATTAATTAGATTATAGGTTAGATTAATATTAAGGATACTTAATAATATAAAGTATGACAGCAAACCAAGTTAGTATAGTACTAGGTTAGAGTAACGTACAAAGAGATTAAGCGAAGCTTAAGTTATATACTAAAGAGATACTATAAATATGGCAAAAAGTTATAGTTACTAGAAAGTAAAAAGCTGTTAGAATATGCAGTATAGGACTATAAGATAGAGTTAGAACTAGAAATAAATCCAAGGTTCTTTTTAACCTATAAGCTTACTAAAACCGAGTTAGTAGCGCTTAAAGAGTTTATTTAGGAGAACTTATAAAAGGGATACATTAGACTATTATAATTATTAGTAGAATATTTAGTATTATTTATCCTAAAGAAAAACGGAAAACTTAGGATATGTATAGACTATAGATAGTTAAACAGCATTACTAGAAAGGATAAGTATCCTTTACCCTTAATTAGCAAAATCTAAGATAGGATAGGCAATGCGTAAATCTTTACAAAAATATATTTAAGGTGGGCGTACTATTAGATTAGGATTAAGAAAGGCAACAAGTAGAAAGCAGCCTTTAGGTTAAAGGAAGGACTATATAAACCGCTAGTTATATAATTTAGGCTTATAAACGCACTAGTAATATTCTAAAAACAAATTAATAGTGTGTTAGGAGAACACCTTAAAAAGTTTATTATGGTATACCTTAACAACATTATTATTTACTTAATAAGCGAGGAAGAATATGGAAAATATATTAAGTGGGTCTTAAAGAGATTACAAGAAAAACAAATACTAGTAGCAATTAAGAAATGCGAGTTCTTTACTAGAAAGACCGATTTTATAAAATTTATTATTAAACTAGGAAAAATCAGCATAGACCTAAAGAAAGTTAAAGCTATAGTAAACTAGCAAGAACTAGAGAATATTATATAGTTAAGATTATTCCTAGGGCTTTGCAATTATTATAGGAGATTTATAGCGCAATAGTTAAAGAGCATTAAGCTATTTATAAGGCTAACGAAGAAAGAGGAACCGTAGGTTTAAGTAAAAAAATAAAGAAAACTATTTAAAGAACTTAAGGAGTTGTTTACCTAGAAACTAATTCTTAAGATCTACTAACTAAAGTTAGAAACAGTTATTAAGATAGATATATTAGACTTTGCACTAGGAGTATGCTTACTATAGAAATATTAGGACGTATAGCATCTAGTAGTATATTATAGTAAAAAAAAAATACTACTAGAGTTAAACTATAACATCTATAATAAGGAATTGTTAGGTATAGTTACAGCACTTAAAGAATAAAGAGCATTCTTATAAGGCATAGAGAAACTATTTATAGTTAAAATAGGCTATAAGAACCTTATAGGGTTCCTAATAACAAAGGAGCTAAACTAAAGATAGGTTAGATGGGCGGAAATGCTTATAGAGTATTATTTTAAAATTTAGTATACTAAGGGTACTAAAAATGCAAGAGCAGATATACTTAGCAGGAAAGCAGAATTGCAAAATAAGGAAAAGCTATTAGGGGCTTTACTACGAAAAGATTAAAACAGATTAATTAGGTACAATTATCTAAAAATTACAGTAACTAGAGAAAGTCAAGCTTATAAATTACCTAAGAGTAATTAGACGTAAATAATCTAAGATATATAGGCAGAGGATCTAGATACGGAACAGTACAAAAATAGAGAAGCAACTTATGTTCTAAGGTCTTTTATAAGAAAGTTTATTAAGTTATTCTATAAGGGACTAACTTAAGGACACAACGGAGCTATAGGCTTAGTATTAAGACTTTAAGAAGAATACATTATTTAAGGAATTTAGGGACTAGTAAGGCAAGTTATAAAAGAGTATCTAGATTGCTAGAGGAATAAACTAATAAGGTATAAGCCATATAGAGAGCTATAACCTATTAAGATACTAGAAAGACTATAGGAAGTCATATTATAGAACTTTATTATTAAGTTACCAAAGTTAAAAGATCCTATTAGTGGACAAGATTATAATATAATTTTAGTAATAGTGGACAAGCTTATAAAGTAGGAATACTTTATTACTTATACAGAAGAGATATTAGCAGAAGATATTACTAGAATTTATATTAAGGAAGTATTTATAAGATATAGAGCACTAAGCAAGGTTATATTGGATAAAGATCTAAGATTTATAGTAGCGTTTTAGAAAGTGTTTCTAGCAGAACAAGGAGTTTACGCAGCAACCTTAATAGCATATTATCTGCAGACAGACGGATAAACGGAATAATTAAACTAGACACTAGAATAGTATCTAAAACATTATATTAATCACGCACAGAATAATTGGGTATTACTATTACTAGTTATATAGTTTACATACAATGCAATACTATAAAAAGGAATAGGAATATTACTATTTAAGGCGAATTATGGATACGAACTAAGAACGTCATTATCACCACATTAAGTAAAGAAAATAAGTAGTATAGCTAAAGAAAGAATAAAGACGTTAATGAACCTTTATATAGACCTTAAGGAAACAGCTAAGATAGTACAAAAAAGAATAAAAAGGTACTATAATACTAAGAGATCTAAGGGACCAGATCTTAAGGAGGGAGATAAAGTATTGCTACTATACAAAAATTTTAAGAGTTAATAACTAAGTAAGAAGTTAGACCATATTAGACTAGGACCTTTTAAAATTATAAAAAGAGTTTTATTAGTTATATATAAGTTAAACTTACCAGCTAAAATAAAGATCTACCCTATATAGTATATTGTAATGCTAGAGCCAGCATATAGAAATGTTAAGCTACTAGTCTATAAGGCAGATATGTATAGAGAATAGGAAGAAGACAAATAGCAAGTTTTAAAGATTATTAGTTATAAGGATGTTAATAACAAAATATAGTATAAAGTAAAGTAGATAGGCTATAGTAAGACTACTTAGGAACTACTAAGCAACCTAGAGAACGCTATAGGAAAGGTATAGGAGTATTAAAAGAAAGCAGGTTAGGGAGTATTAAAAAAGAATTGCTAAAGGACGAGTTACCTAAGGGGGACCTAGAAAGCGCAACTGCTACATTACTTAGAGTTATTTCCTTCTTTAGAGACGCTACTCTCTTATCACCTAGCTTAGATAAACCCTATTAAACAAGCTTCTACTCCTTAGAATGAACCTTCTTACAAACCTTTTTAAGATAGAGTAACTGAGTAGAAGCAGAAAGACAAGTATTAAGAGCGCGCTATTAAGTAGCAGACGCCTCTAGCTCTGCCTCCTAAGAGCAGTGTACTTTATTAAGAGCACTTATAAGCTTACCGTTAAGCTTCACAGCGGCAGATTAAACACGAGACCCTATAATAAGTTACTTAGGGAACTTAAAGACTATTAAGAGTTATAGGACGCGCATACTTAGCGTTAAAAATAACGCGCACATTACAGGATGACCGCATGTTTGACTTCGTACACTCAGAGTAGGAGGAAGGTTGGTAACTAGAAGGAGCCAAGAGCGCAATATAAAGCAATCCCTCTTTCGCATAGTAAGAACATGGAGATAGTATAATTTTACTAAGTGATAGTATAGCAGCTATAGTGCGAGCACATCATTGGGATAAAGAAGAAGAAAATGCTTTAGGTATAATAAGTAAAGATATTAACCAGATTAATTAGTCAGATATTACACTTCTAGTGGACAACTTAGAGATATTAGGAATCTTTAAGGACAGAGATAAAGAGAAGGGAGATGGTATTATAGACAGCTTAAGTACAATATTATAACTACTTGGAGAGGAGTTGGCGGAAGCTAGTTGGTTAATATAGGCACGGTCCAAGATGGATTTAGTGGAACCATATAACAAGGAATAGTAGCTGAGGTTATGTAATATAATTTATATAATCTATAAAATCTGTAAGGTCTGTTACGTACCTTATGTACCTTACGTACCTCACATAGCGAAGGGATTTCTTAGGCGTACGGTTATGTATTTAAAGAACCACAGTCCCTACCCAGATAGTTCTCTCTCTTTATAGTGAATCTCAAAATATAATTAGAGTTAATCTATTAGGCAACCACTCCACCAGTTATTATTACGTTGTTGACTTGTTATTCTTACCTATATACCTAGCCTATTAACGAGTCCACCGTAGTACCTCTACAGGGCTCCATTACATAATTAACTTAGTAGAATTTGGCAGAATTTAATTAAAGCGTCAGAATTTATCTATTAAGTGTTTTACTAAGACATTCCTACTATAACTGGGCTAGTCCCATTACATTTAGTTTAGTCTTTCTATTTATTCGTCCGTCTATAGATAATATAGTGTTAATATTACTGCGTAAACCCCTTATTTCGTTAGGAATTCCTTTTAAAATACTGCTATAAATCTTAGATCTCTATCTAATATAATCTTTATTAGTGCTCTATGTCTTATAAATACTTCTTTAATATAAATACTAGCTATATTCTCTGCTAAGATTTCTTTTATACACACTATAAAGTAGCCCTACTTAGTTAACTTGTCTACTATTATAAGGATTATGTTATATTCCTATCTGGTAATAGGGTTCTTTAACTTTGGTAACTTTATAATAAAGTCCTATAATATAACCCCCTATAGTCTTTCTGGTATTTTAATAGGTTGTAGCCCTTTATATAGCTTATACCTTATTAGTTTATTCTTTTAGCAATCTAAACATTCCCTTATAGTTTCTCTTACCAGTCCCTAGATTCTATTAATAATGTATTTCTCTTAGAGTTTTATTGCTAAGCCTGTAGCTCCATTATATCCTTAAGTTATTCCCCTATAGAATTTCTTAACAAATTCCTTTATAATACTTTTTAGAACATAAGTCGCTTTTCTATTTTTATACTATTTTATATCCAGGTCTTCTAATTATACTTTTAGAATTCTTAATAACTATATACTCTCTAGTGCCTTATAAACTGTCTCTAACGTGTTCCACCACCGAGCGCATTATACCACCAAGCGCATCACTTTAAAGAACACCAAAAAGCCTAAATTTGAATATTAAATATCTCAACCACTACTTAATAATATTTTCTAAAAATTTAAATATAAGCTTTTATATACATATTTTAGTGCATATTATAATATTAGAGTGTGTAACTTTATAGTTATTATAATATAGAGTTTAGGGGCTAAAAATAGAGATATTTCGAAATATCTTAACAACCACTAGATTATATACTTTTATATTATACTTAGCACTAGAATAGGCATCTTAGAGCTCATATTTAAATTTTTAGAAAATATTATTAAGTAGTGGTTGAGATATTTAATATTGAAATTTAGGCTTTTTAGTGTTCCCCGAAGTGATACGCCCGGTGGTGTAATGCGCTCGGTGGTGGAACACGTTATAGTTACTATAATTTTAGAATAATTATATTTAATTATTCTATCTTTGTCTTTGCGTAACATTACTTTTAATGGCTTATCTTTATTTTATAATTCTGTCTTTTTACTAAGTATATCCGCTCTTACGTTTTCAGTACCTTCAGTATACTAGATTTTAAAGTGGTATTCTATAAGCATTTCCGCCTATTTAACCTATCTTTAGTTAAGTTCCTTTATTATTAGGAATCCTATCAGGTTCTTATAGTCTATCTTAACTATAAATGGTTTTTCTATGCCTTATAAGAATGCTTTCTACTCCTTAAGTGCTGTAACTATACCTAATAACTTCTTGTTATAAATGTTATAGTTTAATCCTAGTAGTATTATCTTCTAACTATAATATGCTACTAGATACCACTCGTCCTAATACCTCTATAGTAAGTATGCCCCTAGTATAAAGTCTAATACATCCGTTTTAACCACTATATCTAACCATAGTTAATAGATTTTAAGGATTAGATCCTAGGTAAATAACTTCTTAAGTTTCTTAAATAAGTTTCTTTATTTACTGCCCTATATCTAACGTGGGTCACCGGGTTATAACGGTCCACCTAGTTATGACGGAAATCTGACCGCCTGTCTATTTAGGAAAAGCGGTTTCCTATTTCGGTATTCTGCCGGAAAATATCGCCTTAAGCGACGAAGAGGCCTTAGATAAGGACTTTAATCCGCCAACTCGCGGTTATCTAAGCAATCAGCTGTCTAATACGCTGTAAAAAGTCGATATAGACTCTCTCCTATATATATTTAAGGCTTCATTCGGGTTTAATAATAAAATAATGCTTTGCGATGGGTTTTACTAGCGATTTGCCTGCAAATCGACATTTGGCAGTATTTTGGTGTTCCGTCATAGCTAAATGCGGTTAGATTTCCGTCATAACTGGATGGACCGTCATAACCCGGTGACCCACGTTATAGTTTCTCTTTCTTTGTTAACCTTATAAAAAATTTAATATTCTTTAACTACTATATAATAAACCTCCTATAGTAGTTACAAACCCCTAAAAATAATCTTAACTATATAACATTCTCCAGTTCTTGCCAACTTACTATAATTTTAACTTTCTTTAGATCTATACAGATCTTTTCTAGCTCTATAATAAATCTAATAAAATTAGTAGTAACCCTTTGATTAACGTCTAATACGGATCCTACTAGCCTACGCAGACTACTCCGCACAGGGGGGAAAACTTATGTATTTACAGGAAGAAACCCCCTGCAGTTAGGGGAGGAAAAACCCTATAAGCAGCCTCAGTAGGATAAAAAAACCCGATTTGCCATGTTTGCATATAGCGGCGGCCCTACGGGCCTATAGCACGTCCTCCTCCTTAGATGTTTTAAACTCCTTAGAAACCACTACTTCCTTCTCCAGCTTATCTAAAGCTAGGGTTCACTATATCCCAGCTAGGCCTTGCCGATCAATCGCCGTGTACTTATTGCTTCTCCCATATCTTAACCGTCCCCTATATGCTATCTCTTGTTATTAACCATTGCCATATACGCCTTACCTCCCCCCCCCCCTAAGAGCCATTGAAGGCGTAAGGGGGATTTATCCATTCTAGCTACCGTAATACTAACAGCGGGATATATTATGTTGCTTTAGGTATCTTTTATGCCTAGGCCCCAGCTAGGCCCTTTCTAAAAGTCACTACTCCGTTAAAAGGAGATGAGGAAAACCGTAGGTCACAATCCAGGCTGCTAGGTATTTGGTAGTTAACGGCAAGTGACCGTATGCTCCGCGGGCAATCGCCCTGGGGATTAGGAGGGGCCGTATATTTGCTCGTTCGTTAATATAAGGTCGTCAATACTTTTAATTAGAGGTTAGGGGACGTTGGTTTCCATCTTATATCTCCAAGGATTATATAGGGTTAAATAGGAGCGTAGCAGTTGTCTACTATAAAGGGGGTTACTGTTAGTAGTGGTTTTCGAGATCTCACCATCCTATGTAAAAACCTTTTACTCCTATAACATTTCGACTACCACCACTACGACCTCCTACCCGCAGCTGTACGACGTCTCTGCGTTGGCTCTGCTGAGTCTAAAGACCAGCAGGTTCGTAAGCCTCACTACGTATAGGTGCAGAGTCCGATTTCGAGGACCAATCTAATAAAATTAGTTTTCCTTATAAAAAAACTCGCATTTCTTAATTACTACTGGTATCTTTTTTTATAGTCTCTTTAAGACCTACTTAACGTATTCTCCGTATTCTTCCTTACTTATTAAGGTGCTTTCCTAATATACTATTAATTTTCTTTTAGAACGTTACTGGTACGTTTATAAGTCTAAACTATATTACTAATGGTTTATATAGTCCTTTCTTTAACCTAAAGGCTACCTTCTATTTATCGCCTTTTTTAATTCTAATCTAGTGGTACGCCTATCTTAGATCTATTTTTATAAAGATTTGCGTATTACTAATTCTATTCTGGATTTTACTAATTAAAGGTAAAGAATATCTATCCTTTTTAGTAATGCTATTTAACTGCTAGTAGTTAATATATATCCTAAGTTTTCTATTCTTCTTAGGTATAAATAGTACTAAATATTCTACTAAGGACTATAATGGTCAGATATATCCCTTTTTTAGATTTTCTTAGATAAACTCCTTAAGCACCTATAACTCCATTTCTATTAACTTATAGATTAGAAAAAACTTTAGACTTATTCCTAGTTCTAATTCTATTTTATAATTCTACATTATATACTCTAACAGCTTCTTACTCTTTAGGCTCTATAGCCTTTTACTATACTTATAGTATCTCTTTAGTATCTAACTTAAGCTTCGCTTAGTCTCTTTATATATCACTCTAACTTAGTACTACACTATCTTAGTTGCCTATTATACCTTACGTTAATAAGTATCCCTAATATTGACTTAACCTATAGCCCAATTAATCTTTAAATTATACTTCTGTAATTAAGGCATTTCTAGTATTGCTTTATCCTTTTCTAACGATATGATATTAAAAGATATCTCTATTTATCTTTCTTTAATAGTTATCTAAATAGGTCCTATTTTAAGATTAATAATACCTCCTCTATAGGCTATTAGATATTACGGACGCTTTAAGTACAATGTTACAACTACTTGGAGAAGAGTTGGAAGAAGCTAGTTAGTTAATAAGAGCACGGTCTAGAATAGAGCCTGTGGAACTATGTAACAAGAAATAGTAAGCGAGGTCATGTAGTGTAATCTATGTAATCTGTGTAATCTGTGTAATCTATAACGGAGTAAACAGAGCAGATAGAGTAGATAGAGTAACAACTTTCTTAGGAGTATGGATGTGTATTTAAAGGACCACAGTCCCTACCTAGATAGTTCCTTTCCTTGTGGTGAATCTTAGAATACAATTAGAGTTAATCTATTAGGCAATCACTCCACCAGTTATTATTTGTTACTGTTATATTATTACCTTCCTGTTACCTATATACCTAGCCTATTAACAAGTCCATCGTAGTTCCTGCTATAAGGCTTCGTTATACATTTACTACCTAGTTATAGTATCAATAAGGTTAAACAATATGCCACTAAAAGCACCAGTTATAACAGCCTTGACGGTAGCTACAACCTTAGGTTCAGGAGGAGACACCAGTATAAGAGATACTAATTCGCAGCTTGTTACGGTGGGTCAGTTACAGGAAATAGTTAATTAATTAACAGACAATAATTAAATACTTAAAGATTAAATTAATGGAATTGGAGTAGCTAAGGTTAAGTTACCCTTAATTAAATAATTCTTAGGGGAGAAGTTAAAGCTTAAAGAGTTCCTTATGCAAATGCACTTTAAGGTTATATAAGAAGGAGCAAAGTTAGCAATACCTATGGACTAAGTGGCTTACGCGGGACTGTTCTTGATAGGATAAGCACTTAAGTAGTTTAAACCTTACTTTACCAAGATCCAAGCGAATGGAATAACAACTACTAACTAAGAAGTACGGTTTATGTTTATAAGCTAGAACGGATTTGCTAAAAGACTAATATAGATGTTTAGGGACCTAGAGGCAACAACTACAGCCAAATAAAAGCTATAGAACTTAGTACAACGCACTTTAGTAATTAAGTACACAACACAGTTTCAGATACTTATAACGTAGGTTAAGTGGAATAACAAGGCGCTTATAGCACAGTATAAATAGGGACTTAAGGCTAAAGTCTAGGACGTAATTATCCTAATAGAAGATGCGGAAACTCTATAAGAGTTAATAGATTAATTAATAAAAATTAATAATAGGATCTATTAGAGGAAATAAGCTAAGAAAGGGCAAGATAGAGTTCCACAGTTGTATAAGGCGCAGAGTACGCAGCGATAGATATAAAGTCATAAACTATGGAATGGTGGGCCAGAGCCAATGGACTTAAGCGGCACTAAAGAATCCTAGTAAGGAAATAAGAAATTATAGAAACCTAGAGGTTAAGGATTAAGTAATTAAAGGACTAAGGAGCAGAGGCTAAACTAAGGATCCTAGTAGTGGAAGATGTTTAGGCAGACTCCATAGCAGAAGTAATGGTTTAAAGATGGAGCTTATATAAATTGCGGAAAACAGGGTTATTTTGCTAGAGACTATAGAGGTGGTCAGAATAACCATATAGTAAAAGGCACTAGATTATTAGAGTATGGTAGTATGGATATAAGTATATTATATAGGACCATAGAGTGTTCGGTTAAGCACTTTGCGTTTTATTATAATAACGCATACTAAATTTATAAAGACGCTAAGTATGGCGTAAGCTATTGGCTATAAGAGCTAGAGTTAAGAGGACTTAAAGGAACTAGAGAGTTAGATAAAGAATAAGATTAACTCTATAAGCTAGATTAAGATATTATAGCAACATATGGATAAAGATTAGTAACAATAATAATGGAGTTGAAATACTTATTAATTAATAGCAATGAGGAAGAAAAAGGGACTAACTAGGAGTACCTAAACCTTAATAACGTAATAGAAGTAGAGACTAAGACTACTATAGAATGTGGTTTAGTAATAGGCATTATAACACCGTTGGATACGGCATCTATTGCTTTGTAAAATGGAAGGAGTAATATCTAAAAACGATTAAGCAAGCAGACGACTGCTAATGCTAGCTCACTACTTAGTAAAGGTAAAAGGCTATAGGCTTGAAATTCTTAGGAAGAGATAAGAGACGCTTAAGATTCTTAAAGTAAAATAAGATATACCTAAGGACCTATAATAGAAGAAAACCGATGGGAATGGGCAGTAACTTAGTTTAAAGACAAACAAATAAGTATAGGACGCAAGTTTAAGAACTATGAGTTTAGGGAATAAGTAAGAATGTCAGTTTTAGGTAAACGCAGTGTTTAACCTAAAGATTAAAAAGTTGATACTAAGATTATAAAGTAAAGTAACTTTAAGGATCCAGCTGTAAGACGTAGAAAATAAGAAACTATAGATAAGTTTAGAGCAAGAATCATCGCATAGCAAAAGCAAAAGCTAGATAAGAGATTAGCTACGCTAGGATATATAAAGGGCAGAGCACCTATATAAAGAATTACTAATAGGCCTAAGGCAGGGATGCCTAGAGCAAAGTGGCTAAATAAACTAGAACAAGAGGAGGATTTAGGGATTTTAACTAGGTTTAAAGAAAGATATACCAAAGGATGTTATAACATAGTAATAACAAGGTACTTTCTAATAGACAGACTATATATACTAAACTAGTTATATGGAAAGTGGTATAGGTAACGACATAATAACAAATAGGAAGACTTTTATATATAGCTAGATAAAAAAGTTATCTAAGACTAACCCATTACAGAGAAACGTATAAATTATATTAAAGGAGTATTGATTATAACGTTAAAAAACCTAGAAGAGGGATTTAGGGACTAAAGAAGTAAGAGATAAATCTTAGTACCCGCAAATAAAAGACTGACAGTTAGATTAGCTAAATAGAGGTTTAAACTTAAAGTTAAAGACAAGTTAAGAGTTAACCTAAGTCACTTAGCGCATTATACACTATTATGGATAGCTTATATAGATAATATATGTAATATATATTAAGCACCAAAGGATAAAAACCGGAAGTACTCTATAAGGATATATTGGGCACCAGAGGAAAACCGGTTTAGAGACGCCAAGTATATATATAGATAGCACCTAGTAGAAGTATAGAGTTACGGGAACCTAATACTTTAACTAGGAAGATTCCTTATGGAAGAATGCCTAGATAGATAATAGTAGTGGAATTATCTAGAGAATACTTATCTATAGTATATAGAGGAAAAGAAATAAACTAAGTATTGGCTAAAAGAGGACTAAGTATAGATAGAATCTAGCAGCTAATAGTTAGGAAAAGAGGAGGCCTATAGGACCAGAGAGAACTAGTAGTAGAGCCTTAAACCCTTAAAGGAATTTAAGGGCAATACCTAAATTTATAAGTTAAATAGCAAGATTAAAAGTTTAAAGTATTAGTAGATAGTAGAGTAATAAGAAACCATATATTACTAGCAGTAGTAAAAAGGATAGGGTTACTATATAGATAGAAGGAATACCCATATCTATTTATAACAATTTTAGGAGATCTAATAGCCTATAGAGAAGGTATTATTAATCTTAAAATAGGACCTATTTAGTTAATGTCGGAATGTTAGTCATACGACGTGGTCACAAGACCACGAAGCGAGACTAACTAATCTGACCTTGGAGCAACCCCTTATTTCTAGACATAAATCAACTACCAACTTCAACACAGCATACGTACCACTACAAGTGATATTCGTGCACGTTGATAATGCGAGTATTCCGACACTAATCAGTAGACGTACAGATCAGGAAATACGCAATAAGCTAGAGCTTGGGAACCGTACTAGAAACAGTACACGGATCGCCTAGCCTTATCTATTTTAGTTAAAGGAGAAAGCTACATTACCCTCAAAGCTCAAAACCACGTATTAGCTTAACTGCTGACGCGTCAGATCGCCTAGAGAATTGTATCTTTACTCAGAGAAGATTACGACCTCCCTTAAGCTTGAGAAAGCTTGTACTGGCCTTATAGCTAATACAACAGATCGCTGAGAGAATAGTAATCTTGCTAAGAACACCTTACAGGCCCGACGGCTGTAAAGGACGTATATACCTAAACACCCTTACCTCGACATCCTCAACCTTGACCTCAACCTCGACCTTAAACTATAACACGACAATATGGAAATTGATTGGAAGGAGAGAATTGCCAAGTACGGCAACGGAATTGACTTAGAGACGGCTACAAATGACGATCTAATGGAGTATATGGAGACTAAGATGTACCTATACACACAATCTAACCTTACAGACTATTTATTATGGACAGTATTTTAGGAGAACTTTAAGGACTTTACGCTAGAGCTCTTTACACGAGTACAATCTAATACTAGAATGGAAATCCGTAAATACCTAGTTAAGAGAGGAGTATATATTATTAAGCAAGATAAGAGATACTCCCTTAGCAAGGTGCTGACGGACGTCGCTAATGAAGAAGAGTTTCACGAATAAACGGATGAGGAGCTTATCACGGCCCTTACAGAGGTAAAGCCAATGATCACAATAACCTTGCAAGATCGACTTAACCCTAAATTAGATGCGCTTGCTGTAGTCTTACAAACTACTAAATCAGCTCAGCCTATAGCTACAACACCGTCTGGTACGCAAACACCTGTATTTACGCCTCTACCCCAGCAATCTATACCCCAGCAAGCTGCACCAGCCGCTACCTAATAGCAAGCTGCACCTACCTCTACCCAAGATCAACTGCTTACCCTCCTTACTTAACTCCTACAGACGCAGAACCAGCAATTACTACCTACAGTAACTGCCTCTACCCTCCCTCTAGCAACTGGTGCTCCTACCCCACTTGTTCTTCTACCTGCCCAGCCTATAGCTACAGCTACAACGCCATCTAGAACGCAAATACCTACCCCTATAACACCCTAGCAAGCTGCACCAATCGCTACCCAGCAGCTATATATACATATACCACCTGAACCGGCCGTGCCTAGTGTGGAGTAAGGACCTGGGCAAGGACCTAGATATAGCAAGGAGGTAGCCACAATTGCAAAGATCTACACAGACGACTAAAAGTATGATAGAGTCAGTAACAGCTTTAACTTCAAGTTAACCATCTTCTATAATATCTGTAAGAGATCTGGCTTACCACTAGAAGGATACGCGGTGGCATTCCCCAGCATGCTAAAAGGGCTTGCTCAGGACCACTACTATAACAGCGACCTTAAGTCAAGACCTTTTACTAAAGCCTGCAACCACATACGACAGTTCTTTAAAGGGCCAGAATACTACCGCAAGAACCTTATAGAGTGGAACAGCATAACCCTCTAAGGAGTTATAGACGAGAACCCTAATAAGTTAATCTATTAGAACTTCCAACTGCTTATAGACAAACTACTAAAGCAACATTATAAACTACACCTAGACTTCTATATAAACCGCATTCTTATAAATAAGTTAGTTACTGCTTGCTAGGGAGTGCTAGCATGCCATATCGCTGTCTCTAACCCCTTAAAAGACCTTTCTTAGTTAATTAGTAAACTACAATCCTCTATTATTGCGTGGGAAAAAGAACACCCCTTATAGGCCCTGATGAGACCGTCTTACTAAGCTTTTTTTACAGATTGACGCTACCATTAAAACGACCAGAGTTAAGACCAAAACACCAATCGCTATAGTAGTAATTGCTCTTATAGAACCAATGGCAGATTAAAGGCCAAGTACTACGTCTATAAGAAGGAGAACTGCCGTTTATGGAAACACTTAGAAGAGGAGCGTAGTCGGTCCAGAGACAACTATAGGAGACGCTTCATCAATATCAAGGGCCGCAATAAGGGTAACTTTAACAACCACTTTAAGCAATACGTCGCTGCTTGCGAAAGAGATGAAGATAAAGATTTAGACTTTAAAGCCTACATATAAGACGCTAACGACTTAGGGAGTAATGCCGGAGAACCTAACAATAGTTCTGCTTATATCACCACCTTTGGAACACTTACCATAGAGGAAGCAACCTCTATAAGCGTAGAGCTAGCTAATAAGGCTTATATACACCTGCTTACGGCTTTAGAACTTACCACGGAGTCTACTACAAAACCTTACACGGAGACTAACCCATTCGCCTATAATATAACCACAACTATAGCGTCACAATACACCTTAACGGTCTTTATAGGAATCATAATTAATACGGGTGCTTCGCGTAAGTTTACAGCTGGCTATGGCCAATTCCAAGCCCTATAGGCCGTAGACAAGTCTATAAGTCTTAACATGTTAACTAAGGGCCAAGTAACTATCTAATTTGGGATTAGAGCCTCTACGTCTATTGGAACCATAGACGTTAACAGCCCTATAGGTAAGGTACAATTCCATATCGTTAAAGCAGATACTCCTTTCCTACTTTGCTTAGCAGATATAGATAGACTCTATATTAAATATAATAACCTAAAGGACGTCATTATCACTCGCACTAAAAAGGTGCCAGTAGTTAGATGATTTGGCCACCTATTTCTTGTATAGAGCTTCTCTTTGCAGTCTTATCTGGTTAAGTCTTTTAACGCGAACCCTTGCTACTTAACTAACATAGAGCTATGACGTCTACACCGTCAATTTAGTCACCCGTTAGTTAATAGACTGCAAAGGCTTCTTAATAAGACTGGCTACGGCCATGATACTGCTAGATCTGCTATTAAGGAGCTAACTAGACTCTGCCACTACTGCTAAAAGTTTAGCAGATCTCTAAGTAGATTTTACTTCACCTTATAAAACAACGTTAATTTTAACTACAATATTATCGTTAACATTATGTATATTAGCGGCTCCCTCCTACTACACATAGTTAACAAAGCAACTTGATTTTAAGCTGGTAAATAGCTATAAGATATCAGCGCCAAGCACACTTAGGACGTTCTACAAATGTGCTAGATTAACAGCTATTTAGGACCACCAGACTTAATTACCACAGACGCTAGGAAGAACTTTGTTAGTAAGAAGTTTAAGCACTACGCTGCTACTATAGAAGTAACTATAAAGTCAGTTCTAGTCGAATTACACAATTCCATTGGAATGGTAGAGCGCTACTATAGTCCGCTATAACGAGCCTACTAAATCATTACATCTAAAATCCCTAAAATTAGCAAGGAGATGGCCCTACAAATGGCTTTCAAAGCTATTAATAACACGGCTGGCCTAGAAGGCCTAGTCCCTACACTCCTAGTCTTTGGAGCCTACCCCTAAATGGTTAAATTGGACGCACCATTACCTTCAGTTACACAGCGAGCTGCGGCTATTAAGAAAGCAATGGTGGAAATCTAGAAGCTATAAGCTGAACAACAGATCGCTAACACTCTTAATACGCGAAATGGACAACAAACTAACGCTATTTATGGCCTCCCACCTAGTTCGCCTGTCTTAGTCTAGAGAGAAGGCAACACTAGCCAAAGCGGTTATTAGGACGGGCCATACATGCTGCTTGCCGTTGACGGTAAGACCTGTACCATAAAGCTACTAAGTGGGCCTACAACCTTCCGCTCTATAGTCGTGAAACCTTACCTACTAGACCCACAAGACTTAGTTGAACTATGAGAGTCTGTTGAATTAGCTGAACCAGTACCTATACTAGCTGAACCTTAATCGTTACCTGAAGCTGAACTACAGCTACCGCCAAAGCGAGGTAGAGGTCGCCCCCGTAAATACCTATTGCTTATGGCCGTCGCAGACACGGCTGTTACGGACGCTATGATAGACATAGATGCCCTTACGGGTGATATTGTAGATATAGCCGACATCGCTATCTACTTGCAGGATAATAATACCGCAGATATAGCTGACACTACTATTTACTTATAGAACGATGGTAACACCTAGTTCAGCGCTTCACGGCAAAAGGAGGTTATAGGCCTACTTAAGAAAGGCGTCTTTAAGATTATTAAGCTATACAATATACTAAAGGGGGTTAGACTCTTTAATTCACGGTTTATTAATAAGATTAAGAATAAGGGAACTGATAAAGCCTTTAAGAAATCACGACTTATTATACAGGCCTATAATAATTTAGAGAAAGAGCTAGTCCTTACTTAATTACTAACAATTTAACAAGTTAGCCAGTGGCTGATTCTCTATATCGCTGCTATGCTACTGTAGATACAACTCTACCTCCAAGATATCTTATAAGCCTACGTCTAGTCTACTACGAACCTAAACCGCGAGTTCTATGTATGACCACCACACAAGCTAAACAAATAATTGGGAATTAATAAGGACTCCATTTTAAAGGTTATAAAGCCACTTTACGGAGTACCTAAAGCTGGAAACCACTGGTTTAAGACCTACTATTTATACCACGTTAATTAGCTGCGAATAGACCAGTCTACATACAACCCTTGCTTGCTTTACAGTAACAAACCTTTTAAAATTATTAGCTTATAGACTAATAATACGCTGTTCCTTGCAGATAATACCTTTATAGAGGCTAAATAAAGCGAACTATATAAGGCTAAATTTATAGCTAAGGAGCGAGAGTAACTAACCACTAATATACCAGTTAAGTTTAATAGAGGACTTATTTAATTAGTATAAGATAAGAGTATTACGCTGACGCAAAAGCGCCAGTATAAGAACCTTAGTGTGGTTAATACTACGCCGGCAGATAGCACTAGCTCCAGAGGAATTACATATAGCCTACTTACGCTAAAGGACTAGTATATCGCTTAACGCGCTAGAGGAGCCTATATCGCCTTAGTCTGTCAACTAGAGGCTTTATTTAACTTATCCTTTACTACCTAGGTAACTAATCCTAAAGAGGTAGACGCAAAGGAGTTAAATAAGTGCCTAAGTTGGCAGATTCAGAACTTATATAGAGGTCTTAAGTTTGTTAAATTAGAGGCTAAGACCCTATAGCTCTTAGTCTTTATGGACGCTTCCTTTACTAATAACAAAAACCTCTCTTTGTAAATTGGCTACGCTATTATACTAGCTAACGTAACTAAGAAGGCTAATGTTATCCATTAGAGCTTAATTAAGTGTAAAAGAGTTACTAGAAGCGTTCTGGCTTCTAAACTCTACAGAATAGCTTACGGCTTTAATATCGCCGTTACTATTAAGTCTATAGTAGATAAAGTCCTACAGATTAACCTCCCGCTTATACTTTGCACCAATTCTAAGTCGCTATATAACTATCTTATACAACTTGGGACCACACAAGAGAAGCGATTGATAATTAATATTATGTGCCTATAACAGGCCTACGAACGTCGGCAGATCACAGAGGTTAAATGGATTAATGGTAAAGCTAACCCTACGGACGCGATAACCAAGGGGAAGCCGTGCGTTGCCCTATAGCGACTTATCGACACGAACCAAGTCGATATACAGGCTGTAGGTTAGGTGGAGCGCAAGAAGTAATAGAAGGTGGTTTATAGGTCGTAACGGTGCTAGGGCACGCCACCTGCCATATTCTGTGGACCCTAAATTCAACTAACCAATTAGGATTTTCCATGCCCGGCATAAAAAATCGCCATTGGCTCACTTACTACTAGCGCCTTAGCGGCCCTCGCGATATGTTAAACTACTACCCCTAACGATTCTTATTCTTCTTCTTCTCCTTAGCTTATTTATACGAGCCATAATACGGGTTATATAATTACGGACCTATAAAAGGGGCGCGGAAGCTATTGCGTATACGCTGCAAATAGTCTAGAAGTAAAACTTGATTTTGGAGTGTAGATTAGCCTTCTTTTTAGAGTTGCTCCAGTGTCGGAATGTTAGTCATGCGACATGGTCACGAGACCATAAAGCGAGACTAACTAATCTAACCTTGGAGTAACCCCTTATTTCTAGACATAAATCAACTACCAACTTTAATATAGCATATGTACTACTACAAGTGATATTTATGCACGTTGATAATGCGAGTATTCCGACAGTTAACTATTAAAGGGAAATAGGTTAAAGTGTTTTTTAATATCCTACTATTGGGAAAGAATAAGGCGATACTAGGAATGCCTTAGTTATAGGAGTACAATCTAAAGATCAATTAGGTTATAGGTTAGGTTAATATTAGAGATACTTAATAACGCAAAATATAATAGTAAACTAAGTTAATATAGTACTAAGTTAGAGCGATATATAAAGAGACTAAGTAAGGCTTAAGTCACGTACTAAAGAGATATTATAAGTATAGTAAAAAGTTATAGAGCCTAGAAAGTAAAAAGCTATTAGAGTATATAGCATAGGACCATAAAATAAAATTAGAACTAGGAACTAGTTTAAAGTTTTTTCTAATCTATAAGCTTACTAAAACAGAGTTAGTAGCGCTTAAGGAGTTTGTCTAGGAGAACTTATAAAAGGGATATATTAGACCGTTACAGTTATTAGTAGGATATCCAGTATTATTCATTTTAAAGAAGAATAGAAAACTTAGGATGTATATTAACTATAAATAGTTAAACAGCATTACTAGGAAGGATAGGTATCCTTTACCCTTAATTAGCGAAATCTAAGACAGGATTGGCAACGCGTAAATCTTCACAAAAATAGATTTAAGATGGGTGTACTATTAAATTAGAATTAAGGAAGAAGATAAATAGAAGGCAGCCTTTAGGTTAAAGGAAGGACTATATAAGCCGTTGGTTATACAGTTTGGACTTATAAACGCACCAGTAACGTTTTAAAAGAGAATTAATAGTATATTAGGAGAACACCTTAATGAGTTTGTTATGGTATACCTTAACAATATTATTATCTACTTAATAAGTAAGGAAGAGCACGGAGAATATATTAAGTAGGTTTTAAAAAGACTGCAAGAAGAATAGATGCTAGTAGCAATTAATAAATGCGAGTTCTTTACTAAGAAGACCAATTTTATTAGATTTATTATTAAACTAGGAAAGATTAGTATGGACTTAAAGAAAGTTAAAGCTATAATAAGTTAGCAAAAACTAGAGAATGTTATATAGTTAAGATTATTCTTAGGATTTTGCAACTACTATAGGAGGTTTATAGCGCAGTGGTTAAAGAATATTAAGCCATTTATAAGACTAATAAAGAAAGAGGAACTGTGGGTATAGGGAAATAAGTAAAAGAAGTTATTTAAGGAACTTAAGGAGTTGTTCACCCAGGAACCAATCCTTAAAATCTATAAACTAGAGCTAGAGACAGTTATGGAAACAAATGCATTAGATTTTATACTAGGAGCATATTTACTACAAAGGCATTTAAATGCATGGCATCTAGTAGCGTACTACAGTTAAAAAATAACACCACTAGAGTTAAACTATAACATCTATAACAAGGAGCTATTAGGCATAGTTGCAGCACTTAAGGAATAGAGAGCATTCTTACAAGGCACAGAAAAACTATTTATAGTTAAAATGGATTATAAGAACCTAATGGGGTTCCTAACAATAAAAGAACTAAACTAAAGATAGGTTAGGTGGGCGGGGATGTTGGCAGGGTATTATTTTAAGATTTAGTATACTAAGGGTACAGACAATACATAAGCAGATACTCTAAGCAGGAAAGCTAAACTATAAAATAAAGAAAAGCCGTTAGGGGCTTTACTATAAAAGGATTAGGATAGATTAATTAAGTATAATTATCCCAAAATCGCAGCGACTAGAGAAGGTTAAGTGTATAAATTACTAGAGAGTGATTGGATATAAAGAATCCAAGATATATAGGCAGAGGATCTAGACTTAGAGTAGTACAAAAACCAAGAAGCAACGTATATTCTAAAAGCAGTGGCAGAGGAATTTGTAAAAGAGTTTTATAAAGGAATAACTTAAGACACAACGGAGCTATAGGCTTAGTATTAAGACTTTAAGAGGAGTATATTATTTAAGGAATCTGGGGACTAGTAAGACAAGTTATAAAAGAATATCTAGATTGCTAGAGAAATAAACTAATAAGGCATAAGCTATATAGAGGGCTGTAACCTATTAAAATACTAGAAAGACCATGGGAAGTTATATTATAGGACTTTATTATCAAACTACTAAAGTTAAGAGATCCTATTAGTGGACAAGATTATAATATAATCTTAATAATAGTAGACAAGCTAACAGAGTGGGGATACTTTATAGCGTATACAGAAGAAATCTTAGTAGAAGATATAGCTAGAATCTATGTTAAGGAAGTATTTATAAGACATGGAGCACTAGTAAAGGTTATATTAGACAGAGATCTAAGATTTATAGCAGCATTCTAGGAGGTATTCTTGGTAGAATAGGGGGTTTAAGTAGTAACATTAACTGCATATTACCCATAAACAGATGGTTAAACAGAGAGACTAAACCAGACACTAGAAAAGTATCTAAGGCATTATATTAATTATGCACAAAATAATTGGGTATCGTTATTACTAGTTGCATAGTTCGCATATAATGTAACACCACAGGAAGGGATAGGCATATTACCTTTTAAGGCGAACTACGGCTATAAGCCTAGGTCATCGTTATTGCCATAATAAGTAAAGAAAACAAGTAGCATAGCCAAAGAAAGAATGGAGACGTTAATAAGTCTTTATAATTACCTTAAGGAAACAACTAAGCTAGTATAAAAAAGAATAAAAAGGTACTATAATGCTAAGAGATCTAAGGGACCAGATCTTAAGGAGGGAGACAAAGTATAGCTACTATATAAAAATTTTAAGAGTTAACGACTAAGTAAGAAGTTAGACTATGTTAAACTAGGACCATTTAAAGTTAAAGTAAAGATCTTAGAAGTTACATATAAGTTAGACTTACTAGAGAAAATGAAAATCTACCCTATACAATACATCGCAATACTAGAGCCAGTATATGGGAATATTAAGCCACTAATCTATAAGGAAGACATATATAGAGGATAAGAAGAGGACAAATAGTAAGTTTTAAAGATTATTAGTTACGAGGATGTTAATAATAAAACATAGTATAAAGTAAAGTGGGTAGGCTATAGTAAGACTACCTAGAAACTACTGGACAACTTAAAGAACGCTATAAGAAAGGTATAGGAGTATTAGAAGAGAACGGGTTAGGCAGTATTAATAAAGAAGAATTACTAAAGAATAAGTTACCTAAGGGGGACCTAAGAGGAGCATCTGCCAATGTATTTAAAGTTGTTTCCCTCTCTATTAGAAGAGAATCCGTTCTTTTATTACCAAGTTCCTAAAGGCCTTATTCTATAAGTTTCCACTCCTTAGAACACACCTTCTTACGCACCTTTTTAAGACGGATTAACTAAGCGGACGCAGCTAGATAAGAGTTAAGAGCACATTACTAAGTATTAGCAGCCTCTCTCTTAGCGTTATAGGAATAATAGAGTTTGGCAAGAGCAACTAAGAGCTCATTATTAAGTTTTATAGCAGCAGATTAAACACAAGACCCTATAATAAGTTACTTAGGGAACTTAAAGACTATTAAAAGTAATAGGACACGCACACTTAGTATTGGAAACAGAACGCACATCACAAGACGATTAAATATTTGCCTTAATGCACTCTAAATAAGAGGACAGTTGTTAGGAGGAAGGACTTGCTAACGCAATATAAACTAACCCCTCTTTCGCATAATAAGAATACAGAGACGGCATTATCTTACCCAGAGATAGTATTATAGTAATAGTATAAGACTAATGAACTATAAAAGAAGAAGAAGGAGCTTTAGGTATAATAAGTAAAGATATTAACCAAATTAATTAGACGGACATCACACCTCTAGTAGACGACTTGGAGATATTAGAAATCTTTAAGGACGAAGATAAAGAGAAGGGAGATGGTATTACAGACGCTTTAAGTATAATATTACAACTACTTAGAGAAGAGTTAGAAGAAGCTAGTTGGTTAATAAGAGCACGGTCTAGGATAGAGCCTATAGAACTATATAACGAGAAATGGTAAGCAAGGTCACGTAGTGTGATTTATATAATCTATATAATCTACAATAGAGCAAATAGAGCAGATAGAGCAGATAGAGTAACAACTTTCTTAGGAGTATGGATGTGTATTTAAAGGACCATAGTCTCTACCTAGATAGTTCCTTTCCTTATAGTAAATCTTAGAATATAATTAGAGTTAATCTATTAGGCAACCACTCTACCAGTTGTTATTTATTACTATTATATTATTACCTTCCTGTTACCTATACACCTAGCCCATTAACAAGTCCATCGTAGTTCCTGCTACAAGGCTTTGTTACATTAGATCTCCTAAAATTATTATTAATAGGTATAGATTCTTTTTCTATCTATATAGTAACCCTATCCTTTTTACTGCTATTAGTAATATATAGTTCCTTATTGCTTTACTATTTACTAATACTTTAAACCTTTAATCTTTTTACTATTTACTAATACTTTAAACCTTTAATCTTTTTACTATTTACTAATACTTTAAACCTTTAATCTTTTTACTTAACTTATAAGTTTAAGTATTGTCCTTAGATTCCTTTAAGGGTCTAAAGATCTACTAGTAGCTCCCTTTAGTTTTATAGGCCTCTTTTTTTCCCAGCTATTAATTACTAAATCCTACTTATACTTAGTCCTCCTTAGGCCAATATTTAGTTCGCTTTTTTTTCTTAATATACCATAGATATATATTCTTAGTATACTCTACTACTATTATCTATATAGGCATTCTTTTATAAGAAATCTTTTTAATTAAAGTATTAAGTTATCTAACTCCTAGACTTCCACTAGATGCCAACTATATATATACTTAGTATTACGGAGTAGGCATAACCCGGAATACAATGTACTAAACGAGGTAGTAATTGAGAAGGCTACGTATACGTAACTATGCGTGGTTGATATAAAGACATTAGATAAAGAAGAAGAGTCTTCGTGTACTAGGTACAAGGTATAAATAGGGGTGGTAGGAAAACGTGGGTAGGTGTTACGGGACGAACGTAAGCATGGGTTAAGAACGTTAAAACGCGTAGGGACGTAAGAACGGGTAAGTCCCGTAACACTTAGCATTCTTAACCCTCTTTTTATCTGGTGCCTAATACATCCTTATTAGATACTTATAGCTCTTTTCCTTTAGTACTTTGTGTATACTATATATATTATTTATATATATAATCCATAATAATATATAATGCGCCAGGTGCTTTAGGTTAACTTTTAGCTTATTTTTATTTTTATTTTTAAACCTCTATCGCGTTAATCTAAGTATTACTATATCGCTTACTGGTACCAATATCTATATTATTTCTCTCTAGTCTATAGCTTACTCCTCTAGATTCTTTAATGTTATAATTAAGGCTCCTTTAATATATCCTATCCGTCTTTCTAATATAGCTTAACTTTATATAGCTTTCTTATCTAGCTATATATAAAAGTTTTCCTACTTATTATTTCTTTACTACCTATACTATTTTTGGTATAGCTCTGTAAGTATATATAACCTATCTATAAGGAAGTATCTTTTTATTACTGCGTCGCTGTAACCTTTTATATGTTATTTTATAGACCTAGTTAGGGTTTCTAAATCCTCTTCTTCTTCTAGATCGCTAAGTTACTTAGCCCTTAATATACCTACCCTTGGCCTATTAGTAACCTTTTATATAGGTACTGTCGGTATCACCCGGGGGGGTACTGCAATTGCAATATGAGGTAACTGGTTCTTTGATTCATTCGTGTCTTTCGCAGAGGATCGTAAGGATCGCGGTGCCTAAATAGGGGGCTGATAAGTCACCGTAAGGATGACTAATCAGAGACATGACCACGTAACCTCTACTCATACAGACACTGGCGACATTTACAAAAAGGAAAGAAGGTAAGAAAGTACAAAGGAGAAGTATATAGGTCAACAGGTG
>Ga0307507_10001542_pt1 | contig 51368 bp, 22 predicted proteins | sample 7_EM_MG_FD_207223 | JGI IMG/M metagenome (GOLD analysis project Ga0307507, IMG submission 207223) | Populus trichocarpa ectomycorrhiza microbial communities from riparian zone in the Pacific Northwest, United States - 7_EM | ecosystem: Host-associated > Plants > Roots > Unclassified | place... | reverse complement strand
TTGTGGTATAAAGAGGAGAAGGAGGTAAAAGGGGGTATCGTATATAAATAGTAGGGGCAGCCGCCAAGGCGCTAGTGGTGGGCCAGCCAACAGTAGGAAACAGTACGAGACAGTACGCGTCAGGACTATGCCATGACATTAATTAATATTATAATATCCGCATAAGCTAAGGTAAAGATATCCATATAAGCTAAGATATAGATATCCGCACAAGCTAAGATAAAGATATTTATATATCCGCACCATAAAATAGCTAACTGCTACGTTATATACTACGCACTAAGAAGATTATACACTAGCTAGAATTAATATTAATAAAAAAAACTCGCTTAATATATTAAGATAGAAACATACTATAAGCCCAAGCATTTAAAAGTTCTCTGGCGTAGCCTTATTAAATCCATCCTTATAAGGGCCGTACAGTAAACCGCTAATATAAGACATCCATATATTAAAATTAGCAATGCCACCCTATAAGAGCCGCTTTAATCCAAGTTAAAGAATAGTAGATGCCTTAAACCTAACGTCCTATACACGCTAACGCACAATAGAAGTATATTGGCAATTAAAACAATACATTACTGTTACTCTTAGCATTTATCAAGCAACTCATACACTAACTATTATACATATTAGCAGAGGTATAGGTGTAACATTAGGATAACAAACTATGTAAATATATTCAGCAGCTTCTCCTAGTACCTCTATATTCTTATCGGCGTTACTAAAGCTGCATATAAGGGGATTAAATAGCAAACCGGCTGCAGTTAATAGAAAGGCGTTAAATATATTTACGCCGTCCTTTGCGAGTTTCTTATATCCACGCTATAAAAGCAAAGGAGCCTTAAAATCCGCCGAGCGCCGCATATATTGCACAATTAAATCCTTCCTAATCTAATCTGCAAGATAGTGGATATCTAGCGCTAGAGACTTAGTTATATGTTTACTGTTTATACACTCGCCAAATACACGCTTAAAAATATCACGGAGCGGGTTAGTGTAACTTATTATAAGAACACTCCACTTAAACAGCTCATCTATACCAAATATTAAATTCCCACACGTCTAGATTAACTCCTTAAGTTAAAGATTAAGCAGTTTATTAAGGCAATCCGTCTTAAAGAAGCTATCTAGCCGCCCTTAGAGGTTAACTAAACTATTAGTAAGGATAGTCTATTAAAGCACTAGGTTGCACGCGCTTATTCCAACTAGTTACTATAAAATCAGCATATTATATGCATAGTTCTTTAATAAGCTTCTAGTAAAGTATAAGCAAAGGCAGGGGATTACACGCTTTAGTAGTCCGATATCTATATACTTAATGGCGTATTTTAGAAGCCTATAAGTATTAAGAACCTACAGGAACCGGATATAATTAAAGAACTCCGTATTATGGTTATTAGCGGCGGAGCTTAATATATCCGTAGAGGACGACGTCGCTACTAGCTAATATGCGTTGGCAGATAGCTCTAAATAATCTAACATGCGCTAATTTATATCACGGCATATATCTCTTAAAAAAGCCGCTGTGCGGATATCCTTAATATACTTTAGAAATTGCTACGGAGATAGGTTTTATATATATCGCTCAGCCTTACCATCTGCCTTAATATTGTACTTATTGCGGATATAGAGCAGAAACAACATAACAATATAAGCGTTAAAGCTTTAGAGGATTAGCTCTTCTATATAATAAAATAGGGCCTTTTCCCTAGGAATATTGCGCTATTCTAGGTGGTTTATATAGGTGTAAAGCGCTAAAAACTACTACGCGGCTTCCTTACCCCTATAGAATGTACGCATAACCATATATAGGAAGTTTAATCGCACATACTATAGCCCTGGAATAGGCAACACCTACTTATAGCTATTATACGCACCTTCCACCTTAACCCGCTCCTCTTTACATAATTAGATAAGCTTTGCGGTTTTCTGATCTCCGTATACTAGGAAAAGCCAGTTATTAAAAGCGGTTTCGCGATTATACTGCAATTATTCTAGGAAGATATTCTCTATTACGCAATAGTTGCTGTTAATAGAAGCCTCGCTATCTAGAATAGGTCCTAGAGTTATATGCTCTGTCCTTCCACAAGGGAGAATATTAACCGCTAGTATACGCGGATATTTAATATCTGCATTAGAGTCGAATATACCATTAACCGCAGTAGGATACGTATATTGGATGGCGTCCGCAATAAAACTTGTAGATATCCGCTTCTAAAGGTTATTAAACCTATTCCTAGCTGCATTAATAACCTCATCTAGCTTAAGTTAACGGGTGTTGTTTAACATTAACTACTTAAGGCCCCCTTTAGGCATATATACTCCGCGTAAAATCTTTCTCGTAGTATATAAATTGAACTTGCTAATCTCACCAATAACCTAATGTTAAGTCTTTTAGCAATAGTTAAAGTTATTATAGACAATGCAGATATTATTATAAATAGATAGAGACTTAATCAGTTTCTTAAGGGTTATTAGCGCTAGAAGGGCTAGTAGAATTAATAGAACCTTCCTTAAAACATTTGGCTAGCCTAAGCTTTTTAACGTTAAGAGTTTTATAACTATTAATTAGACCAAGGCCATGTAGAAAAGATATTATACGGCGCTTTATACTAAGCGCCTAAAGATATAAACTAAGTAGATAGGCGAAACCATTTATAGAGTTCTAGGCAAACCCTAGGAGGAATATAGAGGCAACTATAACTATACGTCCGCCGTGCGGATCCCAACTACATTCCTCTCTATTTAGTGCGGATATCCCCTTAATAAGCTAAAACAGTAGCGGACCATACTACTAAACAAACTTGGCTGCATTCTTAAGGTTAATATCCTTAAACTCTATATCTGGAGTCTATGTGTTAAAGGGGCCACGTTATAACTGTAGTTGGCGAAGCTCTTTTTGGATATAGCGGATAGTACAGGTTACTAGCGTTATATAAGTATTAGGCGTGTTAATAAGTTCTTCTTATATTTCCTTATCCTCCAGTAAAGCAATAAGTAGGTCCTTTACTTTTTTCTTCTTTCTATTACCTCTATATCTATTTCTGCTTTCTAAGTACTTAAAGACTAGCCTTTAAAAAGACCAACCCTATTTTTATAGAAGGTCCTTAACAATATTAACCTTCTCTTCCTTTAACATATTTGTCCAACTAGTAGATGGAATATCAGCAAACGGAATATCTGCAGGTGGAATATCCGCAGATGGAATATCTACAGATGGAATATCCGCAGATGGAATATCTGCTGGTTATAGAGAGGGCGGGCGGCGTAGGCGTAAGCGTTTAGTGTTAGTGGTTACTACGCGGCTCGGTAATGTAGAGGTGGAATTGTAGCCTCTACCGCGACAACTTCCTCTTAATATTACGTGGGTATAAGGAGCTAAGGATCTTATAGCTTTATAGAGTAGGCTTTTCTCTATAATTTGGTGTACTTTTAATGTTAATAGGTATTGTGGGAGGGTAGATCAATTTTATTAAATTTAATAAAGTCTTCTTATATAAATAGTGTTTAGGTTTTCTACAAATCTCGCTAGAGGGCCTTAGACTAAGAAAACGATTGCCGTCCTAAATCAGCTTAGCGGACGGTGCGGATATTCCTATATCCGCACAATCGATTTCTTAGTCTGAGCTTCTAAAGTAAGCAAAAATCCCCGTCCCGACTCGGTTAGTAGGCGTCGCCGCTTTTGCTCCGGCGCTAGTCGCCCCCGACTCACCCTCTGCTCACCCTGCTCACCCTCTGCTCAGCCTCTGCTCAGGTTTGCTTTGCATCACCACCTCTGACCAACACTCGTGCCCGGTCACGTTGGTTTGACTTTCCGCATTTCAGCGAATCATAATCTGCACAGAGCTCCTTCGCCTCAATTTTTCGTCAAGTTTAGCCGATTGATGTTTGGGAGCCCGCTTTGGCTTCATGGAGCCAAAGCGGGCTCCCCTAGATTCCCGAATGGGATCCCCACAAGAAAGTATCCACGGCCATGCTAATACGGCGGTGGCTGCTGGGCGTGCTGTAGCATTTTCCATATTCCCCGCCTGAGTAGTGCCTCCGCTCGCCCTCGAGGGAGAGATTTAATAATATACTTGGCGTTCTACTCCTTTGCATTCGAACTACCTGGCTGCCGCCAACCTTGCTCTGCTGGTCTTTTTCCAATTACAGGCTCATTCTTTTCAAACTGCTCTTCATTCATCGTTGCCTGTCACCAAAAGTTTTTAATTTTACCATGCCGAAAAAGCAGTTGACAGCTGCGGAATTTCTCGCGAGGGGCCGTATCAAGAGTTCCGGGACGGATAAAAGTATCGTCAACGGCGAAGAAGTGAAGAAGAAGCTTGCGCACTCTACTGAGGTTGGCTATAGTCGGTCTCTAAGGCTGTGGGACCAGTATGTCAATCGACAATCGATCGTGCGGACCACCGCGAACTTGCGTTTCAACTGACAGTCGCTTTACAGATATCAAATCGATCACCCATCGGCCAATCCAGAAGACATAGAGTCTTCAAAGGACTTTATGTGGGATATTGCTTTTGCTATTGAGGGACAGTACGAAGATGAAAAGGCATGCGTGAGTTCTGTAGTCCAGTACTACAAAAACTTCACCGGCGGCTGGCAGTGGAGAGGCAACGATAAAATACCCGAGCGGGTGACACGCACAGTCTCAAACGTAAGTTTAACTAGCTCCCGATTGTAGCTAGGACGCGGCTGAAGAATCGAAATCTAGTGGATCAAGGGGCCTCTCAGAGAAAAACTTACCCTCCAACGCAAGAAGAGGCAAAGGGCGTACGCGACCATGACCCATTTTCTCCACCTTGGATCGCAGCTCTGGTTCAAAGATTGGCATAGCTACAAAAGACCGGGAACAAGGGTTAAAGTGTGGGCAAAGATCCAAGATGCAGCATTCACGCCTTCTAGAATTGGCGAGTTACTAGAATCATCCTGCCGCCCAGACACCGGCCGAGGCTTGCACTACAAGGTGAGCGACCTGAGTTCAAAAGAATTTTGGCTTCAGCTAAATTAAGGGGCTAACTTAGGACATGGTTTTCGGCGTCTTTCGTAACGAGAGTGGCAGGCCGGAATCCGCCATAAATCTCGTAAGGGACGCGAAAGGCATGACGAACACCCCAGACGAAAGGTTAGCTGGATCAATATACTAGAATTTTATTTCCCCTTCTAACTAACCATACGGTAGACCGGAGCACGATATACATGAGGGTAGCAAGCCCCGGCCGCTCCTTTGTAATCCAATGCTTGTAAAGCTCGCAATCTGCCTCGCCAATAATGCGTTTCGCGATTACAAGACCATCGATGAAGTACTTACACTTGAGCCTCTAGACGGCGAAATGTACCAGCTGGAATGGGATCCATCCGTCTTGGACACTCCGTTCTATCAAGACGCGGAAGGAGAAATCGATAAAGCAAACGAATTTAGCACCCAATTGAGAGCGCTGGGTTTTCGCGCCGGTTACATGCGGCCGCCTGTACAGCATGATTTCAGAGCAGAAGGGCTGTATCTGATTGGTATCTCCACTTTTCTTCCGCCTCCCGTCTCCCATGCCCCTAAAAATATCTCGTACGGCTAACGTTTAAGATAGACAAGATCTACTCCGAATCTATACGAATGGGGTCTGGTGGTCACAAAGACCCAAATACTTATCGCCGGCACTACCGACCTAAAAATGTCGGAGCCGATACTCAAGACGCATATTTCGGGGGCGAAAGTGAGGTGCGAACAATCGTTTCGGATTATTTTCGCTCCATGACTCTCCGTCGCAACCCGGACCTATGGCAATCATTGCCAGCCGAAAGACAGCACATGCTGGAGGAGAGCCCAGAGTGGACTTCTATCGAAAATGAACTGGCGGCACTCTCTCTGGTGCCACAAGATTCGGCAGTGAAAAATCGACGAAGAGAATTAAGCAAACAACAGAGAAAGCTCGTAGACGGCGAACTCACCCAGTGCCGGAAGTTACAGCCTAACAAGCTGCTATCTCGAGCGGAACAGCAAGAAATCGAGTCCACGGGCTACCACCGAACGTTGTTTCAGCGTATGCGCCCCTTTATGCCTGAAAGGGATCGCCTGGCCGATACACTGCTCGCCGTGGCTCCCCTTCGCAGCGATGAAGGGCGGGCAGCGCTTCGCGATATGATCGCGCTCCTCCAGCAGGACTCCGAAATACTTTCTCATCCCGGGCTGGAACTCGACAAGTGCTGTTGCCAGGGGCCGGGGAAGCAAAAGATTGCGAGGTTCGTGACATGCAGCCCGACTTTAAGTTCTTGAGATTTCAGCTCTAATCTCAGATGCAGCAAGCCGGCTTCCACGCAATGGAGGCACATATATTCCTGTTACCGCAAGCGCCTCACAAAGGCCCATGGGTTCGCCGAACTGTGTTTCCTCTGCAGCCTTTGGGTTGTCGGCGCTGAAGGGTGGGAAAGCCACTGCCAATCGCATTTGAACACGCCCGAAACAATTCCCACCCGCTGTGAGCCCCTTTTCCGGGGTGGAGTGCCTATATCTCTGGGTTATTGCCCGTTCCACCTTGGAAACAAGGGACTTCCGGCTTCGGAACGAATGCGCCAGTTTCAACGTGCGGAATGGAAGAACCACATTCGAGAAGAGCTGAGGCAGCTGGACGCCGGGCTAGAAGAGTGTCCGCTGAAAACGACACCGCGCTGTCCTGAATCGGTCGTTGGATTGCAGGACCTGAAGTTTCACCTCCAGGATATACACGGCATCGACACCTCCGACGGACCGAAAAGGGCCAGGCCAGCAGATGACACTGAAACCAGCTCGAAAAGACCAAGGAGAGGCGAAATCGCAAATAGGACCCAGCTCATTAGTAAAGCCGACGACCCTTCCGTGTCGTCATACCTATTCGTGAATCTGACTCCGGAATCACGGGGAGCATGCAAATCAGAAAGCCCAAGTAAAATTGGAGCCAACTCGCAAAGGCCAACCGTCGAAGCCGAGGCCCATCCCACTCCACCATACTTCATGACTCTGCAAACAAAGTCACCGGAAGAACGCAAGCCAGAAAGCCCGGAAAGCTCTTCTACGAGCTCAGACCTTCGGACCTCTGGCAGTTATTCGCCCTTGTTGGACAGCAGCCACCACGACACTGCAACGCCACCGTCGTCTCCGTGCAGCGACACATTTGACAAGGACAAGATTGATCCTCAACTCCTCATTGAACCAGACCATCCTAATCTCAGCAGCTCAGAAACAATGAATCTTGCTAGTGTCAGTGAGAAGCTTGAACTTCTGAAGCCGGAAGATATTGCCGGAGACGCGGTGGAAGCTCATCGTACGTGTCGATAAACGACGTCAGGCATAACTTCTAACAATGGATAGATAATTTTTCTAGACGCTATGTCGATTGGTCAATTTCCGGGTGCTGGAGCCAGACATGGCAATAACTATAAAATCATAATCAGCCGTTCGATTGCGATTTCTACATAATCAAAAGAGACGATTGCGATTTGATTGTATAGTTACGTTGATTATATCTTTTTAGCACAGACCCACACGTGATGTTATCCACACGTGGTTTATCACGTGTAGATAATAATCCCACTAAAGCTTATACCAGAAGCTCTACCCTAGAGGTCTACCTTAAAAGTTTACCCCTTCTTTTCTTATTTCCGTAGTATACCCGGTTTAGTTATATAGTTGTATCTACGTAACATAATCAGCAGATGCGATTATGATTTGGTTAGTTATGTTACTATGTAATCCAACATAACCGTAACTAACTAACTGATTATTGCCATGTCTGGCTGGAGCGAACGCCGACCGGGAGAGCACGCATACTAATGCTAGTGTCCCACAGAGCGGAGGTGCAAAGAGACCGCTTGGAATTTCCGCCCGCCACCGTCTACAATTTGCCATTCCCGACAGCCCAGTCTCTTGCGAGGATCTTGGCATCGACGACCGGTGGAGAGTTGAACGCCTCCTGGATGATATACGCGCCCCCAGGACCTACAGGTGGAAGAATATGTTCGGGCACTCATTTAAGTAGTTGGGGTTGAGCTATGACAAATGCTCTTGGCAGCGCGAGGAGGACATGGACAAAGGATTCATTAAGGAATGGGGATTCCGTGGCTGCGGGAGATACGAGGGTGCTTGGAGGGTCCACTGTGGGTGCATATACATACAATCAGCGAATTGTAGATAGTTTCAATAAACTGTAAGTTAACTCGTGCTCCCGCCCGCACCGCAACTGGCTCGCCAAATCTTTGCCCCTCCATGACAATTCAAGGGATTGGTACGGGTGCCCCGAAAGTGCAGACCGCTGTCCTTGCGCCAAAGCCATTGTTTCTTAGCCTCGGATCTGGTGTTAGAATTTGGTTGAGTGTAATGCGTGAGACACAGTCGAGGGTGAGGAAAAGTCGAAGGGGAGGAAAAGTCGAGGATGAAGACAGAGCAACATTGCGCCACTTGATAGACCCTATGCCATATTCTTGTTGCGATTGTCGCTGCTGTCTTCTCACTGTCCTACCTTGATCTCTTCGCCACCAGCACCACTGTACCATCTTTCCACCTTTTCCGCACTTCCACCTTTCCATCTTCCCATCTCTCCACCCTTCCTTCCACTCTCCCACCTTCCCACCGCTTCTAGGCAGATCTTAGCTCAATCAAGCGGCAGCCCCCTTACTACTTGGCTATTGGTCCCCAGCACCACGCAGAGGTGCCTGCCCATCGCTGGGGTTTGCTGGACTGTAGTCGCTGTGTCTTCTTTTGTGGAATTGGGAATTGTGCCAAGGCACATTTCCATGGAACGGTACGAGCAGCGGAATAGTAAGAGAATTAATGAACCGGGGAACGGTACAAGTTGTGAAATGGTACGAGCTGTGGAATGGTACAAGCTGTGGAATGGTACAAGCCGTGGAATGGTACGGGAATATGAGGCTGGGGAACGGTACGAGCTGTGGAATGGTACGAGCTGTGGAACGGTACGGGAATATGGAGCTGGGGAACAGTACGAGCTGCGTAATGGTACGGGAATGGGTTAGCTGGGGAACGGTACGAGCTGGGGAACGGTACGGGCAGTGGAATAGTACGGGAATAAATGACTTGGGGAACGGTACGAGCTGCGGAATGGTACGGGAATAAGGGGGTCTGGGAATGGTACAATGTGCGTACTGGTCCCTACTGCAGGCTCGCGCAAACTGTCACAGATTCACGTGATACCTTGTATCCAGAGATTTGGCTTTAAGAATTGCGCGAGCAGGGAATTGTTGCGGGCATAGGAATTGTGCGAGCATGGAATTTGTGCGGGCACATTTGGCACACCAAATATGCCCGCACAACCGCTTGCCCAAATCTCCTGCCCGCACAACAGGATAGGGTGTTAAAAGTCTATGTATGTCAAACGCTGCAGGGGCGCACGGGGGCAAAGTTGCGTTGCGCGCAACTGTATCCCCTGCACTGGTGATACCTAGTTGCCTAAGGCAACAATATTCTTGGTCGGGCCATGCCCTAATTTTAGTTGCTGTGATTCGCTATGAGCTAAGGGCGCCCTGCCCTAAATTTAGTGGACTGCTAGAGGACCCGGCAATATTCTCCATTTTTGGCACACTGTTTGTTTACATCTCCATGCGTTAGGGAGGGCCTTGTTTGGGAGAGCATACTCGGCTTTCTAAGCTTGAAGATTGGGATAATCGTGTGAAAATACCTGTTCTCAAGTCGATATACCGGGGCCTCCTAAAACCTTACTAAATTTAGGAGAAGGAGCCCCCATTTATAGCGAGTCATAACCACTAAAATTAGGGTATGGCCCTACTGAAGATATTGTTGCCTTAGGCGACTGTGTATCACCAGTGCAGGGGATAGTTCTGCGGCATTTGAGTTGTGGTGTCGCCAGTGGAAGGGATAGTAAGTTCCCTCGCTAGCTGTTGGTATGCTTTAACAACGTGCAGAATACATATATCACGATGATATGTACTATGCGGTGTTGTAGGTGGATCTTAATTCTCTAAGTTCTACGCGTTATAAAGGATAAAGCTCTTTGCGTATTCTCCTATGACTTCTATTAACCAATTACGATTTTCCATCCCTGGGATGGAAAATCGCTATTGGCTTGCTTACCACTAGCGGCTTAGCCGCCCTTGTGATATGTCCACTATTATAATATAATATATTCTAGCTACACTGGGAGTACTTTAGAAAATGCAAAGAACCAGTATCCTGCGACTATATAGTTTAAAAATCCCTATTTGTACTTCTCTTTCTTTTCTTCCTTCCTTCCTTCTTTGCCCTTATGCCTTTAGATTAGTGCTAATATTAGTAGCACATTCTACCCATTCTACTGTCTTTAACTTGATTTAGTTTGTGTTAATAAGTTATTTAAGAGCTAATAACGGTTTACTTTTAGTTATAACGTCTATAGGGTTGCTGTCTCCATTAATCTACTTAACTTTAGCTATTTCGTGTCTTTCGTATAACTGGCGTAGGTATATAATATTAATTATAAGTCTCTTCTCCTGTGTAGTTCTTAGCTTAATAAGGCATTTATAAATTAACTTAGAATTAGTGCAAAGGATAAGTAGTAGGCTGATATTAAGTTACAATTTAACTATAGCCTTAATTGTAGCGCCAATATTAAAACCATAGGCTATAGTATATAGTTTAGAGGCTAGTATACTTTTAGTAATTCTCTTACACTTAACTAAGGACTAGTGGACGATATTTGCCTTATTTAATAAGTCTGCTAGTACTAAAATATATCCAATCTGTAATAAGAGGTCTTTATTATTTGCAAATAAGGAATTAGTGAATATAAGCAGTTAAAGTGTCTCTATATTAAGCTTAATAAAACTTAAACCTCTTATTAAGTTCTCAATTTGCTACTAAATTCTCTTATTAAGCAGTTTTATGTCTTTCTTATTAGGGTTAATCACCTGGGCAGCGTAGGATAAATTAAAAGAGGCTTTAGGCTGGCATATAGACGCAATATAAGCCCCTCTTGCTTATTGGGCGATGTATTAGTCCTTAGGTATAAGTGCTATATAAATAGCGCCTCTAGAACTAGTTGTTGTGACAGTTTCCTTAGTATTAATAAGGGTTAAGTTCTTGCACTAGCGCTCCTATATAAGCGTGATTATATAATCCTGTTATTAGATAATGCCTCTATTAAACTTAATTAGGTGCTCTGGCGTAAGTTGCTTACGTTTCTTAGTTAGGAACTTGGCTTTCTTAATCTTCTCCTATTCCAAAGCTGCAAAAACTAAATTAGCTAGTAGAAGGGTGTTATTAGTCTATAGACCAACTATTCCAAAATTTATAGGGTTGTTAAGGTGAAGTAAGTAGGGGTTATAAGTAGATTGGCTTATATTTAGTTCTTTAATATGGTAGTTATAGTAAGTCTTAAACCAATAGTTGCCTACCTTAGGAATGCCGTATAAAGGTCTAACAACCTTTAGAATTATGCCTTGCAAGGCTCTAAGTGCTGTACTAAGTTTAAAAGGTGCTTTAATATAGAAGTCTCAATTTAATCTTATAGTTAATTATATATAGGCCTATAAAATATCTCGTAGATAGAGATATATACCATTATTCTAAGTTATAGCTATAATATAGAGAATAAGGCGTTGGCTAACTCATTAAATTATAGGTGATTAGGTTAGTACGAGGTCTTTTTTTAGGTTATTATAGGCCTATATAACTAGTCTTGACTTCTTAAAGGCTTTATTAGTACCGGGGTTCTTAATCTCGTTAATAAATCTAGAGTTAAATACTCTATTGCCTTGTAGTATATCTTTAGGGTTAACTAGTTTAAAAACTCCTTTTTTAAATAATCCCTTAATTTCCTGTCGGGAATATATCACGTGTCGCCGCGGCACTAGCGTAGCGAGGAGCCTTAAGCTCCTCGCCCTTCCTTATTACAAGAATTAATAAGCTTTTTAACTAATATCACTATAACCTACTTGAGTAGTCGTTATTGGTGAGTTACCCTGTGTGACTAATACTGATTAGTGGTTGAACGCACAGTTAACCATAGACCAGCTAGGTTTTTAAACAGAAAAGACAGTCTCGTGCAGGGGTGCTATATACGCTCATATGGAATGGATCCCGGCGATACTGTGCTATCTTAGACTTGCGGAAAACTAGTAATAGAAGTGTTACTAAGTACTAAGAGATACCAAGTTGCGTCTATCACGCAGAACAACCACGTTTATGAAGATTTGGTTGAGTACTTTAGGTTAGAAGTGTTACTAAACCTACGGTCCCAAGTTAACGTCCAAACCGCAAACAACCACCTTAACACCCTCTGTGTACCTTTACAGATTGTAGGATCACAATTAATACTAAACTATATATTAAACAACCTTCATTTTCCTTATTTTTAATTAATAAAATAGCAGTTATTATGGCGTTGACCTACCCAAAGAAGTATAAGGAAGACATTAACCTAGAGATATAGAATACTGATATAGCCAACCTTAAAGATACTAATAAATAAGACTTAAACGGATTCTTATTACACCGTATAGCATACTATAAAGACAGCGAATACAATAACACCATGCTATGGTACTGCATAAAGGAGGACTTTGTTAGATGGATAAAGGGAACATAGACTCTTACAAAGAAGGATATTGTATAAGACTTCCATAACTTCTTATGGGAGTATGGGGTGTTTGTACCTATAGATGGGGGTACTATTAGAGACAATATTTAGGAGCAGGTTATTAACGTAAAAGAAGAGCACAAATAGACTCCATAAGAGATTGAGCACTAACTACGCACTATAAGAAAGCTCAACTTACGATGGAATCTAAGTAATACACCAGCAGAAACGCTTCTACCCCTATCTTTAACTCCCCTGTATCCACTAATTTAACCCACAACCTTAACTACTGCCCTTTAGTAAGTATATAATCCCCCTACTTCGCGAGCTAATAGCCTTTGGACTCCACCGACTAGACCTATATCCCTACTATAGCCTATAATGCAACTCCCTCCTCTATCTTAATCTCAAATCAGAGGCATTTTAAAATTACTTATAGAACTTGCGAAGCTCTATTCAGATTAGGAGAATAAATTTAGTGGGGAATTATATAATATTCTTAATTTAAAACTGTGTATCTTCTATAACTGTTACTAGAAGGTAGGAATAGAGTCTAATTAATACCACAACGCCTATTCTGTTATGCTTAAAGGCCGAGCTAGTACCTTTTATTATAATTATTTGGCAGGAAAAGGATACGATTTCAACCGCATGATATATAAGTTAAGGTGCTACTTTAAAACAGAAGAGAATAAGCAACAGTATATATTGGAGTGGAGAGAGACTACCTTCCTAAGAATTATTGCTATAAACCCAGGTGTTTCTCAGCTTAATTGTCTTTAAAAGCTCTTTAATTAACTTTAAATGATTTAGTATGGTTTATCCAAATTATATTAAGAAGACTTCAGCCTACGCGATTAAGTTATTAGCGTATGCTAAGGTATTGAAGAATGCAACCTCGCTCTCTTTAATCCTGCAAACACTTATAAAGGAGTATATGCTTAATTAAGATCTTCTATTAGCACTGCTCTACGCTCTTAAGAAGTATAGCAATTTAACGCCTAACTCTAACCTACTTTAATCAACCTGGCCGACCAACACGATTACAACTGGACTGATCGAACATATAGTAGCCGTGGTAGGCAATACGGCAGAGGGTACAATTAACGACTATAAGGCAAAGGTGGAGGTCCTTGTAGAGGTTTATTTTAAAGTAATCGCTAGAAGAAGTGCTATATTTATAAGAAACCAAATTACTGGTTAACTAGACATTCTCTTAATAAGCGAAAGGAGGTATATAACAAGTTTCGCCAGAGTGCAAGAAACGTTAAAAATTATAAGGTTACTATGGCCTACTTCTAAAGCTTCCTGGTTTAATATAAAGGCGTAAAGGATCTTAAGGGTGAGGTTAATAAGGCCGAATAGCTTCTTATAGATATAGAAATTAAGGACTACTCTCCCAACCAATACTTTACTAAGTATGGTAAGGTAGATGGCATATAAACTGTTACTATTCTTAATAACTAATCCACGCTCCATGCTATCACAAAGTTAGACATCTTTAATGAGCTAAAAAAGAGTTCTATATTCTCCTTTAACAATAGATACTCGGCAAACGTCTTTTATGGTATTATGCCAGATACTAGAGCCGCAGGAGTATCTATAGTAGGAGAACCTTAAGTTTAAGCTCTTTAGCAGCTTAATAGCTCTGTTCAGATTAACTAATTAACGGTAGGCCAATATACAATTCGTTTTAGCAAGGGTACTACAATCTTTCTTAGCACAATTAGGGTTAAAACCCCCTTAGGGTATATTATCTTCCATATTATTCCTATAAATACCCCATTTCTATTTTACATCGGAGATATAGACAAATTAGGCGTTAAGCTTAATAACCTTAAGAATGTACTCATTTAGGGAGATAATCGGGTGCCTATTATACGCAAATAGGGTCACCCCTAGTTGCTCCTTTATTAACTAGAAAAGAGCGTTGCTTAGAGCTACTTAACTAAGTTAGAGCTACGTTAACTATACTGTCGTTTTGGCTACCTATCCGTTTACTAATTACTTAGGGTTCTTTAGCGAGTAGGTTATAAAGTTAAGGTCAAGGCAATTAAATATCTTATAAAGTACTACTATTACTACTAAATAAACCAGAAGTCCCCTGGCCAATTCAAGTTTACTCTTAAAAATAACTATAACTTTAACTTCTGTATTACCATTAACGTTATATATCTTAGCGGCAAGCCAGTACTTTAAGTTATTAACTTCTTAACCTCCTTCTAAGCCGCACGTTTCTTAAAGGATATGTTAGCTAGGAACGCATAGGATACTCTTTAATTATACTAGATTAATGTCTACCTAGGACCCCCTAATTAAATTATTTATAATATAGGAAAGAACTTCTTATCTACGGAGTTTTGGCAACAGGTAAAGGCAATGGCAATTAAGGTTAAGGAAGTCCCTATTAAGGCATATAATAGTATTAGAAAAGTAGAGCGATATTATACACCATTATACCGCGCATATAAGATTATTTCTTTAGAACTAGAGAGTACTAGCAAAGAGCTTATCTTATAAATAGCTATTAAGGCTGTCAACGATTCCGCTAGCCTAGATGGGCTTGTACCTACGTTGCTAGTCTTTAGTGCCTACCCTTAAATGGCTAACGATTCTCTACTATCTCCCTCTATTATATAACGAGCTAAGGCTATCCGTAAGGTAATAAAGGAGGTCCAATATCTCTACGCTATACGCCAGGTTAACGACGTACTAGGAATAAGAAATGGCCTAAATACCTTAACTACGCTTAATCTACCACTCCAGTCTAAGGTACGCGTATGGCGTAAAAAGGGAAAATAGTTAGGCCTATATTAACTTATTGCAATTAATGGTTAAACTTATACTATTTAGATGCCTTACGGACCTACTTAATTCCGTTTAACTGTTATTAAGCCTTACTATAAAGATAACAGTTTTAAGCCTTTGTAGGATACCCTAAAAGATGCCCTAGAGGAGAACCATAATAAATATACTCTAAAAGGCGACTACAATTCTAATATAATTATAGTAGATATGCTGTAACCACAACGCGGTAGAGGTCGCCTGAAGGGATTATAAAATCGCCAACACCTTATTAATTTTAAAGAGCAATTTATTACCGCTATTAAAAATAGAGTTAAGTTATTAATAGCCTTTATAACAGCTAAGGAAAAGGCTAACTTTAAGCTCGTAAAACAACTCTAAAAGGAAGGTTATATTATAACCCCTAAAGTTCCTTTTTAAGCTTCTAATAAGCAGGAAATTAATGGTCTTATTATAAGAGGAGTTTTTAAATTTAAGAAGTATAACCCTACTAAGTTTAATAGAGTTCGCATCTTTAAGTTAAGAATAGTTAATAAAATTAAGGGCAAAGCTACTAATACCCCATTTAAGAAATTAAGGCTTATTATCTAAGGTTATAACAATAATAGTAAGGAGATAATTCTTATATAATCTCCTACAATTTAACAAGCTAGTTAGTGAGTTATTATTACGCTAGCTCCCTCCTTAATAAAGAATAAAATGGCGGTCTATTTATAAGATATTACTTAGGCCTATACCTAATTAGAGACGCACCTTTAGCGCTTAATATTAGTATACCTTCTAGAGTAAATTCGCTACCAATATCCCGAAGATACAATTATGGTTATACTTAAGCCATTATATGGAATTGCAGAGGCAGGAACCTATTAGTGGGCTACTTATAGCAAGCACTATAAAGAGAAGCTTTTAATAACTACTTTTATATTTAATCCCTGCTTCCTTATAACAACTATAGGAACTCTATTTGGAATTATTAGTATATAAACTAACAATATAATTATCTTAGGAAACGATTAATTCTTAGCTCTTAAAGAAGATAAGTTAGTAAAGGCAAATCTTATAGCAAAGCTAAAGGAAAAGCTTAACTTAAAAACACTATTACTCTTTAATAGATGCATCCTCTCCCTAAATAAGGATTTTATTGCTTTGCGCCAGAAGGGTTAAGGCAAGAAGATTAACGTTGTTAATATTAATTCTCCAAAGCAAGGATATGTAGAGTAACGCGCTTATAGAGCTTATGTTGCTTCTATCTATTAACCTAAGGCTTTATTTAATCTCTCTATTGCCGCTTAACACCAGGAACCAACTAAGGATAACATTCTTACCCTAAATAAGCGTCTTTCCTGGTAAATAAACTATCTTAATTAGGGACTACTCTATATGCCTATTAATCTTCCTACCGCTAAGCTCTTTATATTTGTTAATAGATCGTTTGTAAATAATAAAGATTTTAGCTTCCAGCTAAGATATAAGATTATTATTGCGAATAAATCTACTAGAGAGAATAACTTTATAATCTACAGCAATCTTATCTACTAGAGCTTAACTAAGAGTAAGTATATTACTTAAAGCGTTCTAGCGTCAGAGATATATAGAATGGTTAGCGGAGTTAATATAGTAATTACAATTAGAACTACCCTAAAAATAATTATAGATTAACTTAAACTTCCCATTATCCCTATAATTGTGTGTACCGACTTATATTCCCTCTATAAGTGTTTAGTCAAGCTTAGTACTATAAAGGAAAAGCGCCTTATAATTAATATTATGGCACTTCAGTAATCCTATGAGCGGCAAGAACTCTTTAAAATTTAATAGATTAATGGCTAAGACAACCTAGCAGATGCAATAACAAAGGCAAACCCAAACAAGGCTCTAGAAACGTTTGTTAACACAAATACTCTATATATACGAGTTAAAGGTTGGGTTAAAAGGGAGTAAGAGCAAGACTTTGTAACAATACTAGAGTATACTACCTGCGGTATTCTGCGGACCCTAACTTTAAGCTAGCTAATTAGGATTTTCCATACCCGGCATAGAAAATCGCTATTGGCTCGCTTACACTTAGCGCCTTGGCGGCCTTAATATAATATCCACCCTGACTTCTAACAACTAATCCGGATTTTCTATCCCCGGGATAGAAAATCGCTATTAGTTCGCTTACTACTAGTGCCTTAGCGGCCCTCGCGACATATCTTCCTACTACTCCCTAATAATTCTTTTTTGGTTTAAAGGCATTTATGCAAGCCGTTATATATTGCAATGGCAATAGTAAGTAAGGAGGATTGATATTTGTTATGCTAGTTAAGCGGTATATATATATAGGTGGCAACCACAAAAGAAGAATTACTAGTGTTGGGAATATATCACGTGTCGCCGCGGCACTAGCGTGGTGAGGAGCCTTAAGCTCCTCGCCCTTCCTCATCATAAGAATTAATAAGCTTTTTAACCAACATCACTGTAACCTACTCAAGTAGTCGTTATTAGTGAGTTACCCTATATGACCAACATTTCCTTTCAGTGTAATGCTATAAACTAATTAAGGTTTGTAGGTTAATTATTATCCTTATCCTACAAATATATTAAAATATTTGCGGTATTAGCTTTAATAGGGTACTTACGTGGTCTACCTCTTCCACGCTTAACAGGTTAAGGTTTAGGCTTAGTTTAAGATAAAGGTTTAGGTTTAGTTTAAGGTAGAAGTAGTTTACTCTTATTATCTTCTAGCTATATATCTTCTGTAATTTTAGGGTGTACTAAATATAGTTTCACGGCCGTGCTACAAAAGTCAGTGGGTCTATAGGGGAGTTATATGGTATAGGTTTCATTTTCAATGCTAAATAGGTTAAATGGGCTAGACCAGTAGCTAGGTTGGCCTATAAGTCCTTCTCTCTATACCAATACAGGTAAGTTAAGTGGTAGGTTATAGATCGCAGTTGTCTTAGGTCTATTACGCATATTAAAGGCATCTACCACTTAGCGCTTAGCTCTAAGCTTCTTAACTTCTTCTATGGCCTTTTTAAGAGCTGCTGCTTGTTGTACAACTATAGGATCAGGTGCGTCAGATTCCGCCATATATAGGTAAGCTCCGAATACTAGTAAGGTAGGTATAAGACCGTTAGGGCCTGCGGAATTATTAATTGCTTTAAATGCCATTTATAGGGCTATATCCTTACTAATGTCTGGCAGCTCTATAGTAATAATGCGGTATATATAATGGAGGGGGCTATAATAGCGTTCTACCATTCCAACTAAATTATAGGCTTTAACAGGTACGCTTCTTATAGTTATTCCAAGTATTGTAGTATATTATTTAAATTCCTTACTTACAAAGTTCTTGCCTATATTGTATGTAATAATATTAGGGGGTCCTAAGTATATATATCGGTATATATTCATTTCATGTATTATGTGCACAGCACGTAATCTACGTGAGACACATATATATATTATTAGGACGTGTAGATAGAACAAAGAAAGAATCCACCTATAACACCGCATAGTACATATCATTACGATATATATATTCTGCACGTTGTTAAAGCATACCAACACTAATTAGTGAGCGCGCACAAATTAGGAAACACGTAGATAGCTTAGAAGACAGTTATACTGTCTACCTTACAGCAGATTGGAAGATAGTTATACTTATCCACCTTTCATATAAGCCTATTTTAGTTGAAGAGAAGAAGAGAAACCACTTAGGAGTACTTATTTGGTATCTATAACAACTTCTAGACATCTCGTTCTATCTATTTTAGAAGAATTACTGCGTAGAACACCTTACCCTACTCAAACAACTTAAACCGCCCCCTTAACCACCTCCTTAACCGCCTCCTTAACCACCTCCTTAACCGCCTCCTCAACCGCCTCCTTAACCGCCTCCTTAACCGTTCCCCTACCTTTACCCTATAAATACCCTCACCCTTACCCTTATCTACCTAAATAATATATAAAAATATAAGATGTTAGGAACAGAGAAAGACTAGGAGGAAGAAGCAGCTAAATAGGAAGATGGAATTAACCTAATAGAAGTTATTAAGGACGAGCTGACCAACTACGTATAATATAAGATGTATGTATATACGGAGATACACAACTAGCTAGACTTAACACTCTAGGAATTATTCTAGGGAGATTTTAAGGACTTTACGGTTAATATCTTCACGCAAATCCACTTATACTGGCTTTAGAAACTACGCGATTGTCTAAATACTAGAGGAGTATAGGTTAACACTAACTATAAATAAGGCAAATCACTCCCTTAATCCTTATATAATATAGCACAAGAAAAAGACTAAATGGAATAAACTAAAGAAGAGATAAACGCACTTAAGAAAAAGTTTAACACCAGTATTAAGTCAAGAAGTATCTAGTATTATAAGACATACGGAACTTTAGAAGAGCAACAAGTAAGATTATTGGTATCACTCCGGGTAGTACTGCAATTGCAATATAGTAGTTCTGGTTCTTGATTGATTTGTGTCTCTCTTATCTACTAAAGGAGAAAGTAAGGGGTAGTAAAGGTTGGGCTATCTATTAGGCTATAGGTAGTCAGGTAACCTACGCTACGCCATACGGCCCCTGCTGCATACGCTCTACGCCATTTATCTAGTAACGTTATTTACGACCTCTACTAGTACCGACACTAGCGACATTTACAAAAAGAAAGAAGGTAAGAAAGTACAAAGGAGTATATATCGGGAAATTGCGGATGTCTCGGGTATTGCGAATATTACGGATATTGCAGACGTTGCGGATATCGTAAATATTGCGGAAGGTGTTATAGGAGTATCCCGTGACAGAGCGTAGTCAAAGTTAGAGCCAAAGGTATGGCGGCTTTGGAAGGTGTGAGAGTTATAGAGCTGTTGCAGACCATAGGGGAGAATAGGTGGAAGGGCTAAGTCCTATCTATCGTCGTCAAAATAACAGTCAAGTAAGTCGATATTAATAGTAAGGTTCTCTATATTGATGTTATCATTATTGTCGTTGTAGAAGTAGGTGGCGCTCTTACCCTTATTGTCGCTACTCTTAGTGTGGTTTTGGATAAGCCTTATCGCGATAAGACGCAATAAGTCTTGGCATACCCTAAAAAATTTTCAGTCGCCTTCTTCTTCTTTATTATTGTATAAATATGGCTTTAGAAGTGGAATTAGAAGCTCTTAACTCTATTAATACCTCTAAATCAAAAAATACAAGAGGTCGCTCAGCTCTTTTAACATAGGAGCATACCCGTCTAGTAGGCAGTAACGAGCCTATACAAAATAAAAAAGCCCGTCTTTTATTCTATTGTAAATACTGCACTATAAAGTTATACGCTGTATAGTTAACTTCTAACTTCTAAAACCACTTAGCGTTAAAGCATGGCATTACAGTTAAGCCTAAAACTAGTCATATGAAAGAAGCAATATGGGATTAATTAAAAGACCTTTACCTTAAAGCGTTGTCTTAAAATAAGACAGAAGAGCTAGATTTAGAAGTCCTTTAAGCAGTCCTAAATAAGAAAGTTATTAATAAGGCCCTTATTACATTAATTATTATACGAAACTTACCCTTTTAGATAGTTAAGTGGCCAGAGTTCTATATCCTTTTACAGTTAATTAATCCTAAAGTAGACGGCCATGTAACTATAGCCTATTTAGCAGTTAGTAAAAATATTTATAACTTATAGCTATTATAAAAGGATATTATACGAAAGAGGCTATAGTCTGCACTAATAAGTATTTATCTCTCTGTTAATATCTGGACCTCTCTAAATAATTACCTTCTCCTTGCGATTTGTGGCCATTTTATTAATAGCCAGGAAAAGCTTATAAACGCTCTCCTTAGCCTTCGTACGGTAGCCTCTTATAGTAGGGACAAGCAATAGAATACTCTCCTTTTAGTGCTTAAGGACTACAAGATTATATAAAAGCTAGGTGCCGTTATATCTAATAACCATACTGCAAATAATAAGCTCTATTATATAATAAGCAACTAGCTTCTTCAGGAAGAGGGAATTAAATGGAATTCTGCCCACCAATAGATCCGCTGTTAGGGTTATATTCTAAACCTTACTATATAGGCTTTTCTTTTTAAAAACTTAATCAGTCTTAATAATATTAAGTTATACAAAGAAGGAAAAGATTTAGATCTAAAAAAGAAGTAAGAGAAGAGTAATACATTTTAGAAACTTAGTGCACTTAGAAAGCTTTATAACATTACTATATATACCCATAGCTTAGCTGGTCGTATAAAGGAGTTTAAAAGTCTTATAGGGAGAAGAATTCCACTTAATAATTATATAAGATGGAATAGCTAGTATCTTATACTCAGCGTAGCAATTTAGAAAGAGTTTGCCCTTAATACGTATACTAAGCGTAACCTTAATATACTTAAAAAGGACTATCTTAGTCTAAAGGACTAGGAGGCTCTTTATACAATAAAAAATTTTCTTTAAATATTCTACCAGGCAACCCTAAAATGCCAAGGATATAAAGCAATGCTTAGGGATATACTCTTTATAATAGATGTTATAATTAAACACCTTAATAAATCCTAGGTTAGTCTATCTCCCTTCTCTACTTCTTAATTTAGCTAATATTATATAATAGAAGGAGTATATATTTGATAAGGAGTTCTCTAAACGCATTAGAAATGCCTGGAATACCTTTAATAGATATTACTATAAAACAGACAACTTGCCCCTTTATACTACTGCACTTATTCTTTACCTAGCCCATTATACAAGATATATTAAGCAGGTTTGGAAAAAGAAGTAGTATAAGCCTACACTTAACAGCGTTAAAGAGCTTTAGGAGAGATATTAGAATAGAAGTTCTACGCCCAGAAGTATATTATTGTATAAAAAGCTAGCTCTAGCTTAAAACCTTAACAAATTTAATAAAATCGCCGAGGATTTTAATAGTATAGTATTTTAACCAAAAAGTTAGAATAAGTATAAGGACTTTATCTCTAAGACACTATATAAAATTTCAATAACTGCGCTTTAGTGGTGGTCTTAAAAACAATAACAAAAGCGCTGGCTATGGCTCTCGCTTATAGCAATTAAAATTCTCTTAATTCTAGCAATGAGTAATAACCTAGAGAGAGTCTTTTTAGGAGGACGTTATACGGTATTATAGAACAGAATGTAGATAGATCCTAAAACTCTTAAGAAAATAGAGTGTTTAAAGAATTAGTATCAGAGAAGAATTATAAAAGAGATAGGGGATTTTTCTTTAAGTATTTAGCTATTATATAGTTAGGGGAGAGGTGGATAAGGACCCTATAATACCTTATATATTCCTACTGTAATATCCGTAATATCCGCAATATCTGCAATATCTATAATATCCGCAATATCCGCAATATCCGCAATATTTACAAAATATCTGCAATATCTGCAATATCCGTAATATCTGCCAAATTCTGCTAGAACCGTAGAGTCCTATTCTACCTAGTTGGGGTGGAAAAGCTCTACACGGGCACTTTTATCCTTATTAATTGCGATATTTTATGCATTTTCTATTGGATAAGGATATTTTATGCTTGCTTATTTATATTATCCAAAACTATATTGGCTACTCTTGTTACTAACGTTGCCGCGCCTTGCTGTACTAGGTTCCGTACCACTAGGTTCTATACTACCAGTAAAGCCATAGACAAAGGCATTGTTGTTTATAGACGTAACTATATTCTTAGCGGTTTCAATTAGTATTGGCCCATTTGAAGTCATAAAGTGCTTAACACCATAGTCGTTATAGAAGAAATTGCCACTAATAGTAGTCAAAACTATAGTCGGAGTTAATGTATTAAATGCCATAGCCTTATTAAAATCGTCGTCGATATTATTGTCTATAAGGTACTAGTGGACACGTCTCTTAAATCCTTCTCTTGCTTTATTACGTTCTTCTTTAATATACCTAGTTAACTAACAGTCTCCTTTCTTATACATAAAGCATATCCTAGTGTTATTGTTGCCGTAACGATTTAATGAACTTGGTTAAGATGTCAATCGGTAGTAGTAATGGTCAGTAAAGAATACGTCGGCGGGCTGTTCTATAGGCTGTAAGAACACATTAGCGGGTTATCCTATAGTACTATTAATCTTCCCATAGGTGACAATTGATAATTGTAGGCTATTTATAAGGCCGGTAAGTATAGTAGGTGGGTTAGAGCAAGCTACCTAGCAAGCAGCGACATCTTAACAAGCAACAATAAGCTTATTATAGAGGAAATTGTTATTGTGGAGGTTAGTGTCAAGACCATACTATAAGTAACGGAGGTTATTAAGTAATAGCTATAGGCAGTCCTCTATAGATTTGCCCTCGCTTTTTATTATTATTATCTTAAGAGTTATAGCGTTCCACTTTATTAAAACTCCACGCTTATATTCTAGTCCTTTAAAGTAGTTGCGTATAGCATTACAGATGCTATTAAAAGTAGTATAGGTTGCCTTATTTTTATAGTAGAAAGTAAGAGTAATACTATATAGCATTATTGGAAAGCCTTTAATCTTTGCCTCTTATAGTATATCAACTCTGTTACAAAGGTTGTTAAAAATTGTGAGCTTATGGTTAAAGTTGTTATCCTCTCCACTATATTTACTTAGTGTGGTTTTGGATCATATAAATAAGCGAGTATAAAATATCCTTATCTAATAGAAAATGCATAAAATATCGCAATCGATAAGGATAAAAGTGCCTGTATAGAGCTTTTCCACCCCAACTAGGTAGAATAGGACTCTACGGTTCTAGCAAAATTTAGCAGATATTACGGATATTGCGGATATTGCAGATATTACAGTAGGAATATATAAGGTATTATAGGGTCCTTATCCACCTCTCCCCAAACTATATAATAGCTAAATACTTAAAGAAAAATCCCTTATCTCTTTTATAATTCTTCTCTAATGCTAATTCTTTAAACACTCTGTTTCCTTAAGAGTTTTAGGATCTATCTGCATTCTGTCCTATAATACTATACAACATCCTCCTAAAAAGACTCTCTTTGGGTCATCGCTTATTGCTAGAATTAAGAGAATTTCAATTGCTATAAGCAAGAGCCGTGGCTAGCGCTTTTATTATTGTTTTTAAGACCACCACTAAAGCGCAGTTATTAAAATTTTATATAGTGTCTTAGAGATAAAGTCCTTATACTCATCCTAACTTTTTGGTTAAAATACCATGCTATTAAAATCCTCGGCGATCTTATTAAATTCGTTAAGGTCTTAAGCTAAAGCTAGCTTTTTATATAATGATATACTTCTAGGCGTAGAACTTCTATTCCAATATCTCTCCTAAAGCTCTTTAACGCTGTTAAGTATAGGCTTACGCTACTCCTTCTTCTAAACCTACTTAATATATCTCATATAACGGGCTGGGTAAAGAATAAGTGCAGCGGCATAAAGGGGCAAGTTATCTGTTTTATAATAATACCTATTAAAGGTATTCTAGGCATTTCTAATACGTTTAGAGAACTCCTTATTAGATATATACTCCTTCTATTATATAATATTAGCTAAATTAAGAAGTAGAAAAGGGAGATAGACTAGCCTAGAATTTATTAAGGTGTTTAATTATAACATCTATTATAAAGAGTATATCCCTAAGCGTTGCTTTATATCCTTGGTATTTTAGGGTTGCCTAGTAGAATATTTAAAGAAAATTTTTTATTGTATAAAGAGCCTCCCAGTCCTTTAAACTAAGATAGTCCTTTTTAAGTATATTAAGGTTACGCCTAGTATATATATTAAGGGCAGACTCTTTCTAAATTGCTACACTAAGTATAAGATACCAGCTATTCCATCTTATATAATTATTAAGTAGAATTCTTTTCCCTATAAGACTTTTAAACTCCCTTATACGACCAGCTAAGCTATAGGTATATATGGTAATGTTATAAAGCTTTCTAAATGCACTAAGTTTCCAAAATATATTACTTTTCTCTTGCTCCTCTTTTAGATCTAAATCTTTTCCTTCTTTATATAACTTAATATCATTAAGACTGATTAAGTTTTCAAAAAGGAAAGCCTATATGGTAAGATTTAGAATATAACCCTAATAGCAGATCCGTTAATGGGTAGGATTCCATTTAATTCCCTCTTCCTAGAGAAGCCAGTCGCTTATTATACAATAGAGCTTGTTATTTACAGTATGGTTATTAGATATAACGGCACCTAGCTTTTACATAATCCCATAGTCTTTAAGCACTAAAAGAAGAGTATTCCATTGCTCGTCCCTGCTATAAGAGGCTACTATACAAAGGCCAAGGAGAGCGTTTATAAGCTTTTCCTAGCTATTAATAAAATAGCCGCAAATTGCAAGGAGAAGGTAATTATTTAAAGAGGTCTAGATATTAACGGAGAGATAAATACTTATTAGTGTAGACTATAGCCTCTTTTATACAATATCCTTTTATAATAGCTATAAGTTATAAATATTTTTACTAACTACTAAATAGGCTGTAGTTATATGGCCGTCTACTTTAGAATTAATTAACTGTAAAAGGACATAAAACTCTGGCTATTTAACTATCCAAAATAGTAAGTTTTGTACGACAATTAATGTAATAAGGGCCTTATCAATAACTTCCTTATTTAGGACCGCTTAGAGTACTTCTAAATCTAGCTCTTCTGTCTCATTTTAAGACGACGCTTTAAGGTAAAGGTCTTTTAATTAATCCCGTATTACTTCTTTTATACAACTAGTTTCAGGCTTAACTATAATACTATACTTTAACACCAAGTGGTTTCGGAAGTTAGAAGTTAACTATACAGCATATAACTCTATAATGCAGTATTTACAATAGAATAGAAGATAGGCTTTTTTATTTTATATGGGCTCGTTACTGCCTACTAGACGGGTATACTCCTATATTAAAAGAGCTGAGCAACCTCTTGTATTTTTTAATTCAGAGGTATTAATAAAGTTAAGAGCTTCTGATTCCACTTTTAAAGCCATATTTATACGATAATAAAGAAGAAGAAGGTGACTGAAAATTTTTTAGGGTATGCCAAGACTTATCGGGATAAGGCTTATCCAAAACCACACTATATTTACTTTTCTCCGTATATATCTTTACTAGGGTTACTAAGTCTCTACTATAATTAATAGTGGCTTTAGCTTCTGTCGGTTATGTATTTAGGGTATTTATAGAGGGAGCCATAACGTTTATAAAGGGAGCCATGACGTTTGTAGGGGGAGTCTTGACGTTTATAGGGGGAGCCGTGACGTTTATAGAGGGAGCCATGACGTTTATAGGGGGAGTCTTAACGTTTATAGGGGGAGCCGTGACATTTATAAGTAAAGAGAGCTCGGCTGTAGGAGGAAGGTTATTTAAGGTAGCTGAAGCTGGAGTAGTAGACAACATTAAGGGAGTTAATAGACGTGTTTCAAGATGACGGCTAATAACATATAAATTAAAGAGTCCTTTATTGTCAATAAATAGCTTAATTTCTGCATCTAACCATTCCGTAGGGTTGTCCTCGTGAGCGACGTCGTATAATGCTTATAGTACTGACTTGCTCTTCTTATTAAAGACCCATACTCCATTACATCAGAGTAGTTGTTTAAGTCCCTTAATTGCAGACCTGTCAGCGTCCTTAAATGTCTGTGCTTTGAAATTCTTAAAGTCCTCTTAGTATAACTCCTATAAGCTTTTGTCCTTAAAGTTAAGCTTAGTATACTTATTGATTTTGAAGTAAATATAGTTAGTGAGATCTCCTGCGGTAGTCTTATTAGTTAGGGTAATCCCATTGCCCCAGTTCGGACGTTGGATTCCTGTGTTGGACATAACTGGCGTAGATTGTGGTGTAGGTGGGTGCTGCTGACGCTGCTGGGTATTGGGTGCTGCTGGTGTTGCTAGGGGTACTAACGCTCAGTAAAGAGGTTGTACTGGGTGTTGATTTACGTGGTGGACGCGAACCAAACAAAGCCTTAGTAGGAGTCGGTTCTTTGAGTTCCCAGGGCCTTGGTAGGAAGGGTTCTCCTTATTAAGTGGTTAATTTGCGTAATGGACGCGAACCAAACAAAGCCTTGGTAGGAGTCGGTTCTTTAAGTTCCCAGGGCCTTAGTAGGAAGGGTTCTCCTTAGCAAACGTGACGTAATTAATGGGCCTTGGTAGGAGCGATCGCGTGTTGTCTCTCTTTGTAATAACACCGGACTTCCTGATCTGTGATATCACTGATTAGTGTTGGTATTACTCCGGGTAGTACTGCAATTGCAATATAGTAGTTCTGGTTCTTGATTGATTTGTGTCTCTCTTATCTACCAAAGGAGAAAGTAAGGGGTAGTAAAGGTCGGGCTATCTATCGGGCCGTAGGTAGTCAGGTAACCTACGCTACGCCATGCGGCCCCTGCCGCATACGCTCTACGCCATTTATCTAATAACGTTATTTACGACCTCTACTAGTACCGACAAAGATATTCCTTAGTGCCTATACTTTCTACTATACCTCAATCTATAATTACCTCTACCTTTATACTATCTATTACGCCTTAACCTGCAATAATAATATAGCAACTCTACGAATAACCTACGGACAAGGAGAACCGTTCTATCACTATAACTGGCTATAGAAAGGAAATTGCGAATACAGCTAAGATATACACGGAGGAGTAGAAATATGGTGGTATAAACGAAAGCCTTGACTATAAATTGATAATATTCTATAATATCTATAATTAAGCGGACGTACCCTAAGAAGCTTACCTTAAGGCATTCCCTACTATATTAAAAGGACTAGCTCTAAACCACTTCTATATAAACTAACTGTCTTATCTACTATTTGCCAAAGCTTGCAAGCACCTTTGGAATTTCTTTAAAGGACTAGGATTTTAACGCAAGAACCTAGACGAGTGGAATACTATTACACTTATAATAGTAATGGCAGAAAATATAGACAAGTCTATAAGTAAATGCCTTTAATTGCTAATTTATAGACTTTGTTAACTATAGCACGGCCTTAGACCTATCTTATAAACTATAGACTTCCTTTATAATAAAATCGTCACTTCTTGCCAGGGAATACCAGTATATAGATATACAGTCTCTGACCTACCGGATAACCTTAAAGCCCTTATTAACAAACTCCAATTGTCTATTATGGTATATAAGAAAGAGCATACGGAGAAGACATAAGCTTTCTTTACAAACTAATAATTCTATAGAAGAGATAATAACTATAACCGCAACAACCGCAATAACCGCAGCAACCCCCTGTATAACCGCAACCGACAGAAACTATGTTGCTTTATATATAATAAGGAAGGATGTCGCTTATAGAAATATACTAAGGAGTAAGAAGAGTCTAAGACTAAGTTTAGAAATAAGTTTAAGGACCGCTTCCAGGAGTGAATGAAGCAATATATTATAGACTATAAAGGCGACAACAATAAGGATAATGATAAGGACGATAAGATTACTGACGTATTTAACACTCTGGTAATTAATATGGACCCTAATACTCTACTAAACAAGGATAACTAGGCCACAGTATACTACACTTTGTATAGTGAGATTAAACTAGATAATGTAACTGCTATAGCTTTAGAACTAGCTAATAGAGCTTATAGCCACGTAGTTACAACTATTAATACTATAATAGATGCATTCCTTACTAATATAGACCCGTTTGCGTATAATACAACCTCACGCTACACCTCTATAAAGTTTATAGGTGTAATAATTGACACTAGAGCCTTTAAATGTTCTATAGTAGGATACAGTTAGTTCCTTGTACTTCAGAAGATTGATAAAGTACAGTTAAACGAGTCTATAAAAGGCACAGTCAGCGTATAGTTTAGAATAGGTTTTATAACTTCTATTAGTTCTATTAAGGTAGCTACACCAATAGGTATAGTAGAGTTCCACGTTATTAAAGTTAATACCCCTTTCCTGCTTTACCTAGCAGATATAGATAACTTATAAGTATACTTTAACAACCTAAAAAATGTCCTGATAACCCCCTTAAAGACCGTACCAGTTGTACGCCAATTCAGACACCCGTTTCTACTATGGGATACTTTATTATATGCGTTTATTACAGAGTTTTTTGATTAAAACCCATGCTACTTAACTAATGTAGAATTATGACGCTTACACCAACGCTTTGGATATCTGTTAGTAGAGCGACTTAAGAGAATATTAGACTGCGCTAGCTATGAAAACAATGCTAATTAAAAGACCCTTAAGCATATCACCCGCTACTGCTTATACTGTTAAAAGCACGGAAAGTTACCAGGTAGATTTAGATTTACCTTAAAAAACAATATTAATTTTAACTACTGCATTATTATTAATATTATGTATATTAACAGCAAGCCCGTACTTTATATTGTTAATAAAGGCACCCGATTTTAAATAGGTAGATAGCTATAGAATATTAGCGCTAAGTATATATAGGATATGTTACGGGTGTGCTAGATTAACACATACCAGTGGTCTTAAGAATATTTTTATTCATTCATTTTTATGAATATATTCATTTATAATAAATGATATGCATTAAATTTTTTTTTTCCCTTATGAATTGAATTATTCATAAGCTTGTGAATATATATATAGATTTTTAATTTTATAAATATTAAGGTAGATTATATAGTATTAATACTACGCCAGTCGTTCCTAAAAATATATAGGAACTTAATATTTTGGTTTCCTGCGTAGATACCTTCATTATTTTTTAAGTTCTACTTACCCCCCTAACACCACCAGTATTGTAATACTATGGCTCCATTACAGTTAGAGTCCATTATATATAGTTATGGTAGTAGTTCTAGTACTTAATCTAAACTATCTGAGCTTAATAGCAACCAATTTAATAACCCTAATACCGATAAAGATTATGACGCGTTATCCTCTAACTAATCCTTCGGTTCTCTCCCACCTAGCTTAAAGAAATGAAAGATTTGCGTAATAAATACTTAGTCCTATGTATAGGAGCCTCGCGAGGGCGAGCTAGTTAAGAATAAGAACGGCAGGCGATACTAGTACTATACTAAGTATATATTCTAGCAAGAGGTAATTACTACCAATATTCGCACGCATCTATATAAAAAGTACAGTATTACTGTTGAGGAGGACTTGGTAATTAAGAAAGTTATAAAGTAGAGACTTAAGGGCCTATATTAAAAGCAGGGTAAAGCCCAAGTTTAAAAGGTTAAGGAGGAGAAGAAACGTATACTAAGGGAGTCTATTAATTAACCAGTTATTTGGGAGGCTTTGGCGCAGTTAATCGTCGTTTAAAATCTACTATATAAGGTAGTAACTTGGCTAGAGCTTTAAGCGCTTCTTCTAGCAGTAAACTATACCTGTAATGAAGTTCTGGTTGACTTTAGCGTAACTATACTAAAGCTAATTAAGGAGTCGTTCCTACTAGATAAAGCTATCCTAAAATAAAAGCTCTATACCTCTCTTACCCCTATACACCTCTCGCTTGACGCATGGAGCTTACTAAATTGGAAGACTTTTATCGCAATCTGCGCCTACTTTATTAATAGTACTGGCGTACTACGCAAAGCCTTACTTGCTCTCCCTTTTCTACCTGGTAGGCATGGAGGCGATAAGTAGGTAGAGGTTCTTTAGTAAGTCCTCCAAGACTACTAAATACTTAATAAGATTGGGTATTGTGTTGGTGATAATTATAGAAGTAATAATAAGCTTCTTAAACGACTCTCTATATGGCTTAAAGATGCGGAAATAAAAGCTTAATTTAACGCTAAGTAATACCGCATTCGCTGCCATGGCTATGTACTTAATATTGCCGCGTAGGCCTTCTTCTTCTCTAAGGATAAGGAAGCCGTTAATATTGCCTTCTAAGAGGCTCGCGTAAAGCTTAAATAAGATTTAGATCTTAATAAGGATCAAATTAAAGAACTTCTAGCTTAAAGATTTAAGAAAGGGAAAGCTAGTAAGTATACTTATTAAACAATTGGCCCTCTAGGAAAGGTGTATAATATTATTACGTATATTTAAAGCTCTAACGCCCACTATAACCACTTTATCGCTATTGCCCTATAAGCAGTCCCTATGGATAATAAGACGCGTTGGAACTCGTGGTATAAGATAATACTAGTAGCTCTAGAATTAAGGGCGGCAATTAGTAAATATTAGGAAGAGTATATTAATAAGTTTAATAAGGAAGATATTCTTAACACTACCAACTAAAAGGCTTTAGAAAGTATTAGAGACTTCCTATAGCCCTTTAAGCGCATTATAAAGGAGACGGAAGGTGATTATGTAACGCTTAATAAGGTCTTGTATATAATGGACTTTATAGTGGAATATTTTAAGATGTTTTTTAAAAAGTATGCCACGAATCTAAAGCTCTGCGACTATATATATACTAGTTGGCACGCCTTTAATAAATACTACCTAAAGACGGACGAAGTTACCGCCTATGGCGTAGCTCTACTACTGGCACCTTACTAGCGGAAGAACTATATTACTTGTAATTAGAAGGCCTCCTAGAGGAAGCTAGTAATTAATACAGCTTAAAAGCTCTAGGTAACTTAATACAAGGATATATATAAGGGTGAGGTAGCTATATAGAAAGCTTCTAAACACGTTCAAGAACCTAATATATATAATATTTGGAATAAGAAACAATCAGTTCTTAACGCAATTAATAACGAATTCAATTACTTTATTAACGCCTTCCCTATAAGCCTTTCTCTAGGCATAACTACTCTTAATTAGTAGCTTACTCTAAGCAATCACGCTAGCTACCCATGCCTCTACTATATAGTAATTGATATTCTTTCTATACCCCCTATATCGGCTAAACCAGAACGTATTTTCTTAGGAGCTTAGCGGACGATATCCTAGCAACGAATAAGGCTTAGACTAGGGAATATTGAGAAAACGGAGTGCTTAAAGTCATAGATAAGAATAGGGCTTGTGGTAGGATAGAGGAAGGAGCTTATATTAGGTATAAATATTATAGCTAAAGATTAGGGAGGGGTGCAGGAAGGCGTCGGCGACGGCGATAGCGATGATTAATTATAACACTATACTAAGACTGGCGATAGAGCTTACCTAAGCTATATTTATTATATGCATTCAAATTATGAATATTTTTAGCGCGCTTATGAATTAAATGAATATTTGGCATAAATATGCATGCATTTATTACTAAGACCACTGATATATACCTAGGCCCCCCAAATATAATTGTATATAACGCAGGAAAGAACTTTATTAGTAGAGAGTTTAAGTAATACGTGGTTAATATAGGCACTACTATAAAGAGTGTACTGGTTAAAGCTTATAACTTAATTAGCATGGTAGAGTGTTACTACGGCCCCTTATAATATATATACCATATTATTACTTCTAAGATACTAGGAATTGATAAGGATATAGCACTATAAATGGCCTTTAAAGCAATTAACGACTCCGCAGGACTAGACGGCCTAATACCTATACTGTTGGTATTTGGAGTATACCCCTAAATAATAGAGTCTAACGCACCTTCACCTATAGTAACACAGCGTGCGATTGTATTTAAGAAAGCTATAGAGGAAGTAAAGAAGATACGAGCGGAGCGCCAGGTTATAGATGCACTTAATATATATAATAGTCCTAGTACTACCGCAATTCATAATCTACCCCTTAACTCTTTAGTACTAGTTTGGAGAGAAGGTAATATAGGACAACCTAGATACTAGGTAGGACTATATAACCTAATAAATATTAAAGGAGAAACGTATGCTGTTAATCTACCTAGCGGCCCTATAAAGTTCCGTAGTACTGCTGTTAAACCGTACTTAATAGACCCTAGAAATATTTATATTAAAGATATTTAAGATAACGGCACCTAAGTTAATAATATTTAAGTTGATAAAACTGCCTGTATATATAAACCGTCCACAGAAACCATCTTTATACAGAAACCGTCCCTTACTAAAACTGGAGAAGCATAACCACCTTACTAAGAAAGAGGAAGACCCCATAAGTATCCCCTTTATATTAATACTGCTAATATTACTGTATTCTTGCAAGAGGATAGTAACTATAAGTAGTTTAAAACGTCCTATTAAAAGGAAATTATAGGACTAATTGAAAAGGGCGTATTTAAGATAATTAACCCTTAGGATATACCCGCAGGAGTCAAAATCTTTAACTTATAATTTATAGATAAGATTAAGAACCTTAGTATTAATAAAGCTTTTAAGAAATTAAGACTCGTCGTCCAAGCATACAACAATCTTAAAAAGGGCATTGTACTAACCTAGTTACCTACTATTTAACGAGTCAGCCAATGCCTTATTCTATATATTACAGCGATACTACGAGGCAACAATATATAGTTATACCTATAAGATATCTCCTAGGCGTATATCTAATCTCTTATAAAGCTGAATTGAGACTTCTATATCTAACTACCTTATAAGTTGGAAAGCCAACTAGGTATTAGAAAGAACTTAATTCTAAAGGTAATTAAGCCTTTATATAGTGTTCCAGAAGCAGGCAATTACTAGTTTACAACTTACTATAATTATTATATTAAGAAATTGGATATAAACTTATTAATGTATAACCTATACCTCTTATAGAGCAACACTCCCAACTACTTTAGCATTATTGGCCTTTAAACTAACAACACTCTATTCCTGGCTAATACCACCTTTATAGACGCGGAGTAATAATATTTAAAAAGGCTTAATTTCTCGTAAAAGAACGCGAGCAACTTATAGTTAAGTAGTTACTTAAATTCAATAGATGCATTATTTAACTCTTTTGGGAAGGCAATATTACAATAACCTAAAAATACTAGTGTAAGAACCTAAATACGGTCCACCTTGGTAAAATAGCTACAACTATAAGCTTAAGAGGCATTGTCTGTAATATACTAACTATAAAGGAATAATATGTTGCGTAACGTGCAAGAGGTGCGTATATTGCCTCTATATATTAACTAGAAGCTTTATTTAATCTCTCTTTTACTACCTAGGTAATTAACCCTAAGAAGGAAGACATTACAGCACTTAATAAATAACTATAATTGCAGATTAATAATCTAATAAGAGGCCTTATGTTTGTTAAATTAGATATTAATATATTACGCCTACTTACCTTTACTAACGCCTTATTTGCTAATAACAAGGACCTCTTGTTACAAATAGGATATATACTAGTATTAGAGGACGCATTATATAAGGCTAACATTATTCACTGGTTGTTAATTAAGTATAAGAGAGTTACTAGAAGCGTACTAGCCTTAGAACTCTATATAATGGCCTATAGATTTAACATCGGCGCCGCAATTAAGTCAACCATTAAATAACTCCTATAGATTAAACTCCTACTTATACTTTGCACCAACTTAAAATCACTCTATAAATGTCTTGTTAAACTAGGCACTATATAAGAGAAACGTCTTATAATAGACGTTATATATCTCCATCAGTTATACAAGCGCAGAGAGATTATAGAAGTTAAGTAGATTAACAGTAATAGTAACCCTACTAACTTGATAACTAAGAGCAAGGCATCTACGACTCTTAAGAAGTTAATTAATACTAATTACTTAGAACTATAGACTATGGAGTAGGTTAAATAAATAAACTAAAATTTGGCGTAGCGTTATGACGGTGCTATATTCTATAGACCCTAAATTTAACTAGCTAATTAGGATTTTCTATACCCGGCATAGAAAATCGCCATTAGCTTGCTTACCACTAGCGCCTTAGCGGCACTCGCGATATATCCACCTGCTACCCCTAACAACTCTTCTCCTTCTCCTTCTCCTTAGCTTAGTATTTTTATTGGATAGTAATTGTTACGGGATACCCCTGCAACACCTTATACACATCCACCTATTTCTACTAACTTAGCAATTAGAGACTAACTATAAGATAGTAACCTAACAGCAATCTATAGCAATTTAATGGCAATCTACGGCAATTTAATGGCAATTTAACGGCAATCTACGGCATTCTGCTATATTTTGCCAAGTCTACTAAATTCTGCCAAATTCTGCCAGGACTACTACGCGAATCCTATTCTATAGAGAAGCTATTGTGCATTATAGACAGAAGAGCCAGTTATTGCGTATACGCTATGAATAACGGAAATAGTACGATTTGGTTTCCTTTAGAGTTACTCCAGTGTCAGTATATATTCGTTTCACGTATTACGTGCACAGCATGTAATCTACGTGAGACGCGTATATGTATTATTGGGACGTGTAGATAGAACAAAGAAAGAATCCACCTACAACACCGCATAGTATATATTATTACGATATATATATTCTGCATGTTGTTAAAGCATGCTAATAATATGTTAATCTAATATATTTATAATATATCCCATATATACTTAGCGCTGATGCTTTATAGCTATCTGCCAGCTTAAAATTGTGTTCCTTTATTAACAATATATAAAAGGGGTGCGCTATTAATATACATAATATCAACCACAATTAAATAGTTAAAGTTAATATTATTATTTAAGGTAAATCTAAATCTACTAAGTAACTTTCTATGTTTTTAATAATAGTGGTAGTAGCGTATAAGATGGTCTAAAGTCTTACTATTAATATTATGCCCTAAGTGTTTAAGTATTCGTGCAAGACGTTCAACTAAAGGGTGGCTAAAACGGCAATATAGTCGCTTCAATTCTACGTTGGTGAGGTAGCAGGGGTTTTATTTAAATAATTTAGTTAAATAAGTACACAGGGATGTGTTTTAAAGTAGGAAAAGGTGGCCAAAGTGATATATAACCAGTACTTTACTCTAAGAGGTAATTAGCATATTTTTTAAGTTATTAAAGTATACTTATAGGTAATCCATGTCTGCTAAGCAAAGTAAAAATAGGGTGTTAACCTTAACAATATAAAACTTGATTACGCTAATTAGGGTAGTTACTTTAGCTAATTTAATTAATGAGGTTAATCTAATGCCGAACTATACGTTAACTATGCCTTGTGTAGTAGTATTAAGCTGTATACTAGTGTCGAGTCTCTAGAATGCCAAGAATTGGCCATATCCTACTATAGATCGTTTGGATGCTCCTATATTAATTATTATGCCTATAAAGTTGTCTGCGGTATAGCGGGACATAGATATGGTTGCATTATAGGTAAAAAGGTCCTGGTCGGTTATAAGAGGTACTATATTATCTATAGTTATAACCAAATGGCTAAAGGCTTTATTAGCTAAAGTAGCAGCTATGGAAATTGCTTTATATTATTCTACTTGGCTAAAGGAGGTATAGTAGTAATTAATATTAAGTTATATATTCTTGTTAGTTATCTTAGGACTTACGTTAATAGCTAGTGCTTAAAAAGCTTCCTTAAGTTCTTCTTCTAAGTTAATGTTATTGTCTTTATAGTCTATAATATATTAATTAAGTCGTTTATTAAATTAGTTATTAAATTTATTAAACTTGTCTCTGTTAGTAGTCCTAAACTTAGCTTTAGACTCTTCTTGTTCCTTCTTAGTATATTTCTATAAGTAACATCCTTCCTTATTATATACAAAGCAACATAGTCTTTGTCGGTTGCTGTAGTTATTATAGTTATAATAGTTATAGTTATTATCTCTTCTATAGAATTGTTGGTCTGTAAAGAAAGCTTATATCTTTTCCACATACTCTTTCTTATATGCTATAATTAACGATTAAAGTTTATTAATAAGGGCCCTAAGGTTGTCTAGTAGGTTAGAGACTATATATCTACATACTAGTATTCCCTGGCAAGAAGTGACAATTTTATTATAGAGGAAGTCTATAGTTTATAGGGTAGGTTTAAGGCCATACTATAGTTAACAAAGTCTATAAATTAACAATTAGAGATATTTGCTTATAGGCTTATCTATATTTCCTACTATTACTATTATAAATGTAATGGTATTCCATTTGTTTAGATTCTTGCGTTAAAATCCTAGTCCTTTAAAGAAATTCTAAAGGTGTTTGCAAGCTTTAGCAAATAGTAGGCGGGATAGTTAGTTTATATAAAAGTGGTCTAAAGCTAGTCCTTTTAGCATAGTAGGGAATGCCTTAAGGTAAGCTTCTTAGGGTATATCCGCTTAATTATAAATATTATAAAATATTATTAATTTATAGTTAAGGCTTTTGTTTATACCACTATATTTCTACTCTTCTGTGTATATCTTAGCTGCATTTGCAATTTCTTTGCTATAGCCAGTTATAGTAATAGGGCGGTTCTCCTTATCTATAGGTTATCTATAAAGTTGCTATATTATTATTACAGGCTAAGGTGTAACAGATAGTGTAAAGGTAGAGGTAATTATAGATTAAGGTATAGTAGAAAGTATAAGCACTAAGAAACGTCTTACTTATTACTCCTCTAAGGTTCTATATATCTTATAATACTTAATACTTCTTAACTTAATATTAGTGCTAAACTTTTTCTTAAATGCGTTTATCTCTTTATTAATCTATTCCATTTGGTCTTCTTCTTATACTGTATTATATAGAGATTAAGGGAGTGATTTGATTTATTTATAGTGAGTATTAACCTATACTCCTCTAATATTTAGATAATTACGTAAGTGCTAAAGCCAGTATAAGGGGATTTTTGTGAAGGTATTAACCGTAAAGTCCTTAAAATCTCCCTAAAACAATTCCCAGAGTGTTAAGTCTAGCTAGTTGTATATCTCCGTATATATATACATTTTATATTATATATAGTTGGTTAGCTCGTCCTTAGTAACTTCTATTAGGTTAATTCTATCTTCCTATTTAGCTGCTTCTTCCTCCTAGTCTTTCTCTGTTCCTAATATCTTATACTTTAGGGTAAAGGTAGGGGGACGGTTAAGAAGGCCGTTAAAGGGGTAGTTTAAGGAGGCCGTTAAGTAGGATAAGGTGTTTCGATTTATAAGGTAAAAGTAGGGGGATAGTTAAAGGGGTAGTTAAGAAGGCGGTTAAGGAGGCGGTTAATAGGGTATAAAGTAAGATGTTCTACGCAGTAATCTTCTAGAATAGATAGAATAAGATATCTAGAAGTCGTTATAGATACTAAATAAGTACTCTTAAGTAGTTTCTCTTCTTCTCTTTAACTAAAATAGGCTAATATAAAAGGTGGATAAGTATAACTATCTTCTAATCTACTACAAGGTAGATAGTATAACTGTCTTTTAAGCTATTTGCGTGTTTCCTAATCTATACGCGCTCACTAATTAGTATTAGTATGCTTTAATAATATATAGAATATATATATCACAATAATATGTACTATACAGTATTATAGGTAGATCTTAATTCTCTAAGTTCTATATATTATAAAGGATAAAGCTCTTTGCGTATTCTCCTGTGACTTCTATTAACCAATCACGATTTTCTATCCCCGGGATGGAAAATCGCCATTAGCTTGCTTACCACTAGCGGCTTAGCCGCCCTCGTGATATATCCACTATTATAATGTAATATATTCTAGCTACACTAGCTTATAAATAAAGCGTAAATATATAGTATACCATAAAATGTGGAGCTGACCCTTCTAGGTTAATACATAAAAATTGGCCCACTGACATTTAAAGGTAGCTAGAAGCAGTTACTTTCTCTATTTAAATACACGGATTAAATCTTTTCTGAATCCTATATATAAGTGCCTAAACCATAATTACTGCGTATAGCTGGCATAGGAAACTGGCTATTAATATGATAGTGTATAATGCCAAGGCTAGTAAGATTATGTCTCCTATATGTCTAGTAGATTCTATGGCTTCTTAAGCAAATCCGCGGGGAACTATATCCTTAGTAACCTTTATTATAAATATCTTGGCGAATGTTTTGTGTAGCTAAGTAATCTGTTTGACTTCTAGCCTGCCTTTGAAGACCTAGTCCGCCTTAACAGGTTTTAGAGCGGCATTTAAAAGTATTAGAAAATTACTCTGTCTAGCCTTAATTTCGTTGGAATAAGTAAAGGGTTTGTTTACTTCTATAGTAAATCCATCTATATTGTTATAGATGGGCTCTATTAAAGGCACTTCTAAACTTTGTTAAAGGCTGTCGCTGCCGTTTAGAATAGTGAGTATGAGATTATGCTTACTATTAATTGTAACTAAGGAATTTTGGTAGACGTCTTATAATTAAAGCTAAAGAGGGTCGTCGCTAACCTTGTTAATGTTCTTTTGGGGAAAGTTTACCTTGGAGATAACGCGCAAGCTAGATGTCCTTAGACTCTATATAATTATTAGTAGCGCTTATAAAGTAAGGAGAGATAGCTTATAAATGGTAACACGCTTTGCATGGATAGCATAGAGGTTTGTGTCCTTAAAAAGAGAGATAAGGTATACCTTGGTAGCCTCTTAAAGAGCGCTAATGGCAGAAGATTAGAAGCGAATGTTAGACTTGAAATCTTAGGCAATCTTATAAATAAGACGCTGGAAGGGTAGCTTGCAGATTAAGAGGTCTGTTAACTTTTAATAGCAATGTATCTTATAGAGCGCGATAGTCCCAGGCTTATAATAATAAGGTTTCTTAAGCTTGCTAGTTAATAGGTTATAATTGTGGGCAGCCTTTAAGGCTAGAGACTTGCAAGGGTATTTACTACTAATACTCCTCTCTGAAACGCTATTAGTAAAACCATTGCTATTAATATATAGAATAAAGGGAGAGTAATGCTTACGAGCAGTTTATTTAGTACGGGCCATAGTGTTAATAGTACTAGGTTATAGCAGTGGTAAATAACCAAGAGAAGAAGTAATAATGGTTAAGAGATATAAGGAGAGGTAGAGTTGGCCCTATTATTGGCCTTCTTATATACTCCCACTATTATATCCGTCGTGCTCTAAACTTAGCCCCTAAACTGTAATAAGTCTTCCTATTTCCACCTCTTTCTCTTATATCTATAAGCAGCCTAGGAAGCTGAAGAATGCTTAACTTACTACTATTTATATTCCAGCTCCATTTGGTTTCTCAAGCAATAGTTAACCTTAGTATTAGCGTAAGTCTTGCTAGAGCGGAATGTAAGGCCTCCGAAGTGGTATAGTATCGCCACTATTAAATTTGTTATTCATTTTTCTCGTTTTATCCATTTAGCGAGGTTCGCCATAAGTCTATAAAGGCTATAAAATAGTAGCTAATGGGTGTGTCCTATAGTTACTAGAAGCTTGTATAGATGTATATTATAGGAAAGCTTTTAAATATATACCTGTTGTGCTATAAGAGCCAAGTAGTTCTGTAGTTATAAATAGTAGTTAGGCGTAACTTTACTGGACGGTTTAATGGCTGGCGTAGGACACTAAAATATTACGTTAATAAAAACGCTAAGGAGTTAAGTTAGGCGGAGCAGGGATGGCTGAATCCGCAGCGTAGTAATAAAAAAGTTCAGGAACCATATTATAGCCGCAAGTGTAGAATATTCCGGTATTCTAGGGTATTAAACCGCCCACCTAGCTCTTTGGTAGAGCGCAGCCTATAGAGCCCTTTCATTTTCTGGCGTTGTGGGGGAGCTATGGAAAAGAGTCTATATAAAGGGGATGGTCTTACTTGTCTATCTATCCGCTAGCTTATTAACTATCCTCTTTAGCTTTAATTGTAAGACAACTACTAGAATTCCTATTTATACGTGTCCTAAATAGGCACTACTAGCTCTGACTAAAGCCCTATTAAGTATACAGAGTATAACAAATCCAGTATTAACTGTAGGTATAAGCTACCGTAATGTGCTACCAATAACTGGCTTTTATATAGAGAACGGCTGCTTTACCTGGCATATATTAACGTAATTAGATGCTTATATCCTACGTATATATAGTATAAAAGGCTTAGAGGATTCTAACACTATTAATGCCGGAATTAAAGCATGGCGTAGGTAGGTTAAGTATATAAGGGTAAGTTTATAGTTATTAAATTGTTAAGCTAATAGACCGCTCTAAATAAAGGGAGCAAGATAAATAGCCACTATGTTTTAGCCTAAGTCTGCATTAAGTATAAAGTCCACTCCTCTTCTATAAACTGAGATATTTAAAGCCTTATATAAATTCAATTTTAGAGAAATACCTTTTAATAATGGCGTATTAAGCAGATGGATAGGATTAGAAGGCTGTTAAGCTACTAAATAATATCCTTAATAAAGATAACTGACCAGATTTATAGGTTATGCTATTATAGGCGGTAGAGCAAGGCCTTAAGGCAATAGTTTAGCTGCTGCTTAAGCAGAACTATGTTAAGGCCAACTTAAAGGATAACTACGGTTAGACGCCACTGTTATAGGCGGCATAGCTAGGCTATAAGGCGGTAGTAGGGCTGCTAGTTAAGCAAGACAATGTTAAGCCTAACTCAGAGGATAACTTTAGTCAGATACTGCTGTTATAGGCGGCAGAGCAAGGCCATAAGATAGTAGTACGGCTGCTAGTTAAACAGGACGACGTTAAGGCCAACTTAAAGGATAAGAATGGTTGGATACTGCTATTATAGGCAGTAGAGCGAGACTGTAAGGCGGTAGTACAGCTGCTACTTAAGTGGGATGACATTAAGGCCAACTTAAAGGACACTTTATTTAGTTAGATATTGCTGTTACTAGCGGTAGAGCGAGGCTATAAGGCGGTGGTAGGGCTGCTAGTTAAGTGGGATAATATTAAGGCTGACTTAAAGGACAACTTTAGTTAGACGCTACTATTGTAGGCGACAGAGGGTGGCTATAAGGTAGTAGTGCGGCTACTAATTAAATAGGACAACGTCGAGGCCGACTTAAAGGATAAGAATAGTTGGATACCGCTATTATAGGCGGCAGAGCAAGGCTATAAGGCAATAGTGCGGCTACTGCTTAAGCAGAATAATGTTAAGCCTAATTTAAAGAACAACTACGGTAATACGCCGCTGTTATGGGTGGTGGGTGGTGGCTATAAGGCGGTAATATAGCTGCTAGTTAGGCGGGACGATATTAAGACCAACTTATAGGACAACTTTGGTTAGACGCTAAAGCGGTAGTACAGCTGCTACTTAAGTAGAATAATATCAAGCTAACTTAAAGGACAACTATAGCAGTACGCCGCTATTATGGGCGGTAGAGCAAGATTATAAGGTAGTAGTTTAGCTGCTATAATCTTCTATGGCTTTATAGCTTGTTATAATTAGAGTAAGGTTTTTATAAGCCTCTATCCCATATACTATACTGCCACTACGCCTTCCTTATGTATATATCCATAAATAGTTAACTAACTTAGGTTATAGGATCTTAGCTTAGATACTACTGGCCTATATTACCAGAAGAGATATATAGAGTCTTATATCGCCGCAGTAGATGCTAATATCCTGCCTCTCTTTCTACTTTCTTAGCCTATGGGAGGGCCATATATTTAGGCCTATAGAAGGCATCGCTCTAATAGTCTATTAGCAGCTTATATAACCAGCTATCCAACTAATAGTATTAGCTTCCTCTAGGTATGTATATGTGCTAAACACTAGGCTACTTCCCTTACTTATTTAAACTGTAGTAGGATGTCCTGTTATAGGAACCTCCTTACTACGTAGTAAGGAATTTAATATAGTCTTCTAGCTATTATTCTAGACGCCCTTAATAGTAATTTAGGCCTAAGACTAGTACCTATTTTAGGGTTGCCTTATAAGTTACTACTCTGTATAGGTACGCTAGCCGTATATTAGGGACTCCTACCTTTGCTAGGAAGGCATTGGGCTTATCACATCCATTTTATAAAAGGGTAGCAACGGTACTCTCTAGGCGCGTAAGGCTGTTAAATAGCTGTTTGTTTTATATCTCCCATAGCCTACGCCAGGTAGGCTTGGTTTTTTATTTACCTACCTTCTCCTAGCGTTTTCTTTATAGCTTCCTATACTAGCGCTTTAGTCCATCCTATTATTATATCTAGTTTAGTTAGTTGCCTAGCTATATACCTGCTAGCGTTTCTACTATTAGTTTGCCTCTATAGCCTATTAATTTCAAGCTAATATCTAAGACTAAAAATATAAGTTATTGCGTAATTACGCGTGCTTACCATAATGGGTTATTCTATAACGGTCTTTATTATTAATAAAAGTAGGTAAGGTTCTAGATTTGGCTCTGCATATTCTAAGTTCGCTTAGGTTCAATCTATACATACTATACTAGTAAAATTTGCAAGCTATTACAAAAGAGCGTTAATAAGCCTATTAATTGTTTTAGATAGGATCTATAAGAGAGAGCTTGCTATTATATTGCTACCTCTACTAGAGTAAGTGTTCTAGAATAACAAGTGGTTAAAGATGCGGTAGAAAAGGATTTTTTACAGCCTAATAAATCTGTCCTTGACTTTTTATTAACCTCGCTATTTCCTCACTCTCGCTATTTCCTTACTCTTGCTATTTCCTTACCCTCGCCTTTTCATCACCCTTATCTTTTTATTACCCTTGTCTTTTCATCACCCTTGCCTTTTTATTACCCTCGCCTTTTTATTACCCTTGCCTTTTTATCACCCTCGCCTTTTTCTCCCCCTAGACTATCTTTTGCGCACTACACTTAACTAAGCTCTAATACCAGATCCGAGGCTATAATAAACAATAACTTTAACATATTGTAGCTTCGTCAAATATGTTCTATTTAATCGCATAAACTAAATTTGATACTAGAGAACGTATTACAACTATTAACCTCTAAGACTGTGGAAAGGATTATATTGGTAATGCCTAAATATAACAAAGAGTGCTTGTGCAGCTACTAATATCGGCATCATTGTTTAGATACTGTAATTAAGGATATTAAAAGGAATTTCTTATACCTAATTGCTGTTAAGCACACGCCAAGCGGACTGCTTAAATCCTAACTTAGTAGCCTTTTGTCATCATATTCTAGCCCTTTACAGTATAGCGCAGTAAGTTAGTACTGTTCTTTAAGATCCCATTTTAGCACTTTGAGATCCTATTCTGGCACTTTAAGATCCCATTCTAGCACTTTAAGATCCTGTTCTGGTACTTTGAGATCCCGTTTTAGCACTTGGTCTAAATGTATCGCAATAGTAAGTCGCTTCTGCCGCTACCCTATTTTTATTTTCTTAAAGACATTGATACTAAGTGGCTCTTGCCCTACCAACCCCAAATTGTGTATAGCGCTTGAGCCATTTCTCTCTTCTACCCTTTAAGGTCAGCCTCTAAAGCGGGGTCAGCCTTTAGAGTGGGAGAGTATTATAAGACTTCTTAGCCCAACCCCTTTATAGTGTTCTCTTACCTAGCAAGCTTTCCTAAAAGCATTTTCTATATTTCTAATGTTCCTTTAGCGTTATGGAGGTCTTTATTATCCTTAATAGTTGGCAATTATGCTGTTACTGGCCGATCTTCCGCGCTAGAACGCTTTTAAACTTTTTTTATACTTAAATTACTGCGTATTAGGCTGCTGTTTATGTAGGCTATAGAGTTCCTCCTCTTATAAGGGGCTTCTCTATGTATAATAAATGTCTTAAATAATATGTTAGCCTTCCAATCTATAGGCATTATAGATGTGGTTTATTCTTAAGAGCGTTAAGAACAAGAGATATAGGATTTAAATAGGGTTTTAGGCAGCATTACTAGCGCGTATTAGCCACTTTATGCCAACAAAATTGATTTTCTATTTTTTGCATTTACTAGCTGCTATTCTAGTATCCCTACAAGGTGCCATTCTAGGAACCTATTCTGAAATATTTTGGCCGCCGCATGCTGCAATATTCCTTACCCTAACGTCTTGCTATACGCGGAATCCTCTAGTCTTATATATTATTAAAATGCGGTACCTTGTGCTTATAAGTAATAGGCCCTTTTCTTAGTTATGTTCTTTTACCACGGCTTTAGGATAATAGTTAGATAGAGTTATTATTACATAATTTCCGGATTAGCTTAAAGGATAAAGAGGTACGTTTATGTTCTACTCGCCTCAGGCAGTGGTCTTAAGAATATTTTTATTTATTTATTTTTATAAATATATTCATTTATAATAAATAATATGCATTAAATATTTTTTTTCCCTTATAAATTGAATTATTTATAAGCTTATAAATATATATATAGATTTTTAATTTTATAAATATTAAGGTAGATTATATAGTATTAATACTACGCTAGTTATTCCTAAAAATATATAGGAACTCAATATTTTAGTTTCCTGCGTAGATACCTTTATTGTTTTTTAAGTTCTACTTACCCCCCTAACACCACTAGTATTGTAATACTATAGCTCCATTACAGTTAGAGTCTATTATATATAGTTATAGCAGTAGTTCTAGTACTTAATCTAAACTATCTAAGCTTAATAGCAACTAATTTAATGACCCTAATACCAACAAAGATTATAACGCGTTATTCTCTAACTAATCCTCTGGTTCTCTCCCACCTAGCTTAAAGAAATAAAAGATTTGCGTAATAAATACTTAGTCCTATACACGGGAGCCTTGCAAGGGTAAGCCAGTTAAGAATAAGAACGGTAGGCAATACTAGTACTGTGCTAAGTATATATTCTAGCAAGAGGTAATTACTACCAATATTTGCACGCATCTATATAAGAAGCACGGTATTACCGTTAAGGAGGAGGACTTGGTAATTAAGAAAGTTATAAAGCAGAGACTTAAGGGCCTATATTAAAAGCAGGGTAAAGCCCAAGTTTAAAAGGTTAAGGAGGAGAAGGAATGTATATTAAGGGAGTCTATTAATCAACTAGTTATTTAGGAGGCTTTGGTACAGTTAATCGTCGTTTAAAATCTACCGTATAAGGCAGTAACTTGGCTAGAGCTTCGAGCGCTTCTTCTAGCAGTAAACTATACCTATAATGAAGTTCTGGTTAACTTTAGCGCAACTATACTAAAGCTAATTGAGGAGTTGTTCTTACTAGATAAAGCTATCCTGAAATAAAAGCTCTATACCTTTCTTACCCCTATACACCTCTCGCTTAATGTATGGAGCTTACTAAATTGGAAGACTTTTATCGCAATCTATACCTACTTTGTTAATAGTACTGGTGTACTACGCAAAGCCTTACTTGCTCTCCCTTTTCTACCTGGCAGGCACGGAGGCAATAAGTAGGTAGAGGTTCTCTAGTAAGTCCTCTAAGACTACCAAATACTTAATAAGATTGGGTATTGTGTTGGCGATAATCATGGAAGTAATAATAAGCTTTTTAAACGACTCTCTGCACGGCTTAAAGATGCGGAAATAGAAGCTTGATTTAACGCCAAGCAATACCACATTCGCTGCCATGGCTATATACTTAATATTGCCGCGTAGGCCTTTTTCTTCTCTGAGGATAAGGAAGCCGTTAATATTGCCTTTTAAGAGGCTCGCGTAAAGCTTAAATAAGATTTAGATCTTAATAAGGATTAAATTAAGGAACTTCTAGCTTAAAGATTTAAGAAAGAGAAAGCTAGTAAGTATACTTATTAAACAATTGGCCCTCTAGGAAAGGTGTATAATATTATTACGTATATTTAAAGCTCTAACGCCCACTATAACCACTTTATCGCTATTGCCCTATAAGCAGTCCCTATGGATAATAAGACGCGTTGGAACTCGTGGTATAAGATAATACTAGTGGCTCTAGAATTAAGGGCGGCAATTAGTAAATATTAGGAAGAGTATATTAACAAGTTTAATAAGGAAGATATTCTTAACGCTACTAACTGGAAGGCTTTAGAAAGTATTAGAGACTTCCTATAGCCCTTTAAGCGCGTTATAAAGGAGACAGAAGGTGATTATGCAACGCTTAATAAGGTCTTATATACAATGGACTTTATAGTGGAATATTTTAAGATATCTCTTAAAAAGTACGCCACAAATCTAAAGCTCTGCGACTGTATATGTACTAGTTGGCACGCCTTTAATAAATACTACCTAAAGACGGACGAAGTTACCGCCTACGGCGTAGCTCTACTACTGGCACCTCACTGGCGGAAGAACTATATTACTTGCAATTAGAAGGCCTCCTGGAGGAAGCCAGTAATTAATGCAGCTTGAAAGCTCTAGGTAACTTAATACAAGGATATATATAAGGGTGAGGTAGCTATATAGAAAGCTTCTAAACATGTTTAAGAACCTGACGCGTATAATATTTGGAATAAGAAACAATTAGTCCTTAACGCAATTAACGACGAATTCAATTACTTTATTAACGCCTCCCCTATGAGCCTTCCTCTAGGCATGACTGCTCTTAATTAGTGGCTTACTCTAAGCAATTGCGCTAGCTACCTATGCCTCTACTATATAGCAATTGATATTCTTTTTATACCCCCTATGTTGGCTGAACTAGAACGTATTTTCTTAGGAGCTCGGTGGACGATATCCTAGTAACAAATGAGGCTTAGACTAGGGAATATTGAGAAAACGGAGTACTTAAAGTCATGGATAAGAATAGGGCTTGTGGTAGGATGGAGGAAGGAGCTTATATTAGGTATAAATATTATAGCTAAGGATCAGGGAGGGGTGCAGGAAGGCGTCGGCGACGGCGATGGCGATGATTAATTATAACACTATACCAAGACTGGCGATAGAGCTTACCTAAGCTATATTTATTATATGCATTCAAATCATGAATATTTTTGGCGCGCTTATGAATTAAATAAATATTTGGCATAAATATATATGCATTTATTACTAAGACCACTGCTCGCCTGGCCGTTTACTTACGACACGCGATATAGTTTCTCGCTACCGGCACGTTATTTTTATCCGCACTTGCAGCAATAAGTGAAGAAGAATTGGAGCAGCTTCGGCCAAATCTACTACCTCACGAGGTTAGACCTGATCTAGAAGCTAGTATACTCGCTCGTGGTAGCTCTTTTCGCATCTACATAGACGACCAAGCTGATGTGTAGCAGGTCCAAGCCGTTCATACGTGTCGAACTGGATCGTATTTCCTTACTACCATCTTGATACTGGCTTCAAGTCTAGAACCCTATGTCTCAATACCTCGCTCCTTACCTCGTATGTCTCATCGAATGTCTCATCGAATGTCTAAACACTTGTTTCTATTACCGAATGACGACGTAGTCGTCATTCTATTTGCAACCTATTTGTCACCTATCTGGTGTATATATAGAGGCTCTAGAAGCCCTCTTTAATAGACAGAGTTCTCATACCTGGTTGTCCGTTTAACAGTTATAAGCCCGGTCCGTCTACTAAATTATCTTTAATTCCAAAGCCTTTATTCTAATCAATTATCATCTTAATTATAGACAACCACAACAATGAATTCTTAACAAGAAACCAAACCCGTTATTATATCATCCGTTATCCTTGCAAGCCTAAACGATTGGGACGAATAGATTAAGGTTATTAAGTTAAAAGCAAATAACAATCGTTTCTAGGAGTATATTAACCCATTAACACCTAAGACTAAACTGCTAAAGCTTAAAGAGCCTATTTAAGCCTCACCTAAGAATGCCAATAGCTGGGGGAAGACAAAGCTCGCAGAGCTAGATAAGGAGGAGAAGGAGGAGCTCCGTACGCTCAAAGCCGACCATAGGGAAGATATAAAGCTATACAGAAAACAGCTATCAGCTCTTAATACGTTGCGTAGCCACATCTAAAGCTTAATCTTACGTACCTACCTCATCTACACGTTTAAATGCGTCACCACCTATAACGTCCTAGTATCACTAAAGCAGAGAATTACTCCAACTAACAACACCTAAAAACTTTAAGCAGCCACCCAGTATGTAAAGCTTAAGAAAGCGCCTTAGAACTAGAACTTTAAGGTCTAGTTAAAGGAGTAGGAGAAGGTATATACTAAGTACAAAAAGCTAGGTCTACCTGAAATAAATAGTAACCGTTTAGTAAAAGACTTTATATACATAGTCAATTTAATCACACTAAGCTAGTCCGAATATTAGAAGAACTAGCTTAAAAGGATAGAGTAGAAGAAGGAGAAGCTGCCTAGCTTCTTTAAACTAGTTAAAATCTACTAAAATCACCGTTATACAGAGCTTGCCTAAAAGGGCAAAACCCTATAAGGATCCTTTGCAGCTACCTTTAAGGACAAGTTAAGCAAGTTACCGAATTTAAAGCCTAAATTAAAGCCTAAATTATTAGCAGATAAGCAAAAGAAGGAAAGGCGATCGCCGCCAGAGTGCCTATATAGAAAACGTTACTATTTTAACAAATGCTAGTATATTATAGAGTTAATTCCTCGCCTATTATGGTTTAAACCAAGTAACAAAATTTAGAAGAAGGTAGATAAAAAGATTGCTAATACAACGCCTGAAATTAAGGCTCGTATTAAGCAAATTAAAAAGGACAATTAAGCCAATAAGAAGCTAAAGAAAGGCAACTAGCAGAGCTCTTAAGAGCCTAATAAAGGCTTTATAGTTTATTAAGTAGGAGCCTATAATACAGCTTCTATTTATAAGCTTTATAACAGTGTTATTCTTAACTTAGGAACTAACCTACACGTTATTAACAATCAAGCTAGATTCGTTAGCGATATTAAGCCTACCTCAGACCATATCTATATAGGCTCGCATATTAAAGAAATCGAAGGCTATAGTATAGCTACTGTTAGTAACACAAGGTAATATCACGTAGTTACAGTTTGTAGCTAGTATAATGTTGTTCGATTATATATCTCCCTCCTACTTAAGGAAGGGTAAGGAGCTTAAGGCTCCTCGCCACGCTAGTGCCGCGGCGACACGTAATGGCAACTTGCCTCACGTGACGGCAACTTGCCTTGCGTGACGGCAACTTGCCTATATTCCCAACACTAGCAACTCTTCTTTTGCGGTTGCCATCTACATATATATACCGCTTAACTAGCGTAACAAATATTAATCCTCCTTACTTACTATTGCCATTATAATATAAGTCTTGCTGTCCTAAAATTTACCTCTTAGTACGTGGTGCTTTCTTACTTAGGAGTCGTAGGTAGATTGTTATGCCCAAGCTCCAACCCACCTGGCCATACAAACCTCCAAAAAGGTAGCAGTGTCCCGCGACTGGGGGGACTGCCGGTTGGAAACGTCTTATAAGCTCTCCAGCCCATAGCGACGTACGGGTAGCGCAAGGTCGTGACATAGATATCTTATTAGGAGGGCCGCCAAGGCGCTAGTAGTAAGTAAGCCAATAGCGATTTTCCATCCTAGGGATGGAAAATCCTAATTAGCTAGTTTAAGTTAGGGTCTGCAGAATATTATACTTCTACTCCCTTTTAACCTAACCTTTAACTTATATATATAGAGTGTTTATATTAATAAACGTTTCTAGAGCCTTATTTAGGTTTGCCTTTATTATTACGTCTACTAGGTTATCTTAACCGTTAATCTATTAAATCTTAAAGAGTTCTTACCGTTTATAGGATTAATAAAGTGCTATAATATTAATTATAAGGCGCTTCTCCTTTGTAGCACCAAGCTTAACTAAGCACTTATAAAGGGAGTATAAATCGGTGCATACAATTATAGGGATAATAAGAAGTTTAAGTTAATCTATAATTATCTTTAGGGTAGTTCTAATTGCAATTGCTATATTAACTCCGCTAACTATTCTATATATCTCTAATGCTAGAACGCTTTAAGTAACGCGTTTACTCTTAGTTAAGCTCCAATAGATAAGATTACCATGGATTATAAAGTTATTCTCTCTAGTAAATTTGTTTATAATAATAATCTTATATCCTAACTAGGAGCTAAAATCTTTATTATTTATAAATAATCTATTAATAAATATAAAGAGCTTAGCGGTAGGAAGATTAATAGGCACATAGAGTAGTCCCCAATTAAGATGGTTTATTTGCCAGGAAAGACGTTTATTTAGGGTAAAAACGTTATCCTTAGTTGGTTCCTAGTATTAGGCAGCAATAGAGAGATTAAATAAAGCCTTAGGTTAATAGATAGAAGCAATATAAGCTCTATAAGCGCGTTACTCTACGTATCCTTACTTTAGAGAATTAGCGTTAATAACATTAATCTTCTTACCTTAACCCTTCTGGCGTAAAGCAATAGAATCCTTGTTTAGGGAAAGGGTGCATCTATTAAAGAGTAATAGTGTTATTAAATTAAGCTTTTCCTTTAGCTTTGCTATAAGATTTGCCTTTACTAACTTATCTTCTTTAAGAGCTAAGAATTGGTCGTCTCCTAAGATAATTATATTATTAGTTTATAT
>Ga0307507_10001541_pt1 | contig 51370 bp, 12 predicted proteins | sample 7_EM_MG_FD_207223 | JGI IMG/M metagenome (GOLD analysis project Ga0307507, IMG submission 207223) | Populus trichocarpa ectomycorrhiza microbial communities from riparian zone in the Pacific Northwest, United States - 7_EM | ecosystem: Host-associated > Plants > Roots > Unclassified | place... | reverse complement strand
GTTATAGGGTTAAGTTAATATAATTAGGTTCCTGTTATAGGGGTAGTATAGGGGTAGGTTAGGGTGTAGTAGGTAGTATTATAAGTAGGGTAGGGTTTGTGGCTGGTGAGATTAAGATTAGGGTTTTGATGGTACTAGTGCTGGCGAAGTTATTCTTAAGAAGGTAGTTAATTCGTCCTAAGGTAAACTTTCCTCTAGTTGCTATATGCTCCTTAATCTTAGGCTTGGTCTATTCTATAGGGTCTTCTTCTTGCAAGGTATTAAATAGCGATTTAGGGACTATAGTATTCCTATACTTCCTTATCTATACGCCATTAGTCTGTAGGAATGTTTGGAGCTTTTAGATACTAATTTAGTTGCAATCCTTAAAGATTTATATTATAAAGTTTTGGAAATCTTCCTTATAGACCTCCCATAGTTTATTGTCCTTGAGGTTGTACGCTTTATATTTTAGGATCTTAAACTTTACAAATTTATTAATATCCTTTATAGTGGTTTTGTTAGACTATAAGTTAATACCTTTAGGCCATTTCTTCTGTTCTGCGTTAACTTGTACCCTAATGTTTAATATATTAATTATTGTCTCGTAACTCCTGTTAAGTTTAATTTTGGGTTCTAGATAAAAAACGCGTAATGGACGCGAACTAAGGGCCTATTAAAAGGGTTAGTTCCTTAAGTACCTAACACATTTAAAATGCGTAATGGATGCGAACTAAGGGCCTATTAGATAGGGGTTAACTTTTTAAGTATATATTAACTAATGCTCCTTAACGTAATCTAGGTAGTATAAAATGCGTAATAGACGCGAACTAAGGGCCTATTAAAAGGGGTTGGTTCCTTAAATACCTAAGGGCTATATATAAAAAATTAAGGGCCTATTAGATAGAGGTTGACTTTTTAAATATATATTAACTAATGCTCCTTAGCAGGCGAGATCGGTAGAGGCCTTTAGCAGTGACTAATCGAGCTCGTCTCTCTTTATAGATAATATGTCTCCTAATCTATAATTACTGATTAGTATTAGTATCACTTCCGGTAATACGTAATGCTATTGCAATAGTATAGGTGGTAACTAATTTTAATTAATGCTTATTGATTCTCCTATTCTATAGGTGGAATTTGGTGGATTTCTTAAGCTTGCTTAGCTTACGTAATTAACCCCTTTTAACTCGCGTTTGTAGGCAAGTTGCCGCAAATTGCCCTAGATTGCCGTCTGTAACGGAACCTTATAGCTGGAACTACGGTGGGTCCTGTTATTGGGCTAGGTATATAGGTAAGAACAAATTAACAACATAATAACAACTGGTGGAGTGGTTGCCTAATAGATTAACTCCAATTGTATTCTAAGATTCACTATAAAGAGAGAACTATCTGGGTAGGGACTGTGGTCTATTAAATACACAACCATACGCCTAAGAAATCCCTTCGCTCCGTAAGGTATATATGCTCTGTCTACTCTGTTATAGATTATATAGATTACACAGATTATATAGATTATATTACGTGACCTTGGCTACCATTCCTTATTATATGGTTTTACTAGATCCATCCTAGACCGTGCCTGTATTAACTAACTAGCTTCCTCCGACTCTTCTCTAAGTAGTTATAATATTGTACTTAAAGCGTCCGTAACATTATCTCCCTTCTCTTTATTTTTGTTTTTAAAGATTCCTAATATCTCTAAGTCGTCTACTAGAGGTGTAATGTCTGTTTAATTAGTCTAGTTAATATCCTTGCTTATTATACCTAAAGTATCTTCTTTTTCTTCTATAGCTCGCCGGTTTTGTACCATTGCTGCAATCTTGTCTCTAGGTGAGATAATGCCGTCTCCGTGCTCCCGCTATGTATAAGGGGGGTTGGTCTGCATTGTATTAGCGAGCCCTTTGTCTTAACAACCGTCCTCTTATTTGGAGTGCACTAAAGCAAACGTTTAATTGTCCTACGATGTCCGCTTTATCTCTAACGCTAAGTATACGCGTCCTATGACTCTTAACAGCCTTTAGGTTCCCTAAGTAACTTATTATAGGGTCTTGTGTTTAATCTGCCGCTAAAAAACTTAATGGTGAACTAGCCTCTGCGCTGCTTAAGGTTTAATGTGTCTCTAAAGAGTCCGCACGTGTCCTTAAAGCTTAACGTCTGGCTTATGCTTATCTTTAACGTCTTGAACGTGTACGTGAGAAGGTTTATTCTAAGGAGTAGAGGCTGGTTTGACAGGGTCTGTCTAAGCTAGGTAATAAAAGAACTGGCTTTCCTTCTGCGAGGGAAACAACTCTAAGTAGCTTAGCAATTGCTCCTTTTAGGTCCCCCTTAGGCGACTTATTTTTTAGCAATCCTTTTTTATTAATGCTGCCTGACCTGCTCTCTTTTAATACTCCTATACCTTTCCTATAGCGTTCTTTAGGTTGCTTAGTGGTTCCTAGGTAGTCTTATTATAGCCTATCTATTTTACTTTATACTATGTTTTATTATCTACATCCTTATAACTAATAATCTTTAAAACTTGCTATTTGTTTTTCTCTTGTCCTCTATACATGTCTGCCTTATAACTTGGTGGCTTAATACTTCCGTATGCTGGTTCTAGCATCGCGATATATTGTATAGGGTAGATCTTTATTTTGGCTGGTAGGTTTAACTTATATATAACTAATAAAATTCTTTTTATGATTTTAAAAGGTCCTAGTCTGACGTGGTCTAATTTCTTACTTAGTTGTTAACTCTTAAAAAAAATTTTTAGTAGCTATACTCTATCTCCCTCCTTAAGATCTGGTCCCTTAGATCTTTTAGTATTATAGTACTTTTTTATTTACTCTTATACTAGTTTAGCTGTTTCTATAAGGTCTGCATAAAGATTCATTAACGTCTCCATTCTTTGCTTAGCTGTGCTACTTATCTTCTTTGCTTAATGTGGCGATAACGATATTCTTGGCTCGTACCCATAATTTGCCTTAAATGGTAATATCCCCATTCCTTCTTATAGTGTTGCATTGTATGCAAACTATATAACTGGTAATAACGATACCTAATTATTTTGTACGTGGTTAATATAATGTCTTAGATACTGTTCTAGTTTCTAGTTTAGTCTTTCTGTTTATCCGTCCGTCTATGGATAATATACTATAGAGGTTGCTACGCGAACTCCTTATTCTGCTAAAAACACTTTCTAAAATACAGCTATAAATCTTAAATCTCTATCCAATATAATTTTATCTGGTGCTCCGTGCCTTATAAACACTTCCTTTATATAGATTCTAGCAATATCTTCTACTAATATCTCTTCTGTGTACGCTATGAAGTATCCCTACTTTATAAGCTTATCTACTATTACTAAGATCGCGTTATAATCTTATCCTATAATAGGATCTTTTAACTTTAGTAACTTAATAATAAAGTCCTATAATATAACCTCCTATGGTCTTCCTGGTACTTTAATAGGTTATAGCCCTCCATCCGGCTTATACTTTATTGGTTTATTTCTTTGGCAATTTAGATACTCCTTTATAACTTATCTTACTAGTCCCTAGATTTCTTAAATAATGTACTCTTTTTAAAGTCTTAACACTAGTCCTGTAGACCCGTTATATCCTTGTGTTATTCCCTTATAAAATTCCTTAACAAATTCTTCTATAACAAACTTAGGTATATATATTGCTTCTCTATTTTTATATTACTTTAAGTCTAGATTCTTTACCTATACTTTTTAGATCTTTTATATCCAATCACTCTCTAGTAATTTGTAGATTTAACTTTCCTTAGTTACTGCGACCTTTGGATAATTATACCTAATTAATCCGTTTTAATCCTTTCGCAATAAAGCTCCTAATAGCTTTTTATTACTTTATAGTTTAGCTTTTCTGCTTAGAGCATCTACTCGTGCATTGTCTGTATCCTTAGTATACTAAATCTCGAAATGGTATTCTATAAGCATTTCTGCCCATCTAACCTGTCTTTGGTTGAGTTTCTTTATTATTAGGAATCCTGTAAGGTTCTTATAGTCTGTCTTAACTATAAACAGTTTCTCTGTGCTTTGTAAGAATGCTCTTTATTCCTTAAGTGCTGCCACTATACCTAATAACTCTTTGTTGTAGATGTCGTAGTTTAACTCTAGTGGTGTTATTTTCCGACTATAGTACGCTACTGGATGCTATGCGTCCTGGTGCTTCTATAGTAAGTATACTTTTAGTGCAAAGTCTAATACGTTTGTCTTAACAACCGTTTTTAACTTTGGTTGATAGATCTTGAGGATTAGCTCTTAAGTAAACAACTCTTTAAGTTTCTGGAACAGCTCCTTCTGTTCTCTATTCTAAACCTACAGTTTCTCTTTCTTTGTTAGCCTTGTGAACGGCTTAATGCTTTTTAACTATTGTACCATAAACCTCCTGTAGTAGTTGCAAAACCCTAGAAATAACCTTAACTGTATAACGTTCTCTGGTTCTTGCTAACTTACTATAGCTTTAACTTTCTTTAGGTCTATGCTAATCTTTCCTAGTTTAATAATAAATTCTACAAAATCGGTCTTTACTATAAAGAACTTGTATTTTTTAATTGCTACTAGCATCTGTTCTTCTTGTAGTCTTTTTAAGACCTATTTAATGTGTTCTCTATGTTTCTCCTCACTTACTAAGTAAATAATAATGTTATTAAGATATGCTATAACAAACTTATCTAGGTGTTCTCCTAATACACTATTAATTTGCTTCTGGAACGTTGCTAGTGCGTTTATAAGCCTAAACTGCATAACTAATGGTTTATATAGTCCTTTCTTTAACCTAAAGGCTGCCTTCTATTTATCGCCTTTCTTAATTTTGATCTGGTGGTACATCTACCTTAGATCTATCTTTATAAAGATCTTTACGTTGCCTATCCTATCTTGGATTTTGCTAATTAAGGGTAAAGGATACCTGTTCTTCTTAGTAATGCTATTTAACTGTCTATAGTCTATATATATCTTAAGTTTTCCGTTCTTCTTTGGGATAAATAGTACTAGATATCCTACTAATAACTATAACGGTCTAATATATCTGTTGGTATCACCAGGGATACCTATTTAAATAGGCCAGGATCGTAGTCAAACAGTCTTTGCTGGTTGATACGATGGTTAATTCTTTTTGTTCTAGAATAAGGGAGGGCGAGGAGCCCAAGGCTCCTCGCCACGCTAGTGCCGCGGCGACACGTGACGATACGTAACGACCGCTCGTCTTATTCCCGACACTGGCAACTCTTCTTTTATGGTTGCTATCTATATATATACCGCTAGCGTAACAAATATCAATCCTCCTTACTTACTATTGCCATTGCAATATAAGTCTCGCTGTCCCAAAATTTGCCCCTTAGTACGTAGTGCTTTCTTGCTTAGGAGTCGTGGGTGGACATCCTATCAAGGCCGCCAAGGCGCTAGTGGTAAGCGAGCCAATAGCGATTTTCTATCCCGGGGATGGAAAATCCTAATTGGCTGGCTGGAGTCAGTGTCCGCAGGTTGCAGTAGAACTTGGTGGACAGTTACAGTAGAATTTGGTGGACAGTTGCGGTGGAACTCGGTGGACAGTTGTAGTGGAATTTGGTGGACAGTTGCGGTAGAATTTGGTGGACAGTTGTGGTGGAATTCTACTCCCTTTTAACCTAACCTTTAACTCGTATATAGAGAGTGTTTATGTTAATAAACGTTTTTAGAGCCTTGTTTAGGTTTGCCTTTGTCATTACATCTACTAGGTTGTCTTGGCCATTAATCTATCAAATCTTAAAGAGTTCTTACCGTTTATAGGACTACTGAAGTGCCATAATATTAATTATAAGGCGCTTCTTCTTTGTAGTACCAAGCTTGACTAAACACTCGTAGAGGGAGTATAAGTCGGTACACACGATTATAGGGATAATAGGAAGTTTAAGTTAATCTATAATTATTTTTAGGGTAGTTCCAATTGTAATTACTATATTAACTCCGCTAACTATTCCATATATCTCTAATACTAGAACGCTTTGAGTGACGCGCTTACTCTTAGTTAAGCTCCAATAGATAAGATTGCTGTGGATTATAAAGTTATTCTCTCTAGTAGATTTATTCGCGATAATAATCTTATATCCTAGCTAGGAGCTAAAATCTTTGTTATTTATAAACGATCCATTAATAAATACAAATAGCTTAGCGGTGGGAAGATTAATAGGTATATAGAGTAGTCCCTAATTAAGATGGTTTATTTGCCAGAAAAGACGTTTATTTAGGGTAAGAACGTTATCCTTAGTTAGTTCCTAGTATTAAGCGGTAATAGAGAGGTTGAATAAAGCCTCAGGTTAGTAAATAGAAGCAATATAAGCTCCGCGAGCGCGTTACTCTATATATCCTAGCTTTGGAGAATTAATATTAATAACGTTAATCTTCTTGCCTTAACCCTTCTGGCGCAAAGCAATAGAATCCTTATTTAGGGAGAGGATACATCTATTAAAGAGTAATAGTGTTGTTAAATTAAGCTTTTCCTTTAGCTTTACTATAAGATTTGCCTTTACTAGCTTATCTTCTTTAAGAGCTAAGAATTGGTCGTCTCCTAAGATAATTATATTATTAGTTTACATGTTAATGATTCTAAATAGGGTTCCTATGGTTATAATAAGGAAGCATAGATTGAATATAGAAGTAGTTATTAAAAGTTTCTCCTTATAGTGCTTGCTATAGGTAGCCTACTAATGAGTTCCTGCCTCTGCGATTCTATATAATGGCTTAAGCACAACCATAATTATATCTTCGGGATATTGGTGGCGAATTTACTCTAGAAGGTATGCTAATATTAAGCGCTAAAGGTGCGTCTCTAATTGGGTATAGGCCTAGGTAATATCTTATAAATAAACCACTATTCTATTCTTTATTAGGGAGGGAGCTAGCGTAACAATAACCCGCTAACTAGCTTGTTGGATTATAGGAGATTGTATAAAAATCACCTTCTTACTATTATTGTTATAACCTTAGATGACAAGCCTTAATTTCTTAAATAGGGCGTTAGTAGCTTTGCCCTTAATCTTATTAACCATTCTTAACTTAAAGATGCGAACTTTATTGAACTTAGTAGGGTTATACTTCTTGAATTTAAAGACTCCTCTTATAATAAGACTATTGATCTCTTGCTTGTTAGATGCTTAAAAAGGAGCTCTTGGAGTTATAATATAACCTTTCTTTTAGAGCTGTTTTGCGAGCTTAAAGTTAGCCTTCTCTTTAGCTGTTATAAAGGCCATTAATAACTTGTCTCTACTCTTAATAGCGGTAATAAATTGCTCTTTGAAATTAATAAGGTGTTAGTAATTTTATAATCCCTTTAGGCGACCTCTACCGCGTTATAGTTATGGTATATCTGCTATAATTATATTAGGATTGTAGTCGCCTTCTAGAGTACGTTGATTGTAGTTCTCCTTTAGGGTATTATGGTTCTCCTCTAGGGTATCCTCTAGGGTATCCTGTAAAGGCTTGGAACTATTATTTCTATAGTAGGGTTTAACAACGGTTAAGCGGAATTAAGTGGGTTTATAGGGCATTTAAAGAGTGCAAGTCTAACTATCAATTATAATGAGTTTATATAGGCCTGATTATCCTCCCTTTTTACGCCATACGCGTACCTTAGATTGGAGTGGCAGATTAAGCGTAGTTAAGGTATTTGGGCCATTTCTTATTCCTAGTGCGTCGTTGACCTGGCGCGTGGCGTAGAGACGTTGTACCTTTTTTATTGCTTTGCGAATAGCCTCCGCTCGTTGTGTAACGGATAGAGATGGTGGAGAATTATTAGTTATTTAAGGGTAGGCGCCAAAGACTAGTAATATAGGTACGAGCCTATCTAGGCCAGTGGAATTGTTAATAGCCTTAATAGCTATCTATAAGATAAGCTCTTTACTAGCGCCCTCTAGTTCTAAAGAAATAATCTTATATGCTTGGTGTAATGGTGTGTAATATCGTTCTACTTTTCCGACACTATTATATGCCTTAATAGGGACTTCCTTAACCTTAATTTCCATTGCCTTTACCTATTACCGAAACTCTATAGATAAGAAGTTTCTTTCTACGTTATAAATGATTTAATTAGGGGGTCCTAGGTAAATATTAATTTAGTATAATTAGAGAGTATTCTATACGTTCCTAGCTAATATATCCTTTAGAAAGCGTGCGGCTTAGAAGAAAGTTAAGAAGTTAATAACTTAGAGTACTAGCTTACTGCTAAGATATATAATATCAATAATAATATAGAAGTTGAAGTTATAGTTATCTTTAAGGGTGAACTTAAATTGGCTAGGGGACTTCTAGTTTATTTAGCAGTAATAGTAGTACTTTATAAGATGTTTAATTATTTTAACCTTAACTTTATAACCTGCTTGCTGAAGAACCCTAAGTAGTTGGTGAACGGATAGGTGGCTAAAACGATAGTATAGTTAATATAGCTCTAACTTGGTTAAGTGGCTTTAAGCAACGCTCCTTTCTAGCTATTAAAGGAGCAACTATGGGTGACCCTATTTACGTACAACGGGTACCCAATTATCTCCCTAAACGAGTATATTCTTAAGGTTATCAAGCTTAACGCCTAATTTATCTATATCTTGGATGCAGAATAGAAACGGGGTATTTATGGGAATAATATAGAAAGTGATATATCCTAATGGGGTTTAGACCTTGATTGTGCTAAGAGAGATCGCAGTACCCTTACTGAAGCGAATTGTATATTGGCCTGCCGTTAATTGGTCGATCTAAATAGAGCTATTAAGCTGCTAAAGAGCTTAAACTTAAGGTTCTCCTACTATTAATACTCCTATGGCTCTAGTATCTGGTATAATACTATAGAAGACGTTTGCTGAGTATCTATTATTAAAGGAGAACGCGGAACTTTCCTTTAGCTTATTAAAGATATCTGATTTTGTAACGGAATAAAGCGTAGATTAGTCATTAAGGATAGTGACGGTTTATGTGCCATTTACCTTACTATACTTAGTAAAGTATTGGTTAGGAGAGTAGTCCTTAATTTCTATATCTATAAGGAGCTGTTTGGCCTCGTTAACCTTACCTTTAAGATCTTCTTCGCCTTTATATTGAACCAGGAAGCTTTGGAAGTAGACTATAGTAACCTCTTAGTTTCTAACGTTTTGTGCGCTCTGGTGAAACTTATTATATACCTCCTTTTGTCTATTAAGGGGGTGCCTAGTTAACTAGCAATTTAGTTTCTTATAAATATAGCACTTCTTCTAATGATCGCTCCGAAATAAACCTCTATAATTGCCTTATAGTTGACGTTAATCGTACCCTCTACTATATCCCCTACCGCGGCCACTATATGTTCGGTCGGTCTAGTTGTGATCGTGTTGGTCGGCCGGGTTAATTAGAGTAGGTTAGGGTTAGGTGTTAAATTACTATACTTCTTAAAAACGTAGAGCGGTGCTAATAGAGGATTTTAATTAAGCACACACTCCTTTGTAAGTATTTGTAGGATTAAAAAGAGTAAGGTTGTATTCTTTAACACCTTAGTATACGCTAATAATTTAATTGCATAGGCTAAAGTTCTCTTAATATAATTTGGATAAACCATGCTAAATTATCTAAAGTTGATTAAAGAGCTTTTGGAGATAATTAAGTTGAGAGATATCTGGGTTTGTTGTAATGACCCTTAGAAAGGTAGTCTCTCTCTACTCTAATATATACTGCTGCTTATTCTCCTCTGTTTTAAAGTGGCATCTTATCTTATATATTATTTGGTTGAAATTATATTCTTTTTCTACCAAATAATTATAATAGAAGGTACTAGCGCGGCCCTTAAGCATAATGGAATAGGTGTTATAATATTGGTTAGGTTCCAGTCTAACCTTCTAGTAATAGTTATAGAAGATACGCAGCTTTAAATTAAGGATATTATATAGTTCCCTGCTAAACCTCTTTTCCTAGTTTAAATAGAGCTTTGTAAGCTCTGTAAGCATTTTTAAGGTGCATCTGAGTGGTATTAGGCCACGTTGAAATTACATTAGAGATTAAAGTGGGGATTGCTTTATAGGCTATAGTAAAGATATAGATCTTAATAGAACACGGTATGGTACCTAATCTTGCTATAATAGAGTTTGAAGGTTATTAAATTGTGAAGTAAGGGGATCTTACGCTTGCTCTTATTTAGTAGTTAAAGTTATGGGTTGAATTGGTGGATCCTAGGGAGCTAAAGATAATGGAAGTGATAGATATAAAACGTAAGAACTCGTGCCTGGAGTAATAGAATTTGAATGTGTCTCTATTAGTATATTATTCGGATTCTATTATAAGTTGAGCTTCTTTATAGTATGTAGTTGGTGCTTAATCTCTTGTGGAGTCTATTTATGCTCTTCTTTTGCGTTAATAACTTGCTCCTAAATATTATCTTTAATAGCGCTTCTATTTATAGGGACAAATACTCCATTCTCTTAAAGGAAGTTATGGAAGTTTTGTATAATAAGCTTGTTTATAAGAGCCTATGTTTCCTTTATCCATCTAACAAAGTCCTCCTTTATGTAATACCATAGCATAGTGTCGTTGTATTTGCTATCTGTGTAGTGTACTATATAGTATAATAAGAATCCGTTTAGGTCCTTTTGCTTAGCGTTTATAGGGTTAATGTTTTTATTTTATGTCTTTGGGTTAATGTCTTCCTCGTACTTCTTTAGGTAGGTTAACGCCATAATAGGTTAAAGGTAGGTAGGGTTTTTGGTTTTATAGAATCTTATAGGTTTGCTATTAAGAGGTAGGCAATTCGAGATATTATTTAACGCGTTTTAGACGTTAACTTAAGACTTTAGGTTTAGTAACACTTTTAACCTAAAGTACTTAACCAAATCTTCGTAAACGTGGTTGTTCTATGTAATAGACGCAACTTGGTATCTCCTAGTACTTAGTGACACTTCTATTACTAGTTTTCCGCAAGTTTAAGGTAGCACAGTATCACCGGGATCCATTCTATATGAGCGCATATGGCACCCCTGTATGAGACTATCTCTTCTGTCGATGACCTTGCTATTCTGTGGTATAACAGTGAAGTTAACCACTGATCAGTGTTGGTATTACTAGGGATACCTATTTAAATAGGCCAGGATTGTAGTCAAACAGTCTTTGCTAGTTGATATAATGGTTAATTCTTTTTGTTCTAGAATAAGGGAGGGCGAGGAGCCTAAGGCTCCTCGCCACGCTAGTGCCGCGGCGATACGTGACGATATGTGACGACCGCTCGTTTTATTCCCGACAGTATCCCTTATGTAAGTTCTCCTAGATAAACTTCTTAAGCGCTACTAACTCTGTTTTAGTAAGCTTATAGATTGGAAAGAACCTTAGACTTATTCCTTCTTTTAATTCTATTTTATAGTTCTATGCTATATATTCTAATAGCTTTTTACTTTCTAGTAACTATAATTTCTTACTATACTTATAGTATCTCTTTGGTACATAATTTAAGCCTTACTTAGTCTCTTTGTATATTGCTCTAACTTAGTACTATACTAACTTGGTTTGCTATCGCACCTTATGTTATTAAGTATTCTTAATATTAACCTAACCTATAACCTAATCGATTTTTGGATTGTACTTCTATAACTAAGGCATTCCTAATATCGCCTTGTCCTATCCTAATAGTAGGATATTAAAAGACATTCTAACTGGTTTTTCTTTAATAGTTAACTAAATAGGTCCTATTTTAAGATTAATAATACCTTTTTTATAGGCTATCTAATCTCCTAAAATTGTTATAAGTGGATATAGGTGTTTCTTTTATCTATATAGTAACCCTATTCTTTCTACTGCTTTTAGTGATATGTGGTTCCTTATTGCTCTACTATCTATTAACGCTTTAAACTACTAATCTTACCACTTAACTTATAAATTTAGGTATTGTCCTTAAATTTTTTTAAGGGTTTAAGGCTCTAATACTAGTTTCCTCTAGTTCTATGCGCCTCCCCTTTTCCTAACTATTAGCTGCTAGATCCTGTTTGTACTTAGTCTAACTTAGGCTAATACTTAGTTTATTTCTTTTCCTCTATATGCTATAGATAAGTGTTTTCTAGGCACTCCCACTACTGTTGTCCATCTAGGTATTCTTCTATAAGGAATCTTCCTGGTTAAAGTATTAAGTCCCCTTAACCTTATACTTCTACTGGGTGCTATCTATATATATACTTAGCATTTCTAAACCGCCTTTTCTTAGGTGCCTAATATATTCTAGTTAAGTACTTCCGGTTTTTATCCTTTGGTGCTCTATGTATATTATAGGTGTTATCTATATAAGCTATCCACAATAGTGTATAATACGCTAGGTGACTTAGGTTAACTTTTAGTTTATTTTTATTCTTAAGTTTAAACCTATACCTGGTTAACCTAACTACTGGTATCTCTGTTATAGGTATTAAGATTTACTGCTCGCTTCTCTAGTCCCTAGATCCTTCTTCTAGGTTTTTTAATGTTATAATTAATGCCCCTTTAATATAACTTATGTGTTTTTCTGTAATAGGTTAGTCTTAGACAACTTTTTTATCTAGCTATATATAAAAGTCTTCCTATTTGTTACTATGTTATTGCCTATACTACTTTCCGTATAACTAGTTTAGTGTATATAGTTTGTCTATTAAAAAGTACCTTGTTATTACTATATTGTGATATCCTTTGGTATGTCTTTTTTTAAATCTGGTTAGGATATCTAGATTCTCTTCTTGTTTTAGTTTATCTAATCATTTTGCCCTAGGTGTCCCTATACTTGGCCTATTAGTAACTTTTTATATAGGTGCTCTGTCCCTTATATAACCTAGTATAGCTAACCTCTTATCTAGCTTTTACTCTTACTATGTGATAATTCTTATTCTAAACTTATCTATAGTTTCTTGTTTTCTGCGTCTTATAGCTAGATCTTTATAGTCCTTTTGCTTTTTAATCCTAGTATTAACTATTTAATCTTTAGGCTAAATACTGCGTTTACCTAAGACTACTAATATTCTTATTTGTTCCCTAAACTCGTAGTTCTTAAACTTGCGTTTTATACTTATTTATTTATTTGTAAACTAAGTTGCTGCTCTTTCCCATTAGTTTTTATCCGTTATGGGTCCTTAGGTGTGTCTTATCTTATCTTAAAAATCTTAAGCGTTTTATATCTCCCCTTAAGAATCTTAAGCCTGTGGCCTTTTGCCTTTATTAAGTAATAAGCTAGCACTAGCAGTTGTTTACTTACTTAGTTTCTTTTAAACATTACTCCTATTATCTTATAAAGCGATGGAAATTGTATCTAATAGTGTTATAATACCCGTTACTAAACCTTATTTTTTAATGGTCTTAGTTTCTGCTTCTGTTTTAACTTCTTTAAGGTCTATATGCTTCTAGTAAGCTGCCTTTATTACCTTATTATTAGTAAATGCTTCGCCTATGTTAAATTTATCATCTTTAGTATCCGATTTATAAGCTAGTTTGTTGGTTTCTTTAAACTTAGATAACAATAGCTCCTATAGCTAATAGCTTACGCCGTACTTAGCGTCCTTATAAATTTAGTATATGTTGTTATAACAATACGCAAAACTGTTAATTAAATATTCTTTTGTTTCTTGTAGTGTACCGTTGTCTCTTTATATATATGTACTGTCTGCTAATCTTGTTCCCTTTACTATATAGTTACTCTAACCACTTCTATAGTCTCTGGTAAAATAACCTTATTTTCTATAATTTATGCAAGCTCTATCTTTAAACTATTTTTCTTGTTGTGGAGTCTGCCTAAATATCTTCTACTGCTAAGATTTCTGGTTTAGCCTCTACTTCTAGGTCCTTTAATTACTTAATCCTTAACCTTTGGGTTTCTATGGTTTCTTTTCCCACCTTTAGGTTTTTTTAGTACCGCTTAGGTCTATTAGCTCTGCGCTACTCTATAGTTTTTAACTCTATATCTATTGTTGCGTACTCTGCGCCTTATATAATTATAGAACTCTATCTTGCCCTTTTTTAGCTTATTCCCTTTAATAGATCCTATTATTAATCTTTATTAACTAGTCTATTAACTCTCTTAGAGTATCCGCATCTTTTATTAAAATAATTGTGTCCTGGACTTTAGCCTTAAGTCCTTACTTATACTATACTATAAGTGCCCTGTTATTCTACTTAACCTATATAGCTAGTGTTTAAAACTGCGTTGTATACTTAATTGCTAAAGTGCGTTATACTAAGTTCTAAAGTTTTCGTTCCGCTGTTGTAGTTGCTTTAGGGTCTCTAAATATTTGCGTTAACCGTTCTGCAAATCCGTTCCAACTTGCAAACACATACCGTATATTTAGGTTAGTAGTTATTACACCGTTTGCTTGTATCTCTGTAAGGTAAGGCTTAAACCACTCTAGAGCTTTTTCTATTAAGAATAGTCCTGCGTACGCTACCTAGTCTGTAGGTGTTGCTAACTTTGCTCCTTCCTGTATAACCTTAAAATATATCTGCGTAAGAAACCCTTTAAGCTTTAACTTCTTTCCTAAGAATTATTTAATTAAAGGTAACTTAACCTTTACTACTCCAATTCTATTAATGCGTTCTTTAAGTAGCCTGCTATTATCCTATAAGTAATTAACTATTTCCTGTAACTAACCTTATGTAACTACTTAAGAATCCGTATCTGCTATACTGGTATCTCCTAACCCTAAGGTTATGGCTGCCGTCAACGTTATTATGACTGGTGCTTTAGGTGGTATGTTGTTTAACTATATTTAATACCATAACCTTAGTAGTAAATATGTAACGGAACCTTATAGCTAAAACTATGGTAGGTCCTATTATTGGGCTAGGTATATAGGTAAGAATAAATTAACAATATAATAATAACTAGTGGAGTAGTTGCCTAATAGATTAACTCTAATTATATTCTAAGATTTACTATAAAGAGAGAACTATCTGGGTAGGGACTGTGGTCCATTAAATATATAACTATACGCCTAAGAAATCCCTTCGCTTTGTAAGGTACGTGTGCTCTATCTACTCTGTTATAGATCACATAGATTATATTACGTGACCTTGGCTACTATTCCTCGTTATATGGTTTTACCAGATCTATCCTGGACCGTGCCTGTATTAACCAACTAGCTTCCTCTAACTCTTCTCCAAGTAGTTGTAATATCGTACTTAAAGCGTCCGTAACACCGTCACGTGATGGCAATTTGTGGTCACATAACCGCAAGGACGTAACCTTAATTAGACAGTTATTAAGGAGATTAAGTAGGTCATATAGGCCCAAAAGGTTAGTAAGGAGGCGGCTATATAGCAGGTTAATCTACGGTAGGAGTAGATGCAGTGCTTACTAGATTAGCTTTATAAACAGCTTTAAGCGGGTAGAAAAGCTTTAAAATAGTTGTATATATTATCTATATCTAAATTCTAATAAGTTCTATTAAAGCCTTCGTCTATAGCCCCCTAGGGGCTCATTTTGGTGCAATATAAGTTTAATAGAGTGCTTTGGGGTGCTTTACGATGGCGGCGCGCAACTTAAAACGCGAATAACTCTATCAACCCACAGCCGATTCTTGCCATTTTAGTGCGAGCAGAAAGCGCTTAGCAGGCTCTACGCATAGGGCTCGACGGGTGTTGAAAAAGCGGCGTCGCTGGCGATTAAAATTCGACTGTGGATATGAGGCAACCTCCCCAGTCACTGAACGCACGGGCCCCCTCGCCTGCGTAATCATGACTCAGCCGCGGATTCAGCCATACAAATGTAACTGTGCATATCTATTGGTCTTGGCGTCAGCTCAATATGGAGGTCGATTTAGCTTCAATCTGAAGCCTCCAGATTGCACACGCCCGTGCTTTTACAAAGCCACAAACGCGTCCTTTCTGCCGGAGGAAAGTACGGATCAACCTCAGATTAAAAAAGCTCCAGATTGCAACCGAACACGCCCTAAATCTGACTGACCTTCCCAACCCAAATCCATCCTCCTTAAGACTCTATGTCTTAACCTACCTCCATAGTACTCTGCTAGCGAGACGCACGCAGCTCTCGCTTTCGTTTTCTACCGCTTTAGACTCTAGCAATTAACCCGTCAAAGGAAAATTAATTATGCGTCTTCTTAATACGGACAACTTCGAGGTGAAAGAATTTAGAGACGACGAACTCCCGCGGTACGCTATCCTGTCACATACGTGGGATGAAGAGGAAGTTACCCTTCAGGATATGGAGGGAACCCGCGCGGCGAACAAGAAGGGACATGAGAAGGTTAAAAGCTGCTGCTCCGTAGCTAGGGCCAACGGATTAAAATATATTTGGATAGATACGTGCTGCATTAACAAGACAAGCAGCGCGGAGCTCTCTGAAGCAATTAACTCTATGTACCATTGGTACCAAGAAGCCGATGTATGCTACGGTTATCTGGCTGATGTGCCATCAAAAGCTATATTCTCGGATAGTAGGTGGTTTACCAGAGGATGGACCCTTCAAGAGTTAATCGCTCCGTCCACCGTAATATTTCTTGATGAGGAATGGAAGGAGCTGGGGACCAAGGCAAGCCTACGACAAGATGTATCTGACTGCACCGGTATACCTGTTGGTATCCTCTTAGGAGACGACGACCTTGAAACGGTTAGCATTGCCCAAAGAATGTCATGGGCTGCAAAGAGAAAAACATCGAGAATTGAGGATCGTGCCTATTGCTTATTAGGCATATTTGGCATCAACATGCCGCTAATCTATGGAGAAAGAGAAACCGCTTTTACTAGACTCCAGGAGGAAATTATGAGAATCTCGGACGACCATAGTCTCTTCGCATGGAAATCTCGTGATAATCGCGGCGGACTTCTGGCCACCTCTCCGGCTGCATTTATCGGCTCCGGCAACATCGTCCAATTCAATCCTTTCAATACCTTTAACAGCCCTTTAACTGTGAGCAGTAGAGGGATCCATTTGGAACCCCGTTTCATAGGTATAGGTCCTCAAGGACTAGGGCTCGCGATCCTTCATTGTAAAGAAAGAGGTGGGGAAGATAAACCGATCGCCATCTACGTGAAAGATTTATTTCTAACAATGGACCAATTTAAGAGAGTTTGGAGTGAAAAATTCGAACGGCTTGATCTAAGAAAATTTAGACCGTCACAATATGCTATGAGAAGGATATGTATCCGAAAAGGGCATATGACACGAATGCAGAAATTGAAAGACTTTGAGAAATGCGATAGCATCTCTCTAGAGGAGATCTACCCCAATGATACGCTAACAAATTTACTGAATTTGGGGGAACAGACAGCATTATTACGGGCCGCAGAAAAAGGACTTGAGGACTTTGTATGGCTGCTGCTAACACGAAGTGACGTTGAGGCCAACTTAGGGGATGAAGATGGGCGGACGGCGTTATCGCACGCGGTAATTGGGGGGCATGACGTGGTCGTTAAGATGCTATTAGCTCGAAGCAATGTTAAGGCCAACCTGGACGATAAAGATGGTCGGACGCCGCTGTCGTGGGCCGCCGAGAATGGGCGCGAGACCGTTGTGCGGCTGCTTCTCGACAGGGGCGCCAACATCGAGCCGAAGGATAAGATTGGCCGGACGCCGCTATCGTGGGCGGCGGATGGAGGGCACGAGGCCGTGGTCAAGCTGCTGCTCGAGACAGGCAAGGTCGACGTCGAGTCGAGGGACAAGAAGGACGATCGGACGCCGCTATCGCGGGCGGCGAAGGGAGGGCACGAGGCCGTGGTCAAGCTGCTGCTCGAGACGGGCAAGGTCAACGTCGAGTCGAAGGACAAGAACTATCGGACGCTGCTATCGCGGGCGGCGGAGGGAGGGCACAAGGCCGTGGTCAAGCCGCTACAACGGATCATTCAATAGTCTCCTCTGCTATACCCCTTTGCCAACTTTTTTGTCCACAGCGTGACAGTGTATACAACTCTTTACCTTCTAAAATCGCAAGCCATCTACCAGCCAGTAATGAAATTCATTTAAAACATATAGCATGGTCTTTAGCATTTCCCAAATATGCCTCTCTTATATGATAGGGTCTATAGGAAGTCACATATCCCACAGCGCACGGCTTAAAGTCTCTACATAAAGAACTTTAAGCATTAACAACATTATCTAATTAAATTCGAATATGCTAGTTCTTATTAATTAAAGCTGCTGTTAATTCATTTATTCTAATCTTATTTAACCGTTGAATCTCCTCCCTTAAAGCCTTAAATTTAGGCCGTTGCCATTACTCCTCTCTGCTATCCCCCGTCTACTCCTTATAACAAATTCTTTTAAAGACGCTCCTGCATACAGCACACGCTCTTATTTACGTATTCTTAATAGCAAAGGCTCGCAGACACGTCGCCCTTCCATTACTATAGCCTCTATACCCTCCGCCACAGCCATAGCTACAGCTAAAAAGCGCCTATAGGATATTCATGAATAAGAGCTAAAAGACTATAAGCAGGAGCGCGCTTATAAGGCAGCTTTAAACTAGGCTACCCTTAAAGTACTTACTACTTCTACAGCCTAAGCAAAGTTAGCTACGGAAGAAATATACTAGGCTTGGCTTACCGCCATTAAGAAGAACCTTACTATAATTAATACGGTAGAGACTAACTCTAGTAAGTCTTCTCTCCCTCCTATTATAAAGAGCCTAGACCTGCCTTTTTCTGGGATCCTAGTCTCTAAAGTTGCTGTAATCTAAAAGGGTATATTTGTTCCAGAGAACCTTGTAAAGTTATATAATAACCTATCTAGAATTAACTCTAATTGGATAGAGTTAATAGTAGACAGAAGAGTTATTACCTCCAGTAAGGGCTCTAGAAAGGACTTCTCCTCTATAGGTATTTGGCTTAAGGGCTTTACTAACTATAGTATTATTATTTAAACCCTCCAGGCCACATTGGCCCCCTTAGCTATTACAATAGCAAAATTCTACTAAGCTATTATAGGCTTCTCTGCATAGTTTGTCTGGAATAGTGTTCTTAATTTAGCCCTAGTTATCTACTAAAGAGCTATAAGGCTTAGTTAAACTAACCCTACTAACTAGGCTATTCCTATTAAACTATAAGTAGCTAACTATAATTTCACTACCCTACACCTAGCCCTATTACCCTCCTATAGTGGTTTATTATCTAAATGCCTTTAGGCAGATATATCTACCTCATCCCCATAGGGTTAGGTATGCGGTAATTGGAATATAGGCTATTTATGCTTTAAATTGCCATGCTCTTATTAATATCTCTATAAAGCATATAGAGGGAATTACATTAAGAAAGACTGCAAGGGGTCTCTATAACAATTTATATCCCCTCTACGCCCAAACTTAATACCAAGATTTAAGGTATTTACCCTAGGGTATCCACTTTATACTTCGCTGTCGCCATTAAACGCACTAGCCTAGAGGGATAAGCTACTCCTATACTCTAGAGATCTCGGCCCCTTAATTAAGGGTATCCTAATATATGGCGTATAAATTAGAGTTACTGCCTTATTACTAGTACGTATATGTTTAAATTAACTCCCATTTAATACTAACCTGGGGGTAATTACTGCGAAAATTACTACTAATCTACCTATTAGCTATATTGCTATTTATCTACCTAAAGCAATTTACTGCTCCCCCTTAGGACTTATACCTAAGCTAGATAGAACCTTCCGCTATATCTATAATCTCTCTTCGCCTAAGCCTTGCTAAGGTCTTTCCGTTAACGCCACTATTCTAAAGGCCTACTCTACCCTTACCTATAGTACTATAGATAACATTCTAGTACTTATCCTCCTTACTAGGAGAGGAGCTGTTATCCTTAAACGCGATCTTAAAGACGCTTTTTAGAATATCCTAGTTGCTATTACTAACCAACGCCTACTAGGTTTTAAGTAGGAAAAGACAGTATACACCAAATGCTATCTCCCCTTTGGTTTAGCTACTGCGCCCTTCCTTTTTAACCTTTTTATAGAAGCCCTATATTGGATTCTTAAACGCCGCCTTTATTTAATTATCGCTTTCTTTACGCTAGTTTATTATTTAGATAACTTTATATTTATTTTACGCCTAGGCACTAGTGACATACTAGTAGTTTATATATATAACTTTATAATTATACTACTTAGTTTCCCTCCTAACACTATAAAAGACTCCTATAGCATGGTATTAGATATACTAGGCTATTAAATTAACACTAATACTTTCTTTTTATCCCTTAGCCCTATTAAATAGATAGCACTATAAAATCTACTTGCCTCTTTTATTCTTAGGCCCTAAGTTTCTCTTAAACAGTGCTAGTAACTTAAAGGTAGCCTTGCTTAGGCCATAAAAGTTATCTAGTTAGGGCGCTTTTACTTAAAATTGCTATAGGACCTTATTATAGCTTTCTCTCTTATAAATTGCTACACTTTGCCTATTCCGCTAGTGGTAATCTCTAACCTAGCTTGGTAGAGTAAAGCCCTAGCGCTTTAAAATAGGGTTTGCTTTTTTTAGGAGGATATTACTTACCCCTAAATCTATCTCTTTATAGATACTTTATCTAAATACAGTTACGCTAGCTTCTTCTATAGCTACCTAGGCCACACCTCTGCTAAGACCCATTCTACTCCTTATAGTTAATAGCGCCCTTATACTTCTACACTACTATAAGATAACCTCTTTATAGTATCTCCTGCCTCTAAGCACCTCCATACCTATATTAATGTGCTTAAAGTACTCGCTATTACTAACGTATTTATAAAATAGAGCCCTACCTAGCAATATTTATCTGTTTACGTCTATATGGACAATATAGTCGCCCTTACAGGCCTATAAAATATAGTGCTTAAAGGCCCTGCCAATTTGCTCCTCTAATAAATCTTAGTTTAGGCTACTGTATTTAATATCTAGTTATAATCTTCCTAGATTTTATCTAAAGACAATATACTAGCTAACGCACTCTCCTACTTTAACTGGGCTATAGTTAAAAATCTCTATCTTTAAATTAATCTCTTAGTGCTAATGGCTTATCTTTAGGCTTGCTTATTAACCTACTAGGCCCGCCACCTACTTTTATTACCTAATTAGGCTAATCTTACTTGGTTTTAAGCCTCTTATAGTATAGCATTAAGCCTAACACCCGTAAGATATACGCCTTAGGTATAAAGTTATAGGAGTTCTTCTACGCTATAAGGGCTGTGGCGCTATACCTAGCCCAGTTACCCAATTTTATGGAATAGGTAGCATAGAGGATATATAGTAATAGTTCTCCGCATATAGGTAGGGTAGCTTTAAAAACCTTACACTTATACCTTACCGCAATCCGCTCTATATACATTAACTATATTCTCCTAGTTACAGTATTTAAGAACGCGTTACTTTATTACATACTAGATAGGGCAACTTCCCTTAACCTTAACCTAAAAGAATCCACCCTAAAGTTACTAATCTCACATAGCACCCTTGCTAAGATCGCAACTAGCAGTAACTTAATCCCAGGGGTAAATACTAACGCCGCCTTCTGCCTCGCCTTTATAGGGTGCCTCTATATAGGTAAGATCTTATATACTAATAAGCAACGGTCTAAACTATTATTTACTATAACTAAAGCTACTTACTTAGACGTACAGTTTAGCCCCTCTAGAGATTACCTTACCTTCTATTTTAAACGGAGCAAGACTAATAAGGATAAGTAGGGCATTTAAATTATAGTAGCCGCAACCTTTAACGCGGTTTGCCCTATAGTAGTGCTATAAAGGCTTTTTCTCCTAAACCCCTAGGCTCCCTCTATGCCGCTATTTACTGTATCTAGTGGTGCGGCGTTTTCCGCCTTATATGCGCAGAAGACGCTTAAATTAAGACTAAACCTCTATAGCATTTTAGCCGCACAGTATATAGGTTATAGCTTCCGTAAGGGCGCGGCCTAACACGCCCTAGACCACAGCTTCTTTAATAAAGAGGTCTAATACCTAGGCCACTAGACGTTAGATACTTTCCACCTTTATTACTTAACCTTACAGGCTAACACCTTCCGCCTTTTATAAAGGTTTTAACTAGGTACCCTACTAGCGTTCTTTTTAACTTAGCCTTGTATATAAGGCTGACACCTAAAACACATCTCTCTACACATATTTTTCTCCCATTTGGCTGCGGTCACGCTTCGCTCTTTTTAGACTATAGGCTTGCAAATTCAGGGCTATTTTTCCTACTTTTTATAGTAAAAACTGCTTATAAAAGCTAGAAAACAAGCCCACCATTTACAGGCCCCTAAGCCATAGCCACCAATCAAAAAATTAACAAAAAAATGCACGTGTTTAAAGAGATAGATAATAGGGTCTATAGAAAGTCACGTATCCCATAGCGCACGGCTTAAAGTCTCTATATAAAGAACTTTAAGCATTAACAACATTATCTAATTAAATTCGAATATGCTAGTTCTTATTAATTAAAGCTGCTGTTAATTTACCTGCCTACCCAAGCGTTCGCTTTTTCACCTTATATATATATATATAGCTCATGCCCTACTTCTTATAAGTATATACTTTTGCTAGTTAAACCATGGGCTTGCAAATTTAGGGCTATTTTTCCTACTTTTTACAGTAAAAACTGCTTATAAAAGCTGGAAAACAAGCCCGCTATTTACAGGCCCCTAAGCCGCAGCTGTTAGATAATCTGTATTCTCTAAAGGCGTAGGTCACGTGCACGAGTTATATGTACGGAGCACATGCATTGTAAAATCTCTTTGTAGCTCAAAGCTTTAGGGCCCCCAAGATACGTTACTTAAGACATAATACCAGATCATTAATCTATTAACCCATTTTATTAATAAACTTCTCTATTTGAACTTCGTAATAGTTATAAGCCTGGTCCGCCGACTTAAGAAGCTAGTTAGCTATTACTTAATTATTTGAAGAAATTCTACCTTATTGTTAGACTCTGACACCTTATTGTCAAGGACGCAGACTCTAATAGAAATCCTACCTTAAGTATTACAGGACGATTCTGACACGAACCTTTTACGAGATTCCACGAGATTCCACGAGATTCTACGAGATTCCATATTAATTGTTATAGGACAACCCTAATAACAAGGACGATCCTAACGATAAGGACGATCCTAATAATAAAATACCATTACAATTCCTCCTTTGCCTATTAGTAAAATAACTCCACTAACGTCAAGTTTGTTAACTATGATTATTCTTAATAAACTAGAAGACTGGGAGCAATAGATCTAGCAACTATAAGCCCTTATAGATAAACGAATTTGGGCCTACGTTAACCTAAACAATGCAGCACCTTAATAAGCTCTACTATAAGAACTAGCCTATCTAGAAGTTACTAATTTTAATAAGAATACAACCTTATATATATAGCTCTTAACAAATCAACAGAAAGCGTATAAGAATAGCAGACAATACTACAACTAGGACATAAAGTACTTTCTAAAACAGGAAGAGTATCTGCAATAAATACGCACCTAGATCACGTCTATAGTATTAATTTAGAAGAAGCTACTACTTAACCCTTCCCTTATAGTTAAAAAATAGCTAATTCAGTTAAAAGAAGACACTATGTAACGGAATCCCCCAGGAGGTACATATTAGATGAGACAGTAGGAGGTTTCATTAATATCCTACCTACGTCCCATGTATGTTCCAGAAGAGACATAGTTAGATAGATAGGGGCGAAAGGTTTTACTAGTGTCTTAGAAGGTTTATATAGGAAGCTAGTTCTCCTCTAGAGAAGAACTAGCGATTAGTCTCTAAATAAAAGTGGTTAGAAGCATTTGTCCTTTAATATATAAAACTTATTCTACCTTTAACTTACCTTTAACTCACCTTCTACTTACTTATAATACTGTTAATTAGATAATTATATGTTCCGGTTAGGCTAGCCTCTTATAATTCTAATTGCTTACAATCCGTTAGGAACGTACGGCTATTAATTAACAATAATGGGCTATACTCCTTTACCCCACAAAGCAACGCCCTTACCTTAAGAGGCTCAGAGAGTCTCTCTAGAGGAGCGCATTCCCTCTACTTATAAAGGAGTAGACTAGGAAGCTACGGCTAGTCTATCTAACCTTTTAAGACCCTTAGGAACAATCACTGCTAGGGAGTTATTAGAGCAGTCACTACGCGAGACCCTATAAAAGACAAAGGAGTTGGAGATATAATTAAGATAAGCATATTAAGACTACTAAGAACAATTACAAAAACAATTAGGAGAAGTATAGACACCCTAAATACAAAGCGGACTTGGAGGGGCAACGCTATACTATACTATAATATTAGATAAACCTAAATTCCGCACAAAGGAACCTAATAAGTATAATAGTAATAGTCTTAGAAACTGTAATTGTTTTATCCATTAATATAAAACTAAGTTTTGGCTGGATCCGAAACATTACTCTAATAAGTATAATTAGATACTAATTACTTCTACCTTCCTACGTGGCACCGTCAAGAGTTCATAGACATGCTACAAGAAGAAACTTACTACACCCCTTAAATTCAACAAACTTAAGTTCTAGTTGGTTAATTAGGTCCAAGACCCTACTAATTAAGGAATAGATTATAACCAGCAATACTATAATACAAAACAGCGAGAAGGCTAGAGTGTAGTCCAGTTTATAAACTACTTAGAAGAGCTAGAAAACAATATACCCTACTTAGACTTATAGGACGACGCTATATAACTCCATTAGCTACTTGCCAAGTTACAACCTAAGATTTAATAGGCTATATAGGAGAAGGGGGAAATTCCTACCTCTTAAAAAAAGCTTATCTCTAAAGCTACTTGGATTAAGAATGCTAAAAGAGACCATCTAGGGAAGCAAAAGGAACAAGACGCCAATAATAAAGAGCGTAGAACTAGACCTAGCTTTAATAAAAGGGGCAGATCCTAACCTAACCACTCTGTAAAAGAATAACGTGAGCAGGCTTCGCAACCCTAGAGCAACGCTGGTTAACCCTAGAATAATAATAGGCAGAAACCGTGGAACTAAGAGTTACGCAGCTGTTATAACTATGGCAAGAAAGGCCATATACAGCGCTTCTGCCGACAAAAGAAGCAAGAGAATACTTAATTAGGAAAAGAGAGAGCCTAGTAGATCTTCACTCCCTCACACTAGGCCAGTAAAAGAAGGAGGGAGTAAGCTACTATATAGTTATTCCCGTTTCCATTTAAGTTAATAACAAATAGGTAACGTAAGACTGCCTTATAGATAGCGGGGTAACCATAGGGTTTATTTCTCAATTACTAGTAAAGGAATTAGATTTGGACCTTAATGGCTTATAGGTACGCACCATTCAAAGTATTAAAGGCCACTAGATTCTATACTACGGGGAATAAACTTTTTCCGTGGCTAGCTAGGACCGCAATGGTCTATAGAATACGTAGGAGATACGCTTCTACGCTGCAGAAATTAAGGGGTATAACCTTGTTTTAGGATACCTATAGCTTTGATAGGTTAATCCAGATATTAATTAGCCTTTAGCCTTATATTAACACTAGAAGTCTTAACCGCGTATTATAGTTAAAGATTAAAAAACTTTCTTAAACCATATATAAGAGGAAGGGTGGGCGTATGCTATATATACCACTCTTAACACTAAGAATGGGGACGTAGAGTATTTATTTTTAGATATCCGGCTATACGCAGTTAAGAAACCAGAGATTTCACAGAAATATATAAACCTAAAGGATATTACTAATAAGGAAGCTGCGCACACCTTACCTAACCCTATATTAGTGGAGTATAAGATAGATATAGGAAACAAAGAACCTCCTTTTAGACCACTATATAACCTATTAGAAAATAAGCTGGCAGTATTACGTTAGTATATAGTAAACAATTTTTAGAGAGGATAGATTTGGCCTTCTATAAGCTAAGCAGGGGCACCAATTATATTTATACCTAAAAAGGATAAGACCCTTCGCCTCTATATTAACTATTAGGCGCTAAACAAGATTACTATAAAGAATTACTACCTACTACCCTTAATAGAGGAGCTTATTAACAGGCTATTAGGCATAAAGATATTCACAAAGTTAAATTTAAAAGATGTATACTATTAAATCTGGATTAAAGCTAGTAATAAATAGAAAACGGTGTTCTGAATATAGTATGGCCACTTTAAGTACCTAGTAATGCTATTTGGGCTTATTAACGCACCAGCGACATTTTAGGCCTATATTAATAAGGCATTGTTAGGCCTATTAGATATAATATATATAGTCTACCTTAATAACATTATAGTCTACTCTAATAACTACAAAGCACATACACACTATATACAAATAGTACTAGAAAGACTGCGGGAATATAAGCTCTATATAAACCTAAAAAAATGCTTATTCTATATCACTAGCATTAATTTTCTGGGCTTTATTGTTAGCGTTAATGGAGTGTTAATAGAGAAAAGCTGGGTAGACGCTATTAGGGAATAGCCATACCCCACAACATTTAGGGAAGTATAGGTTTTTATAGGCACGGCAAACTTCTACTAAAGGTTTATTATTTATTACTTATAAGTAATGCTCCCAATTACTAATCTGCTAAAGGGATCTAAGGATAGCAAAAAGTTAGAACCCTTTATATTTAGAAAAGCTACTAAGTAGGCTATAGACCGGTTAAAGAATTTATTTATATTAGCGCCTATCCTAATATACTTCTACTAGGAGCTATATATATACCTTAAAATAAATATATCCGGCTTCGCCCTAGGGGCAATTATATCTTAATTAAAAAACGGAGAATGGTATCCTATGGCGTTTTAGTTAAGGAAAATAACCCTTATAGAGCAGCGTTATATAACGCACAACTAGGAGCTGCTCGCGATAGTCACAGCAATAAAGCACTGGCGATATTATTATATAGAAAGCAATTATCCTATTAAAGTCCTTATAGACTACAATAACCTAGAATACTTTATAACTATAAAGGTATTAAGCGGTTAACAAGCTAGATAGGCGGAGGCACTATTACAGTATAACTTTAAAATTATATACCGCCCAGGAAAGACAAATCCCGCTAATAGGTTATTAAGACATCTGGATTATAAGACTAGAAGAATCCAGGACAGCATAGGGGAAATAATTCCCACATTGCAAAATTTGCTTAGAAAGAAAGAAGAGTCTTTCCCTAGAACTATAGAATTCCGCGGCAGAACAGAGGTCCCGGCGATGCAGCTGCGAAGCACCATAATAATAGAGCTGTAGGATATAGTTATAGACTAGGTTATAGACTAAGCAGACGTTATAAAGTTAGCGTACCCTAGAATTAGCGAGAATTCTGCAGGATATGCTAGGGGTGTCACAGCACCTTTAACTCAACAGCGCACTAGCTACAAGTTTCCGGATCCAAAGGGAATAGGCAAGATACCTATCCACAGCATAGCATACTGCATAATAGTAGGAGAATCTACTAGCACTAATAGTTTAAAACGTCTCGTGCCACGCCTAGAGTCTGTAATAGTGGCGGGCGAAATAGAAATAAGCAATCTATATAAAACCTTTCCAGATCTTCTTCTTTAAGCACAATAAAGGGACGCCTTTATTTCTGGGGAGAGATAAAAAGACATAGTAGAGACTAACTTAGCCGGAGTTACTAAGAAGCTATAGCAATAAGACTAAAAGGGTCTATTATACTTTAAGGGTGCTGCATATATCCTAAAGAACCAAACAGTTTAAAATAAAATTCTAAAGGTCTTCTACGATAACCCTCTTAGGGGTTACTATAGTGCCAATAGAACCCTTAAGGCCGTTTAAAGGAAATACTTTTAGAATAGAATATCTAAAGAAGTTAAGGACTATATATTAAAATATAATATGTGCCAAAGGGTATAAATACCCAGGCATTGCCTATATAGCAAGTTACTAGTGCTTCCTATTCTATAGGGACCCATATTAGAATTAATAATAGATTTTATAATAGGCTTACCCCCTACTAAAATAAGAACTAGAGAGGTTACTAACGCTATTTTAATAATCGTTAATAGATATACAAAGTTTTTAGGGTACTTTACTATTTTAATAACAATTATAGTAGCAGAACTAGCAGACCTGTTTTTAGAGCAGTAGCTCCTATTTAGCACGCTAAGGGGAATTGTGTCTAACAGAGGTACCATATTTAACAGCGCATTTTAGTCTTCATTCTGTCTCTTATTAAAGATACGGCAAAGGATGAGCACTACCTTCTATCTATAAATAGATGGGCAAACAAAGCGTCTAAATGCGTTATTAGAACACTACCTTCGCTGCTATATTAATTATCAACAGGATAATTGGCCATTGTGGTTGGCTCTAGCGCAATATATATATAATACAAGCATCCATAGCAGTATAAAAATGACCCCTTATAAAGCACTGTTTAGGGTAAAAGCAAATAACCCCTAGAACGTTAAGGACATCATTCCTAAAAAAAAGGCACTAGTAGCGTCCAAGAGAATTAAGCAAATAAGAATTCGTAAAGAAGAACTTAAAAAGCACTTACTAGACGCCTAGGCTATATAAAAAAGGTACTATAACAAGGGACATATACCTAAAGAATTTAAAATAGGAGACAAAGTCTTACTATCTATAAAAAATATCTAGATAAAACATATTAAGAAGAAGCTGGACTATAGGTAGCTTAGACCCTTTAAGGTAGTTAGGAAAACTAAAGAAAATCAAGCCTATAAATTAGAATTGCCGAAATTATATCTAATATATCCCACATTTTATGTTTTCTTATTAGAGTTATACTGGAGAAGAGACGGTATAGAACCACTCCTACCTAGTAAAATTAATAGGGAACTAGAATGGAATATAGAAGACATTCTTAATTAAAAATAACGTTAGAAGAAACGCGAATTTTTGGTTTATTAGAAAGGATACTCCTAGGTATATAATAGTTGGGAACCTAAGGAGCACCTTTAGCCAAGATATAATATAGCAATTAAAACTTTCCTAAAGACCATAAATTAGGATTTAGTAACGGTTCCAAATATACTATAGGCGAGATAATAGGGAAGACCCCACAAATTAAAACTATAAGGTTAAGCATAGGCATTAAAAACAGGAACATTTTGCTATTATAATAGGGATCCTAGAATCCTATAAAAGAAGGCTATAGGGATCCACATAAGAACCACTAGGGATACTATCCAAAAAAGACGCTATTTAAGAATAAGTAGTAGCACTAGAAGAAGGGGCCCTAGGGACTTAAAAGGATTCCCTAGGGATAAAAAGAGAGTATCTAGTCTAACACTAAAGATACGCAGTAAAGTCAATAATACAAAAAGGACTAAAAAGACATAGAGTAAAGATTTAGAAATTTTAAGAAATTATAAAGCACCTATAAGAACACCACCTGTTTATCACATACAGAGATTATAGCGGTATGCTACTTTTACATAGACTATTACCAAAAATAAGAATAAAGGCATCCCTAAAGTATAAAGTCAATTCCTAGTACTAGGGTATCCTAGAGGCACCAAAGAGGCACCCTATAAAGCTATCCTATAAGAAGAAAGAAAGAATAAGATAATAACTTAAATATTAAAAGTAGTAACAGGAGCCTCCTCCTCTATCTTAACATTATTGTTAGCAGTATTATCAACACTCCCATCCCTGGAAGTATTAGCATTCTTACTAATATTCTTCTTAGAGCGGCAAGAACTAGACAGACTACTATAACTAGGGGACTAATAGGGAGAACATTTATCTTTATTACTATTCTTAGTGTTATCCCTAGGCTCCAAATTAGCATCTAGGCTAGGATCAGAAAGTTAACAACTAAAGAGTTAGCACAGTTCCCAAATATATTACTAAAGAGACTTACCTAGCTAGAAAGGCCCACACAAAAGTATAAATGTTGTTATTTATAAAAACGAGCTGCTTATATATACGCTTCTAGACACTATATATCTGAGATTGCTGTGTCTCCACAGCAATAGAAACCCTTATTAAATTAAAAAGGCTGCGAGTAATAGAAGACACCTTTTATCCCTATCTATTACTATTCTAATGCAGACGGAAATCCCTAATAGCGCGTTAGAGCCGGCAAGCCTTATATATATAAACAGCAGGGATCTAATATAGTTAGTAAAGTCCAGAATAGGATAGAATAGGAAATACTAGAATATAGGTCTTTTTCTAGCTGCAATAGTAGGAATACTTAGATCTGTTCTTGCCAGAGCGCGGCATTTTATAGGCGTAGGACGGGTCTAATGTAAGCGCGTAAACGCAATGACGGCAGCACTTTAGAGAAACTACCGCAGGAGTAACAGAAGTGGTCTATAATGCTAACGGAGTAGGGACAACGCCGCCGCCAGTCTAGGGACGCGCAGCACAATTACAAGCCATTGCGAGAAAATACTATAGGAAGTCAGTATTATTAAGGAAATAAAATGGGGATCCTATTACCTATAGATATATCGTAAGAAGAGAACAGAGTAGTAAAAAAAAGAATAGCTAGAGATACAAAAGCTAAAAGCTAAGATATAATAAAAAACAGTCTGCTAAAAGGCAAGATAAATAGTGTTGTTAATAGAAAGACGTATAAGAGACAACAGCTTATAAACTAAAAAAAAATTAACATTAAGACGTTATTATTAAGACCCATTTTAGGTAAATGGGGATAGTGGCTAGTTAATATATCGTATAGAACAACCCCCGGATCAGCTTATAACAAATTCTTATAATAAGGAAGGTGAATCCTATTTAATTTTCATTATTATTATTAAAGTTCCATTATAAAGGCACTATAAGAGCTATGGTAAAAGAAGAGCGGAGGAATAGAAAGATAAAGTAAGGTTCCACACTAGTAAAGAACCGGCGATAAGCCGCATTATAGAGTACTTTTCCACTAAAGAATTTCCCTAGTGGTTTTAGCCGGAACTCCATAAGAGATTATTAAGAGGCGAAGTCTTGGAGGACTAAGACCCTTAAAGGAGAGGCAATTATAACGGAATCCCCCAGGAGGTACATATTAGATAAGATAGTAAGAGGTTTCATTAATGTTCTGCCTACGTCCTATGTATATTCTAGAAGAGACATAGTTAAACAAATAGGGGCGAAAGGTTTTACTAGTGTCTTAGAAGGTTTATATAGGAAGCTAATTCTCCTCTAGAGAAGAACCAGCGATTAGTCTCTAAATAGAAGTAGTTAGAAGCATTTGTCCTTTAATACGTAAAACTCATTCTACCTTTAACTTACCTTTAACTCACCTTCTACTTACTTGTGACACTGTTAATTAGATAATCATATATTCTGGTTAAGCTGGCCTCTTACACACTAAGCCTTTAAAGAACTTTATAATAAGGAAGGTACAGCTGCAGTATATAGAGTTACTTAAAGGGCTTAAGCAGATAAAGGTTACCTAGTGGCTTAACCAATGGGAGCATGCGATAAAGATAGCAGAGAAGTACGATCTTCTATAGATAACCAATGGGATCTAGCTAATAGACCTTATAAATGTAATATAACCTATAAGCGAAACCTATTTTGTTCTGTATATAAAGCAGGCAAATAATACCGAAAAGGCTCCCTTATTAGAATACCGTAAAGTAGCAATAAAGCTACGAGAAGCATTCTAAAACCTTTCTAAAGCCGTACCTACGACGGCGAGAGGGAGTGCATTTAACGTAGACTTTGTAGGAGAGCCTAAAGAGGGTATCTCTATTGCTACTAAAGTCTAAAAAGGAAAAGGGAACTGTTGGTTTCACTAGGGATACCTATTCAAATAGGCCAGAATCGTAGTCAAACAGTCTTTGCTAGTTAATACGATAATTGTTTCTTTCTTTTTCTCGAAGCTGTGCAAAGGAAAGGGGCTTAAGGCCCTTCGCTTTGCTTCGCATTGCTTGTTGTAGCCTAGTACCATATATGACTATTCCGACATAGGTAGTTCTTTCTTTTGTGGCCTAAGACCAGAACTAATCAAATCGTTATTTTAAAGGAAACGCTTTTATCCTCCTATTTTACTGTATACTATTGTATATATAAGTCTTGCCAAGCCCTTTTCTATACCCGTTTCGGATATTACCAGATTATACTAGGCAGTACTAGGCAGTACTAGGTAGTACTAGGTAGATTGCTATAGGTTGCCGCATATTGCCGCACATTGCTGTATATTACCGCATGTTGTTTAGGGCTGAGTAGACTTTTCTCCTCTCTTTACCCATCCTTCTATTTGTACCTTAAGGCAGTTAGTATCTAAGAACTTTTCTAATGCCTTGTTAGGGTTAGATTTAGTTATAGTATCTACTAGGTTGTCTTGGCTGTTAATCTAGCGGATCTCTAGTAGTTCTTTTCGCTCATATAATTAACAAAGGGCTATAATATTGATTATTAGACGCTTCTCCTTAGTAGTTCTGAGCTTAATAAGGCATTCCTAGAGTGAGTAAGAGTTGGTGCAGATAATAGTTGGGATTTAAGAAAGACTGAGTTGATCTATAATTATCCTAAGAGTGGTATTAATAATAATTGCTATATCCACTCCTCCTACTATGCCGTAGATCTCTAATGCTAGTATACTCCTAGTTACTCGCTTGCTCTTGGTTAAGCTATAATAGATTAAGTTTCCCTTAATCTGGAATTCCTCCTCTATTATCTTAGTCTTATTTATAATAATAATTTTATATCCAATCTAGGAACTAAAATCTTTGTTATTTGCAAATGATCTATTAATAAAGATAAAGAGCTTTGCTGTAGATAGGTTGAGGGTAATGTAGTTAATGCCTTAATCTATATACTTTATCTGCCATATAAGTCTCTTGTTTAAAGCGGTAATATTAGCTTCAATTAGATTCTGGTATTAGGCAGTAACTAAGAGGTTAAATGCAGCCTCTGGTTAATAGATAGTTGTAATATAAGCTCTACGTACCTGTTGCTCTCTATAGTCGTTTTGGAAGTTAGGAGACTTAGTATCTATAAGCTTAAGCTTCTTTGCCTATTTTTTTTAACGCAACTAGATAGTATCCTTGTATTGTATTAGTACACATCTATTAAAGATTAATGGAGTTTTTGGTGCTAGGGCTTCCTTAGGCTTTGTAAGGAACTTAGCTTTACTAAGATAAGTGTGTTATTAGTTTGCATTCCTATAAGGCCAAATACCCCCTTCTTAGTTGTAATTAGGAAGCAGGGGTCGTAGGTAGATGTAATTATAGATAGCTTTTCCTTATAATGCTTGTAATATATAGCCCACTAATAGGTTCTAGCTTTAGGAATCCTATATAATGGCTTTAGAACAACCATAATGGTATTTAGTGGATATATATAGATAATTTCCTTTAGAAGATTTATAAGAATTAGTTATTAAATAGAAGTTATTAATTAGGTATAAGCTTAAGTAACATCACATAGCTATATCTGGATCTTCTTATCTAGAAGTTAAAATAAAGACGGTGCTAGTGCCGCAATAACTCGTTAACTAGCTCTCTAGATAGTTGGAGATTATATAAGAATTATTTCCTTTCTGTTGTTGTTATACGCTTAGATAACAAGTCTGGATTTTTTATATAGGGTATCTATAGCTTTACCCTTAATCTTATAAACGATTCTTAAGTTAAAAATCCTAATACTAGCATATTTAATGGGATCCTATTAGATAAAGTTAAAGACTCTTTATTTAGTTAACCCATTAACTTCCTATTTTGTTGAAGTTTTAAATAGTGCTCCAGAAGTGGTAATTTTACCCTCTTTCCGTAGCTTTATTGTAAGTGCTATATTGGCTTGCTCTTTGCTTATTATAAAAGTTATTAAGGTTATTTGGGTATTAATCTCCTTAATAGTAGTAAAAAAGGCTTGGTTAAAGTTGTCCTTGTCAGCAAAATGGTAATGGGTGCTCCGATAGGTAACAATTTCTTTATTAGATATATCTTTATTATATAATCCCTTTGGTTGTCTTTAACTATGTTATATAATTGGTTCTAGGTCAACTGGTTCGGTTTGCTTATTTAGTTCTTTCTTATTATTAGATTGGTTGACTTAGTCCTCCTATTTTGGAACATCTAGTATCTCCTCTTTTATATAGTATGGTTTAACGATAGTTAATTGGAAATTAGTTGGTCTATATGGCATATTAATTGTGTATATTTTGCCGTTAATTGCTAATAGTTTATACGGTCCGTTTTAACCGTCCTTCTCGCGCCATATACATACTTCTAAGAGAATTGGTAAACTTAGCGTAGATATAGTATTTGGGCCGTTTCTTATAGCAAGCGTATCTTTAACCTGTCGCTTTGCTTAAAGATAACGAACTTCCTTAATAGCTGTATGGATTGCTTTAGCTCTCTTAGTAACGGATGGCGATAGAGTATCTATTTTAGTTATTTGTGGATATGCCCTAAAGACTAAAAGAGTGGGAATAATTCTATCTGGTCTAGCTGAATTATTAATAGCCTTTACAGCTATCTATAAACTTATTTCCTTATTAACCTGTTTATCCGCAAGCTCTTCTTAGATAATTTGGTAAGCTTGTTGTAATAGGGTATAATATCTTTTGATCTTCCCTATATTGTTATAGGCTTTTATAGGAACTTCCTTAATCTCAATTAATATTAACTTAGCGTATTATCTAAATTTAGTTAATAAGAAGTTCCTTCCTATGTTGTAAACTAAGTAATCCGGTAGTCCTTAGTAAGTGTTAATCTAGCACATTTGCAGCGTATCCTAAGTAGTCTTTGTAGATATATCCTTTAAGAACTTAGTAGCTTAAAATAATGTTAAAGAATCCACTACTTATAAAACTGGCTTACCATCCAAGTATATAATATTAATAATAACTATATAGTTAAATTCGTAGTTATCCTTTAAGGTAAACTTAAATCTACTAGGCGATTTTATATACATCTAGCAATGGTGACAGTATTTTATAAGGTATTTAATAGCTTTAGAATTTACTTTATATCCAGCTTATTAAAGAACCTTAGTTAGTTATTAAACTAATAGATAACTAAAGCGTTTATATAATTAACGCAATTCGGCTTTAGTTAAGTAACTCTAGGCAATACTATATTCTAGTTAGTAAAGCAATATCTATAGATGGCCCTATTTTTGTATAACTAGGATAATCTTGTTGCCTTAGATTAGAACGTTTTAAAGATTGTCTAACTTAATACCTATTTTATCTATGTCTTAGATACAAAATAAGAACGGTATATTTGCTGGGATAATATAGAAGGTAATAGTGCCTAGTGGGGTAGGAACTTAGATAGTGCCTTAGGATAATATAGTGCCTTTACTAAATCGGATCTTGTGAGCTCTAGCTGTGGTAGTATTTAGTTAAACACTAGTGTTAAGCTTTTATAGTGCCTGGAACTGAGGTTAACCAGCAGTTAATATACCTGTAGCTCCGCTATCTAGTATAATACCCTAAAAGACCTCTAACGAATATTAGTCCTTAAATGTGAATACTAAGGTCTCTAGTAACTGTAGTGGTGACGCCTTAAAGATATCTTCGCCAGTAACCGCGTGCTAGGTGGACTGGTTGTTCAAGATAGCTATAGTCTAGGTACCGTTAACTTCTCTAAACTCTATAAAATACGTATTATATTCCTCCTTAATCTCTATACTTATTATTATGTGGTCTACTTCTCCTATATTATTATCTAGAAGATTTTCTACTCCTTTCTATGTAGTAAGGAAGCTATAATACTGGGCTAATATAACTTCCTACTCTCCTATATATTAGGTATATTGTTAATACTTAGTGTATGCTTATTATCTGTCTTTTGCTATATGCTTACTTAACTAGTATCCAGGTTTGTTGTAGATATAGCATTATTTTTGATGGGGTGGGTAGTGGTTGTGATATCCACTATAGTGGTTTCCTCTACTTTGGTATCCTCCTCTATATAGATATAATCCACGCTAGGAGCCTCTTTAGGGTCCTCTATATGTATAATTGGTCTAATTCTGGTTATATTGCTTGGTGTTGCTTTAATTGTCTTGCTTCTGAGGAATAGTTTATATATAGTATTGTCGTGTCTCTTAGGTATGTACTACTATACCTACTACTAATCGTAACTAAGCATATATGCCCTTAAATGTAGTGGCCGGGTTATATAATACAAGACTATACTTATTAATACCTCTATAGGCACTAATAACTTAATCCCAAAGACTGTATTCTCTTTAGTATTCTTCTAATAATCCACGTTAGATCTTTTAAAGTTTATTAAAGAGCATTTGTAGATACTTAAGTTGTAATTTTTCTAGGTTAGCGTCGATAATTCGCTGATATGTAGTCTCTCTCTATTCCGATATATATAGTTAACGGTTTTCTTTAGTCTTAAAGTGTGTCTTTACCATTTATACTATTGTAATAAAGTTATACGATCTTCCGGTGATTTTATTATAGTAAAAGTCGCTTGCCTAATCCTTAAGCATAATTGGGAATGCTATATGATATTATTCCTCTAGCACTCTAACTATAATATAGCGATTATAGAATACCTACAGCTTGGTATTAAGAATGTTATATACTTCTCCTCTATACTTCTTAGTATTATTAGTGTAAAACTTTATTAAGTCTGTAAGTAATTTTATTAAAGTAGTCTAAGGTTATTATCAGTTCTGTATATTCCATTTAGGGTAGTACTAGTAAGGTGGTTAAGCTTATTTATTACGTGGTAATACTGGGAGATTTTGTAATGCTTAATTGGTTAATGGTATAGATATAACAGGCAATGTCTATGTTGCAGTTGCGGGTAATTATAGCAGTGGTGGCAATCTAGACAGGTTTATTAATATAGGTGGGTTATATAATATAGATAGGTTCCGTAGTATAGGTATATTTGGCTATAATAGCGGTAGAGGAGGGTAGATAAATTAATCTTGTAGGATATCTCGTTAATGCTACTCTGCTGCTGCTAGTATAGTAGAAGTGGCTTAAGGTGTTTGTCGGGAATAAGGCAAGTTGCCGTCACGCAAGGTATATTGCCGTCACGTGTTAACGTGGCCCTAGCGTGGTAAGGAACCTTAAGTTCCTCACCCCTTTCCTCATTCCTATCAAGAATCAAACAACCATCATACTATCTATGAACCGTAGCTACGTGATATCACCTTATATAACTAACACTAATCAGTAATTAACTTCACTGTTATACCACAGAACAGCTAGGTATCACTAAGAAGAGACAAGCCACTATACCAGTGCTACTCATGCTAAAGAAAGCTGTCTTTTAAGGTCAGAACTGGTCCTAAACCTCAAATAGAACTCTTCCACGAATCTAAGAATCTAAAAGGCTAGAACTGGTCCTAAGCCTTTCTAAGATTACGGATTCTTGCGTCCATTATACAGAATAACACGCTTTACGAGTCTTCGCGATTTAAGGCTAGAACTAGTTCTAAGCCCCATAACCGCAAATACACGTCACAAACGCGTACCAAACAACAAACGCGTACCAAACAACAAATACACATTACAAACGCGTACCAAACAACAATCCCTACACCAATAACACTTCCCTCCCTCCAAAAACATGGCTACGCCTACTTTAAATAACTAGAAAGACTTCTTACTACTAGGGGTAGCTAAGCACGCAAAACTCATTAATAAAGATTAGGACGAATTCGCCTTTAATATAACAACTTATACCACAAAACAAGTTAACGGCTTTCTCCTACACCATATTATATTCTACCGAAATAGATGCTACGCCGACTTACAACTATAGGAGTATTTTAGGGAGGATTTTATAGGATGGACTGCTGATACCTAGGCACTTAGCAATATTAATATTATTTAGGATTTTTAAGACTTCCTCTATAGAAATAGGGTATATGTTGCTAAGAACAGTAACCTAATTACTAGCAATATTCAGGCCATTATTATTAGTATAGAAGAACCAATATGGACGGAAGCTGAGATTATACATTAACTACGGAAACCTAAAAACAACCTATATTCTTTAGAAGGCAACTTTAATTCATATCAAAACCCCTAGAACGTTAACCCCCTACCTAAAGCTACTCTCCCACCTAGAGGTGCTCTCCCACTTAGAGTTACTCCGCCTCCACCTTCTCCACTCTAGCCAACCGGTAAGCCTTTACCACAAGAAGTTACAAATCTAATAAAGGTATATTCGGACAAAGAGAAGAAGTTTAGAGGAGAACTATACAACATGCTCAGAGCAAAACTACAGGTCTTTTATAACTATTACAATAAGGTCAGAATTTAACGCCACTAGTACTATTACGCTTTCTCTATTATGTTAAAGGGATAGGCAGCGACATTCTATTACAACTATATTGCGGGTAAAAACTATAGCTTTAATATAATACTTCAGCTTACTAGAGCCCACTTTAAAACTAACAAGAATCGCCAACTTTATATATCTAAATGGCGAGAGACTATGTTCTAGAGAGTTATTACTTCCAACCTAACAAAGACTTATTTAGAGTGCCTTTAACTACTCTTTAATAAACTCTAGAAAATCCAACATAGCCTTACTAAAACCTACTAAAACAAGAACAGCCTAAGGGACCAGGTTATCTCAGCATGCCATAGCGTTCCTAAGTGCAACTTGGCGCTATACAAACCTACGGATACGTTTAAAGGAGTATATGCTAAGCTACGCTCCGCCGTAAGTACTATAATGCAAACACAAGAATCTTAACAGCTCTATACCAAAAACCCTACCCAAACAAGTATTCCTAACCAACATAATTACAACTAGACTGATCGAATATATAGTGGCCGTAGTAGGGAATACGGAAGAGGGTACAATCAACATCAACCATAAGGCAACCGTGGAGGTCCTTATAGAGGTTCATTTTAAAGTGATTGCCAAAAGAAGTACTATATTTATAAAAAGCCAAAGTACTAGTCAACTAGACACTCCCTTAATAAGCAAAAAAAGGTATATAATAAGTTCCGTCAGAGTACAAGAAACGTTAGAAATTATAAGGTCACTACAGCCTACTTCTAAAGCTTCCTAGTTTAATACGAAGGCGTAGAAAACCTTAAGGGTAAGGTTAATAAGGTCAAACAGCTCCTTATAGATATAGAAATTAAGAACTACTCTCCTAACTAATACTTCACAGAGTATGGTGAGGTAGATAGCACACAAACTATTACTATTCTTAACAACCAATCTACGCTCCATTCTATCACGAAATCAGATATCTTTAACGAGCCAAAGGAGAGTTCCACGTTTTCCTTCAACAACAGATACTCAGCGTACGTCTTCTATAGTATTATACCGGATACAGAAGCCGCAGGAGTATCTACAGCAAGAAAATCTCAAGTTTAAGCTCTTTAGCAGCTTAATAGCTCTATTCAGATCAACCAATCAACGGCAGGCCAACATACGATTCGCTTTAGTAAAGGTACTACAATCTCTCTCAGCACAATTAGGGTCCAAACCCCCTTAGGATATATCACTTTCCATATTATTCCTACAAACACTCCGTTTCTATTTTGCATTAAAGATATAGATAAGTTAGGCATTAGGCTTAACAACCTTAAGAATATACTTATTTAGGGAGACAATCGGGTGCCTATTATGCGCAAGTAGGGTCACCCCTAGTTGCTCCTTTATTAACTAGAAAAGAGTGTTGCTTAAAGCCACTTAACTAAGTCAGAATTACGCCAACTACACCATCGTTTTGGCCACCCATCTATTCATTAATTGCTTAGGGTTCTTCAGCAAGTAGGCCATAAAGTTAAGGTTAAGGCAATTAAGCATCTTATAAAGTACTACTATTACTACCAAATAAACCAGAAGTCCCCTAGCCGATTTAAGTTCACCCTTAAAGATGACTATAACTTCAACTTCTGTATTATCATTAACGTTATATATCTTAGCGGCAAGCCAGTACTCCAAGTTATTAACTTCTCAACCTCCTTCTAAGCCACGCGTTTCTTAAAAGATATATTAGCCAAAAACGCATAGAATACCCTTTAGTTATACTAGATTAATATCTATTTAGGACCCCCTAATCAAATTATCTATAATATAGGAAAGAACTTCTTATCTACAGAGTTCCAACAACAGATAAAGGCGATGGCAATTAAGGTCAAGGAAGTCCCCGTTAAGGCATATAATAGTATTAGAAAAGTAAAGCAATATCACACGCCATTACACCGCGTATATAAGATTATCTCTTCAAAACTAAAGGACACTAGCAAAGAACTTACCTTACAAATAGCTGTTAAAGCTGTTAACAATTCCGCTAGCCTAGATAGACTCGTACCTACATTACTAGTCTTTGGCGCCTACCCTTAAATAACTAACAACTCTCCACTATCTCCCTCCATTGTGTAACGAGCCAAGGCTATTCACAAGGCAACAAAGGAGGTGCGACATCTCTACGCTACACGCCAGGTCAATAACGCACTAGAAATAAGAAATAGCCTAAACACCTTAACTACGCTTAATCTGCCACTCCAGTCTAAAGTACGCGTATAGCGTAAAAAGGGAGGATAGTTAGGCCTATACCAACTCATTACAATTAATGGTCAAACTTACACTATTTAGATGCCTCACGGACCCACTTAATTCCATTTAACTATTATTAAGCCTTACTACAAAGATAATAATTCTAAGCCTTTACAGGATGCCCTAGAAGATGCCCTAAAGGAGAACCACAATTAATATACTCTAGAAGGCGACTACGATCCCAATATAATATTAGTAAATGCGCTATAACTATAACGCGGTAGAGGTCGCCTAAAGGGATCACAAAATCGCCAACATTTTGTTAATTTTAAAGAGTAATTTATTACCGCCATTAAAAATAGAGTTAAGTTATTAATAGCCTTTATAACAGCCAAGGAGAAGGATGACTTCGAACTCGCAAAACAGCTCTAAAAGGAAGGTTATATTATAACTCTAGGAGCTCCTTTCTAAGCATCTAACAAGCAGGAGATCGAGGGTCTTATTATAAGAGAAGTCTTTAAATTCAAGAAGTATAACCCTACTAAGTTTAATAGAGTTCGCATCTTTAAGTTAAGAATAGTTAACGAGATTAAGGGCAAAGCTACTAACACCCTATTTAAGAAATCAAGGCTTGTCATCCAAGGCTACAACGACAATAGTAAGGAGGTAATTCTTACGCAGTCTCCCATAATTCAACAAGCTAGTTAGCAAGTTATTATTACGCTAGCTCCCTCCTTAATAAAGAATGGAATAGCGGTTTATTTATAAGATATTACTTAAGCCTACACCCAATCAGAGACGCACCTTTAGCGCTTAATATTGGCATACCTTCCAGAGCAAATTCACCACTAGTATCCTAAAGATACAATTATAGTTGTACTTAAGCCATTATATGGGATTGCAGAGGTAGGAACTCACTAGTAGGCTACCTATAGCAAGCACCATAAAGAGAAGCTTTTAATAACTACTTTTACATTTAATCCCTGCTTCCTTATCACAACTATAGGAACTCCATTTAAAATCATTAGCATACAAACTAACAATACAATTATCTTAGGAGACGACCAATTTTTAGCTCTTAAAGAAGACAAGCTAGTAAAGGCAAATCTTATAGCAAAGCTAAAGGAAAAGCTTAGTTTAATAACACTATTACTCTTTAACAGATACATCCTCTCCCTAAACAAGGATTCTATTGCTCTACGCTAGAAGGGTTAAGGCAAGAAGATTAACATTATTAACGCTAATTCTCTAAAGCAAGGATACGTGGAGCAACGCGCTTGCGGAGCTTATATTGCTTCTATCTGTTAACCCAAGGCTTTATTTAATCTCTCTATTGCCGCCCAATACCAGGAACTAACTAAGGATAACATTCTTGCCCTAAATAAACGCCTTTCCTAGCAAATAAACCATCTCAACCAGGGCCTACACTACGTGCCTATTAATCTTCCCACCGCTAAGCTCTTTATATTTGTCAATAGATCGTTTATAAATAACAAAGATTTTAGCTCCCAGCTAGGATATAAGATTATTATCATAAACAAGTTTACTAGAGAGAATAACTTCATAATCTATGGCAATCTTATCCATTGGAGCTTAACCAAGAGTAAGCGCGTCACTTAAAGCGTTCTAGCGTTAGAGATATACGGAATAGTCGGCGGAGTTAACATAGCAATTACAATTAGAACTACCCTAAAGATAATTATAGATTAACTCAAACTTCCTATTATCCCTATAATCATATGCACCAATTTATACTCCCTCTATAAGTGCTTAGTTAAGCTTGGTACTACAAAGGAGAAGCGCCTTATAATTAATATTATAGCACTTCATTAATCCTACAAACGGTAAGAACTCTTTAAGATTTAATAGATTAACGGTTAAAATAACCCAGCAGACGTAATAACAAAGGCAAACCCAAACAAGGCTCTAGAAACGTTTGTTAACACAAACACTCTACATATACGAGTTAAAGGTTGGGTTAAAAGGGAGTAGAAGCATAACATTCTATAGACCCTAACTTAAACCAGCCAATCAGGATTTTCTATCCCCGGAATAGAAAATCGCTATTGGCTCGCTTACTACTAGCGCCTTAGCAGCCCACCCGTCTTTACGTTATCCGCCAAATTCTGCCAACTGTCGCATGTTGTCGCATATTATTTGGTATTATTGTACACTGTCTAGTATTGTCGCATCCTGTCTGTTTGTATATATATAGATAGCAACCACAAAAAGAAGAGTTGCCAGTGTCGGGAATGAGGCAAGTTGCCGTCACGCGAGGTATATTGCCGTCACGTATTGACGTGGCCCTAGCGTGGTGAGGAACCTTAAGTTCCTCACCCCTTTCCTCATTCCTATCAAGAATCAAACAACCATCATACTATCTACGAACCGTAGCTACGTGATATCACCTTGTGTAACCAACAGTGTTACTAGAGTAGTCTGGGGTATTAATGTTATTACTAATCTTAGTATTTATAACTTATAAGTTATAGGATTCTACTATAAATAGAACTCGCCGCCTTTTCTAAGCTATTAGTTAATTTCTTCTTTAGTCTATTTATAATACTCTTCTTCCTTAATAGCAATTTGTAAGTTTATAGGGAGGGTTCTCCTATCTCTACCTATATAGCATCTATATAATTGTAAATGATCTTGTAATATTTGGACTAAATTCTTATAACTAAGATTAAAGATATCCTTTATCCATCCTTTAAAATCCTCTTAAAAGTATTCCTATAAGATTCGGTCCTTAAACTTCTCCTCTTAGTAGTATTAGATATAGTATATAATATATCCATTTACTATTTCCGTGTTAAGGTTGTCTTTGTTTATAGGATTAAATAATTCTCCCCATTTCTCCTTATTGTAGGTGTATTTATCTCGCAATAATATATTAATTTAGAAATTGACTGGTTTAAAGGGGTTAACGTAGTTAAAAGTAGTAAGGTTGGGTTTATAGGTGGATTATTAAAGGGTTAAAGGTAAGGTTAAGGTTATTATGATAATGTTCTTAACAGAAACTTAGAGTGTTAGTAGAGGGAGAGGTTCTTAGCTTACCAATTCTACTCTCGTCCTTATAAACGTTGTTGTTCTGCGTAATGGACGCGACTTAGAGGGTTAGATGGAGGGAGAGGTTCTTAGCTCGCTAATTCTACATAAGTCTTTAGAAATCTTGCGTAGCTTCTTTAACACTTGCTAAAGGTATGTACTAGCTTCCTCTAGGAGCCTTTAAAGTTACTTTATTAGTTTCCTCTAGCGCGTTCCTGTAAAGGGGTAGGGATATAATCCTAATATTTATAGTTTAGCCTCTTCTAGACGGATTCCTTACTATTCTGTGGTTAATAATTAACAACTACTGATTAGTGTTGGTTTTACTAGGGATACCTATTTAAATAGGCCAGAATTGTAGTTAAACAGTCTTTGCTAGTTAATATAATAATTGTTTCTTTCTTTTTCTTGAAGCTGTGTGAAGGAAAGGGGCTTAAGGCCCTTCGCTTCGCTTCGCTTTGCTTGTCGTAGCCTAGTACTATATATAACTATTCCGACAGGAACAGCTTATCTCGCAGCTAAAAAAGGGTAGGTATAAATTTAACTAAAGAAATGTCTTCTAAAAGGTTAAAGAACCTTAAATGCCTGGCATGTAATATAAGGGGATATACCCTTCCTAACTGTTAGTATCTATTTAAGAGCAAAAGGCCTGAGGGATTCAAAGCCGTAGGTATATATATAAAAAGGGTGCTTATAAAGGTAGAGCAAGATAAGGATCTAGCTGCCTAAATAGAATAACTTAAGCTTAAGGAATTAAAGACTAATAAAGCTTAATAACAACAGAATAAGAGCTAAGAGATAGTTAAAATTAAGGGAAAAGCCAATGCGATATTCTTAGAATTATATCACACCAGTTAACTCCATCTATTAAAGCTATTAACTATTCTTAACTTAGGAACCACTCTTTACATCTTTAATAATCTCTCTTATTTCTATAACTTTAGGAAAGTCCTAAAACACAAATACATTACCGCCGGCAGCTCATAAGTGCCTATACTAGGTTACGGCGATGTCACTATCTAAGTTACAAAACTAGACAAGAGCAAGGGAAACCTACGTCTTAAGGACATTACCTTTTATACGGACTTTAATACGAATCTAGTATTATTCTATCTACTTTAAAAACGAGGGTACTACTAGGACAATAAAGAAAACAATAATCTTCTAGTTTAAAAAGACAACACAATCCTATATTAAATAGAAGAACGTTATAGATAATAGACTATTAAGTACGTCTAATCAGGAAGCCTAAAATTAGCTTTTAATTTAAGCCGACTGCTATGCCGCCAACAGAAGCGCAGAGTATCGTTAAGAGACGCTCGTCCAGAATTAAAAGGTAATGCGCGTCTATAGTATCTGCGTCTAGGTCATCCAGGACCTATAAGCCTTTACCATCTAGGTCTTAACGCCTTAAAAGTTAAGCTTTAAGGCCCAAAAACAACGGAATGTTAATATTGCAGTCTCGCCAAAATCAAGCGTTAGGTCTCAAGAAGGTTCTTAAAATAGAATATTAATAAACCTTATCTTAACCTCTATATTAACTAAACTAACCTTAAGGAAGCGCATGCTGGATTTATATAAGTTATGCTTATCCATAATACCTTCTTAGGAAGATCCTTCCCGTATTTTATAACAACATACGGCAAAGAGAAGGAGATGCTATAAGTACTTAAAGATTTCATTTAATGGATTTGTCTAAGGTATAACCTTAAGGTTAACACTATTAGATTAGATAACAAGCTAAAAAAAAAAGAACCCTTAAATGGCTACAAACTTAAGGGATTATATTTAAGCCTTTAGCGCTATATACCCAAGCTTAAAACGGTACCGCTAAACGCTTAGGGGGTGTAATTATTAAGAGAGTATAAGTAATAAAAATTACTGCTAATCTACCGCATAATCTATGGAACGAGATTATTAACTATATAGTCTACCTTTAAGATCGAACGCCACAAGAAAGCAATAGATGGAAATTGTTATATAAGAGGTTCCATACCTACCTAGTAAATAGGAGATTAAGAAAACCACAATTAGCACACCTAAAAGCCTACGGCTATAGGGTATACACAATAACGTTAGATGCCTAGCTAAAAAAGAAAAGACTAAGTAAGCTAGATCCGCGAGCCTATATTGGTTACCTTATTAGCTATGACTCTACCAATATCTATAGGATCTAGATCCTATATAAAGGTATTGTTATCTTTATAAGGGATATTATCTTTAACAAAAAGATGTTCTTTAACGGCAAGTAAATGGACATCTTAAAGAATCTACACGCCAAATTAAATACGCTAATTAAGAAGATTTAACTCCCTAATACCCTAATTAAGAACGAGGTTCTTCTAGAAGACAATAACAAAGTATTTAAACCGTTAATTTAAGAGAAAGATAACGACGTTAATAATAAGCCAATTTAAGCCTTTAATAAGTTAGCAGATTTTAAGCTTACAAGAGCTCTTAAAAATACATACTATACGCCACCTCTAATAGAAGAAGATAAAGAATCTCTATATGCCTTTTACGTCAAGTATCCTACAAAGCTAGATGTATAAGGTACTAATTAGGATATCATTAGCCAAGTAAGAGACGGTTTTTACACTTAGGGGGTGTTTAACAACTCAGTTAAAAACTCATTTAAAAAAGCCTATAATAATAGGTTTAAAGACTTTGTTACTAAAAAAATCACATTAGCCTATTAAAGCGCCTTCTTAGCAGGAAGAAAGTTCAACCTTAATAGTTAACTTAACAACAGCAAGCTAAAATTAGGTAGAATATGTAATGTTAGATTATATAGGAAGAACTTACCTCTGCTACCTTAGTTAATACGCGACCTTAATACGTATCCTCTTCAAGATTAGTTCTAAGAAGCTTAATAAGCCCATCTCCAATCTTATTATCAAATAAGGTCATTTTAAGAAACAGAAAAAAAGTATGTAAAGGGACAGCAGATTCTTAGCTCAATATAGATGTTCGTTTACAAGACAGACAAGTACGGATTTCTCCAGAAATGCAAGGCATGCTTAATAATATGCGGAAATCAATAAGCCCCAGGAGACCTACCTATAAGAGCTACTATATTAGCTAGTATGACCTTCCGAACCCTTATAGCAATCACCACAAAATTCGACCTGGAGACGACATAGATAGATGCAGTTAATGCATTTATCTATTACGATCTTAACGAGGTTGTCTATATAAAGCTACCGCCAGGGTTTAACAAAGGAAAGATAAACAAAGTACTACGCTTAAGAAAAGCCTTATATGGACTATAATAATTACTACTATTATAGCAGAAGAATCTCACGAGCTCATTAAATAAATTGGGCTTTAAAGAGGTACCTTAGGAGCCGTGTGTTATACTAAAAGGTGGAATAGTTATCTTCTTCTATATTAATAATATTGTCTTCTGCTACCAAAAGATAGATAAAAAGAAAGCTTAAGAAGTAATTAAGGAGCTATACAAGAAATACCAGATAAGTATCCTTAGCAAACTAAAATGGTTCCTAGAAATCTATATGCTATACAATTATAGCTAGAGGCTCCTATAGCTATCCCAAAAAGCCTATATTAAGAAGATAGCTAACCAATATAAGATAGATCTTAAAGGGCGTCTTCTAGACACTTCTATAGTAGAATTAGAACTCCTCCCTACTAATTACTAATTAATCCGTCTAACGCGTCTATCCCCTAATATAGACCTACTAGTCCGTCCTATATCCCTACCAAGAGAAGCAGCTTCTACGATGCTATATTAGAGAAAAATGGATTTAATACTTTATGTAGCCACTACAACACATCTAGATATTGCTTTTGTAGTATTACAGCTGGCAAGGTTTAATCAGAACCCAAGCCAAAAGCACTATTAAGCAGTAGACAGAGTAATCCAGTACCTATATAGCACGAGGAGCAGAATAATCTACTATAGAGGAGACAAGAAAGGAATGAACGGTAGAGGGAAAGACAAAGGAATACGCGATAAAGGACGAGACAACGGAAGAGATAGTAGAGGTAAAGCGCAATCATTTATCTATACTAGTGATGTATTATTCGCGGATAACTCCATTAACAGAAAGAGCTCGCAAGGATATATTAATAATAATTCATTGCTTAACGTCCGATTCGGATCCCTATTAGGCCCACACGGACTACTCCTTGTGTACATATGGGGAGAAAACTCTATTTAAGAAAACCCCGTAATCCATCTCCCTGCCTTTTGGGACTCGCCTGCGGGGCGCCTACGAGGCGCCTGCGAGTCACCTGTGGTGCTCCTACTACCTTACTTTTTGACCTCCTTGGGAACCACTACTGCCGTAACAAGCCTACGGACGCGCTAGTATCGCAAACTTTACTCTACTACTATAGAGTCATCAGGGGGCGCCTATTGCTCGCCTCCCTACCCTCTATTGCCATTTCCTTTGCAACCTGGAACTGGTTTAGTATATTTTGGCTAATAAGCCACTGGGTAACCGCCTTAAGGCCTTTTTATATTAAGAGTAGTGTATTATAGTTCTCTGTGCTAGCTACTAAGAGTATTACTTCTTAGTTGGTGTATAAGGGGTATAATAGTATTACGTGTTTTAGTATCTGTCTTAGCCAGCTATATTTACATTTTAGGCTACCTACTAGGACACCTACCCAGTAAAGCCAGTCTTTTAGTCCTATTATTCCTATTTTTAAGAGTGTTGCTATTATATTTTCTGCCTTTGTTAGGCCTTCTTAAAGCCCTAGAGTGTTTACCCCCTATAGCATTAACTATACTACGGCTTAGGTTCCTCTTGCCTTAGTTAGCCTCTATACCTTTAACTCCTATACGCCTCTCCAGCGTTGGTCTAGCCAGTATTATATTACGGTAGATGGTTTCCCAGCGTTCTTTTATACTTTACTTTAGCTCCTTTCTCTCTCTTACTGTTATCTTTACTGGCCTTTTATACGTCTCCCTTTCTTCTCTATATAGGCCTAGGCCCTAAAGCAGCACCATTCTTCTTCTGCTTTCTTTACCTATTTCTTTAATATATCTTCCCTACTTTAGGGTTGTTGGTTTGTTCTCCTATAGGGCGCCCTAAGGTCCCTCTATAGTTTATTTAGGCGTGTCTTAATATACTTTATAACATTAGAGTTACGTTCATTTTACGCCCTTTGCATTACAGCGGCTTCAATATATAGTTATAGGGGGGGAATATTTGCTTCCTTCTTAAGTAGTGCTGTAGCCGTTCGCTTATATCCGCCTGTTATACTCTAGAGGCAGGCTGTTTAGACCTTTTAGAGTGGTTTAAGGAGCGATTTGGGGGGGCCTTTCTCAGATTCTCCAATGGCCCAAATACTGGACCCATACGTCATGGTTGGCCGGACAATTGCTGTATATAGTAGGCGTGACCTCTGGAAGCATGGACCCCATGTGGAATTGACGATCCTGGATAATGCGATGTACTGTGCTTGGCCCTTGCGGGCCGCTTGCGCCGCATGTGCGCTCCACCGGAGCTTGCTGTCTACCCATACTCCTAATACCCTTAGGCCCTGGCAGGTAGTTATATAGTAGAGTTCGACGTGCCTGCTTATCCGGGCCTCTACCCCAGTTTTCCAGTATATTTCCCAATACCTAGGTCTAAAGGCCTAGGGGCTTTCCACAAGCAGTTGGCTGCCACCACCTTAACGGGGGGTCTCACCAGTTCTTTTGGATATCTTATAATGGGTTTGCCCAAGCACCAGGCTGGTTTTCGATGCTATCGATAAGGCATCGATTGATAATCGCTATCATTGGTCGATAATTGATAATTATCGATAATTACTTGGCATTATGGTACGTGCCCCCCTACCAAAATATACCCCTAATAGCCCCACCAGTATAGCTTTAAATTATATAAATAGGGGCTTATTTTATAGCTTATAGGCTAGTTTTTAATGCTATTAATAAGGTATTAATTAATAATTGCTATTATTGACGTAGTCTGCGGGTAAGTGGCCATTGCGGGTATATGGCTGCCCCATTAAACCACTGAGGGCAAATATTACGAATTACTTAACTATAAATAATTGTATTTGGTATAGCTATTTGCTAGCTAGTTGCCTGCCGTCTAGGGCACGTACGTGCATTATGTTCTGTCGACGTACATATACTGCACTTGGGTGGTGCTCATTGCCCTTGCTCAGGTTGTAGTTGTATAACGCGTCGTGTATTTCGCGATTTTGATGGGGTGGCCACATGCCTGCAATGGCCACTTGCCCGCAGACTAAATTACGTTATATATTTTTAATTAAACGTTATGCTGTACAGAGGCTCCGCGTATAAAAGCTCTGCACGAAGCTTTGCACGAAGCTCTGCATGAAGCTCTGCACGAAGCTGTGCATGAAGTTCTGCACGAAGCTTTTATATAGAGCCTCCATAGTAGAGCCGTCGTTCGCAGAACCGCCGTACGCAGAGCCGTCGTGCAGAGCCTCGTGCAGAGCCTCCGTACGCAGAGCCTCCGTACGCAGAGCCTCCGTGCGCAGAGCTTCCGTGCGCGTAAATCTACCGCTTTTTAAAGAATTTAATATAGTTTTAACTAAATTATAGGTAGTTAAAGGTATAAAAAGAGATAAATTAACTTTAGAATTTAGAGTTTATATAAAATATTTAAAAAGAAGGAAGGAGTTAAGAAAATTCAATTAAGCAGTGAGAATTATCGATAAGAATTGATAAGAATCGATTGTTGTTGATAACGATTATTAATCGATCTTATCGATAATAAACTATCAAAAACCACACTGCCAAGCACCAGTCCGCCCCCCCGCGGTCTGTATAAGAAGGATATATTATAAAGCTATTTAGGGGGCCAATTGCCTGGAGAGCAAATAAGCAGGGTATAGTAACAACGTTAAGTACAAAAGCCGAGTTATTAGCCCTATTACAGACAGCAAAAAAAGCTATCTTTATCAGCAGGCTGTTTAAAGCAATAATGTTACGCCTAAACGAGCCCTTAATTATCAAATGCAATAACACATAAATACTCTAACTAATTACGGAAGATACGGCAAAGCTAATTACAAAGCTCTAACACGTTAATATCCATTAACACTAGCTACGTTAGGAATACGCAATAAGACGAGTACAATTTTAATAGATAGCGACGAAGGAGATAATCGCTAATAGACTTACAAAGGCCCTGCCCAAGCAGAGGTTTTAAAGCTTCGTCAATATAATCGGGATGGTGGATATCAAGGAGCAGCTGGATAAGGAGAAGCAACTGGAGGACCTAAGGGACAGTATCAGAGCAAGACGGAAGGATTCAGATGAGATTATGGTTCAATTAACTCATTAACGGACACGAGAAGGTGGCTAGCTTTGACCTCAAAGAGCTCAAAGCTAAGGGGGTGTGTCAGATAATCTGTATTCTCTAAGGCGTGGGTCACGTGCACGAGTCACGTGCACGGAGCACGTGCATTGTAAAATCTCTTCGTAGCTCGAAGCTCTAGGGCCCCCAAGACACGTCACTCAAGACACGATACCAGATCATCAATCTATCAACCCATTTCATCAATGAACTTCTCTATTTGAACTTCGTGACAGCAGCCACCAATCAAAAAATTAACAAAAAAATGCACGTGTTCAAAGAGATAGATCGGCGTATACAAGAAAAAAATTGTCATACTCATCAGATATTTTAAACGCTTTCTAAATCCTCAGTCTTTTTCAGCATAGGCTAGGTGGTGAAATGATAAGCGGGCTTCCTAAAAGGGTGCTAGACTTTGCTCTTCTATGGATTCACGAATATGGCGCCCCTCAACTTAGGGGTCGTTCGGTTGCAAGTTCAGATCAGAATGAGGGCTTCAGAATGGAGTTGATCTGGAGCTCCAATCTGATTCTGAGGCGACTGTTCGGTTGAATTCCAGTTCAACTTAACTTCAGCCACAAATTTTTGATGTTCCTCTGACCGCCCAAAAAACACGCTAAAAGTTACTGAAAAGTTGGCAACTTTATCGCATACAGAATCTGAACTGAGGTCTTGGCGTCAGTTCAAATAAGGAGCTTCGAGCTCCTCAGTTGAATCTGAAGGCTCCAGATTGCACACGTCCGTGCAACCCGTAGAGCCACAGACGCGTGTCAT
>Ga0307507_10001540_pt1 | contig 51377 bp, 35 predicted proteins | sample 7_EM_MG_FD_207223 | JGI IMG/M metagenome (GOLD analysis project Ga0307507, IMG submission 207223) | Populus trichocarpa ectomycorrhiza microbial communities from riparian zone in the Pacific Northwest, United States - 7_EM | ecosystem: Host-associated > Plants > Roots > Unclassified | place... | reverse complement strand
GCACGGCGCTGCTATTCTTCTCCCTTCCTTTCTCTAGCTTTGGATCCTCGTTTATAGACTACCAATTGTACAGGCTTGCGCGTCCCTCATGCCGTGCTCGTGCCTCGATTGACTGAGTCGCTAACAACGTCCTTAAGACGTAGGATTCCCTTGCTCTTGTCTAGTTTTATAACCTAGATAGTGACATCGCCGTAACCTAGTATAGGCACTTCTGAGCTGCTAGCAATAATATATTTATGTCTTAGAGCTTTTCTAAAATTATAAAAATAAGAGAGGTTATTAAAGATGTGGAAAGTGGTTCCTAAGTCAAGAATAGTTAATAGCTTTAATAGATGGAGTTAACCGGTATAATACAATTCTAGGAATATTGTATTAGCTTCTCCCTTAATCTTAACTGTTTCCTGTTATTATTAAGCTTTATCAACATTTAATTCCTTAAGCTTAAGTTGTTTTACTTAGGCAGCTAAATCCTTATCTTGCTCTACCTTTATAAGCACCCTTTTTATATGTGTACCTACGGCTTTGAATCCCTCAGGCCTTTTGCTCTTAAATAGATACCAACAGTTAGGAAGGGTATATCCCCTTATATCGCATGCTAGGCATTTAAGGTTCTTCGACCTTTTGGAAGACGTCTCTTTAGTTAAATTTATACCTGCCCTTTTTCAGCTGCGAGATAAGCTGTTCCCTTTTCCTTTTTAGACTTTAGCAGTAATAGAGATACCCTCTTTAGGCTCTCCTGTGAAGTCTACATTAAATGCACTTCCTCTCGCCGTCGTAGGTACGGCTTTAGAAAGGTTTTAGAATGCTTCTTATAGCTCTATTACTACTTTACGGTATTCTAATAAGGGAGCCTTTTTGGTATCATTTACCTGCTTCGTATATAGAACAAAATAGGTTTCGCTTATAGGTCGTATTGTATTTATAAGGTCTATTAGCCAGATCCCATTGGTCATCTATAGAAGATTATACTTCTCTGCCATCTTTATCGCATGCTCCTATTAGTTAAGCCACTAGGTAACCTTTGTCTGCTTAAGCCCTTTAAGTAATTCTATATACTGCAGCTGTACCTTCCTTATTATAAAGTTCTTTAAAGGCTTAGTGTCTTCTTTTAACCAAATCAGCCATTCCTTAACTATAAGGGAAGGGTCAAGCAGTAGCTTCTTCTAAATTAATACTGTGGATGTAATCTAGGTGCGTATCTATTATAGATACTCTTCCTGTTTTAGGAAGTACTTTATATCCTAGTTATAGTATCGTCTGCTATTCTTATACGCTTTCTATTGATTCGTCGAGAGCTGTGCATATAAGGTTGCATTCTTATTAAAATCAGTAACTTCTAAATAGGCTAGTTCTTATAGTAGAGCTCGTTAAGGTGCTGCATTGTTTAGGTCAATATAGGCCCAAATTCATTTATCTATAAGGGCTTATAGTTGCCAGATCTATTGCTCCCAGTCTTCTAGTTTATTAAGAATAATCGTGGTCAACGAACTCAACATTAGTGGAGTCATTTTACTAATAGGCAAAGGAGGAATTATAATGGTATTTTATCGTTAGGATCGTCCTTATCGTCAGGATCGTCCTTGTCATTAGGGTTGTCCTATAACAATTAATATGGAATCTCGTAGAATCTCGTGGAATCTTGTGGAAGGTTCGTATCAGAATCGTCCTATGACACTTAAGGTAGGATTTCTGTTAGAGTCTGCGTCCTTAACGATGAGGTGTCAGAGTCTAACAATAAGGTAGAATTTCTTTAAATGATTAAGTAATAGCTGAATAGCTTCTTAAGTCGGCGGACCGGGCTCATAACTGTCACGAAATTCACATAGATGAGTTCATTGATTAATCTTGTATCGTGTCTTTTTGACCTTGATCTGACGTGTCTTCAGTGACGTGTCTTCGTGCACGTGACTCGTGCACGTGACCCACGCCTTTAGAGAATACAGATTATCTGACAAAATGAGGCTATATATACACGTGGACGAGTCACAGGCACCCCTGATCTAACCCTAATACAGTAGTGATCGGCACTACGTCGACACACTTCCACTCACTTAGAATCCCCAATGCATCTTCAGTCCTGCAATATTGCATTGTTACCATGATAGATGATCTCAAAGGGGACTGGTCCGGATCGAGCCATTTTGAGCTCTCTTTACATGCGAAATCGATACTTCAATACCGTACCACTCGAACACATGCTACTCAATGGGCAAGAAACTCCCGATTTCTCACCTTTGATGATGGCCGAGCTGCAGCTTGGCATGGGGATATAGTTGAGTCTGATAGTGGAGGATTATCGGTGAAAGAACAATGCAGTCGATGCAACTTGCGGATTCCTCCTGCGGATGAGCAGTTGTATGCCTCCCATCTTTCCAAATTCCCATCCTCCTTGGAAGCCAGAGAAAACCAACTTCAGGGGAGTTCACACCCTTGTGTCCACGTCGAAGCGCGCTCTTGCAAGGAATGTTTGCACATACCTCTTTTTCCTAACCAAGGCAAAGTCACGAGATTCCGGATGAGGAGGCTTCAACCCAAGACCACGAAACCATCAGATCTATCTACATGCACGCATTTTGTTGCAGTGTCTTATTGCTGGCCTAACGAAGATGCTCAAACTAAGGGCAATTCAGAGGATCCACCCTATCTTGTCCTCGAGGAAGATTTGACTATCAGACCGATCAGAGGTCCGAAGGATATTATTGATCGAGCAGTGAATTTTGCTGTCCAAAACGGATTTCGAATGGTCAGTCAGCCGGAGCCGTGATATCTTATTTATAGAGCGAGCTATTGACTCTGTTCTTTTAGATATGGATTGATCAGGTATAGATTCTGTTCAATGAGCTAATCCCATGATTTTAAGTCTACTAATGGACCCCAAAGGAGTGTATCGAACAGGATAACGAGGAGGAGAAGGAACTTGGCGTTCAAGCTATGGACGTGGTATACCTCAGAGCACATACATCCATTGGATTGTTCCGAACTATCTTCGATCAACAACGCCATTTAGACGCCCTGTCACTATTCTTCGAATGGTGTGTCGGAGATTCTTTACGGGCCCATGACCCAAGGCCTTTGAAAACGTTCGGAGTTATGCACTTGGAAAGTCTTGCTGAAGTCCTGAGCACGATTACAAATGATCGTTGGAACACACGCGCATGGGTGCTACAAGAAGCCTTCGCCTCGAGTGGCAACATGATTCTACTTTTCCCCCGAGCCAAAGATGTAGCCGTCGAAGGTTGGAGTCTAATCTGCCATGACATGTCTTCCACGGACGTTGCAATCCGATTGGACCTTCTGGACAGATGTATTTCAGAGTCTGTAGCCTTCTTTAACGAAAGGCCACAAGGATACCCAGCTATTAAGCTTAAAGACTGGAAGTTAACTTTGGACCGACTTCCATGGTTTCACCCAAGAATGAGGCCATCAACGACTGTCAACTTCGGCGTTGAAGACTTCAAACCGAGACGGACTTGCAATGCTGCCGTAGCCTTGTCTTTCTTGAAAGGCCGGAATAACAGTCTCACAGCGGATAGATTGGCAATCATTGCGAACTTATGCAACTACCGCTTGCGGCTCGATACGGTCAAGCTTGAGAAAACTCAGCATCGCCTGAGCACCTGCGTTTTGATGCTTTCCCTAATCAATGGAGATTTCTCACTGCTCTTACCGGAGGTGTATCGTCTGCCTCAGGAATTAGATCCTGGTAGGTCAGCCTGCATGTGCTATTCGGTATATTGAGTATCATGACTGAATAATTAGAAGCAGCACGCATTTATGAAAGTTTGGACTTTAGCTGGGTTCCTGGCAACGTCAAATGGCTCAATAACATTGCAGCCAACATTTTAAATCCTACCGGGGTAACGGTAGGCCAGAACAACACAGTATCGTACCAGATCTCAGATCAGGGCTTCTCATTTCCAGGTCTTTTGTGGAAAATCGACGAGTTCATTGATTTAAATATAATCAAAGAAAACTATGGAGAGGCTTGGTCCAGGCTGAAGCGTATGAGCAAAGTTTGTACGGATGGAGGGCCAAAGTTGGCAAAAGAGAGCCAGTTCAACAACATATCAAAGGAGAGTACGAGGGAGCAATGGCTCGCTATGACTCACATCTTTTTCGACATCTTGATCGAGCTTCAAGCCAGTAAGCAGATAGAGATTGCAGATGCCATATGGCAATCCATACTCAACAGTCACTGGAGACCGACTGGAAAAGGACTTTCCGATGACATGGTCGAATCAGTCCTCGACTTCCCAGAGGGACTGGGAGTCGAAGAGTGCCAAAACATGTTTGATCTCGGACGAGGCAGAGATGGAGTCTTCTATCATTATTGGTTCATTGATAGGGTTATGGATCAGGGAGGTCTCTGGCTTGGCCGGCTGGTGCAGACCTCCTCTGAGAACGAATACAATATGCCTACTACTCGGTGTTCCGGAGCTAAAGAGAAGGTCGAGGATGAGCGGAGTTCTATCGATGCAGAGTCAAGAATGCAGAGTCACTTAGACCAACAATTAGTGGCTTCTTTGATACGACTTGCGGTTGAAAATATCCAATCCAGAGAAAGCGATGCCAACGTCAACAAAGGGGGCGAAGTCAACGGTGGCTTCAGTAGTATCACGCCGGAGGCTTTTGCGCATTTTGCTGAACTCTGTTCTCGCCCAGAGACTTCTGATGAGCCCTCAGGGCATCAGCGCGCTATTTTTGACATCGACGGAGATGCTTCCGGACAGGAACTTGTCCTTACACCATTTAATCAACATTGCGAAACGATACCCCGTTCTGAAAACCGGAGCATGAGCGTATCTTGGGTGGTAGAGCCAATTTTTCAACAAAATGATGCCGAAAACAAAGAAGCTCACGGCCGGAAAATATCTGAGACACTAAAGAGCAAAAGGATGGTGCGCGGGGTGTGGAAATTTATGCGTAGTCCCATGACTATTTATAATTTAGTGTAGACGCGCTTCTCTTACGAAATTGACTGGATGCGGGAAGCTATTATTTGATCATCTTTAGGAAAGATTTCATCCTCTTCACATCGATTAGTCCGCTATGTCCTTTTTTTAATGTGTAGATTCTCAGCTTTTTGGGACCTTGCTATTATGACGCAGAAGAAGGAGCGCGGGAGCAGAGCTACAGTATTAAAAATCTTGAAGACAGGAATATTTCGTGCTCAAAGAGCTTTTGAACTTGTCAATATTCGTCGTGGCTGCACCACTACAAAATGACATATATCACTACATATTCTGAATGCTGCTTGGATACGCTAGCGTGCTGTGGCCTATTTACAGAAAGAACGCGGAGGCCTGGTGCAGAGCTGCTAACGCTGGTGCCAGGAGGTCCGATACTTGGCCTAGACATTCAGGGAGTTAGAATTGCTACCATATCTGGAGAATGTGTTTCCGTCAGATATGTTGACGTCTTCGTTGAAGCAGTAATGCAGCTCGCACAGGACATGCAGCCAGCGGATTCCAGAAACAGCGGTGAGACCGACCTCGATTTGGTTACTGGGCAGATGATTTGTTGCTGTAACATTATAGACACACCATGTCGTATTGAGCTTCATTTCGCCAGTGGCACTAGAATAAAATTCTCGTTCAACGATTAGGAGACGATGACACTCTGCCTTGGTAAGCGCACTTCGATCCCCGGCCAACTTTAGACATAGCAGAAGAATCCCTTAACGCTCGCTAGAGCATGGCATCGGTCTTGCGGATGGAGGGAAACGGATCTGACCATTGTCAATGCGAAGGTTTGGGAAAAGGGGTAAGATGCTTTTATAGCAGCTAATGCTTCTTTGGGAGTGATTCGGCCGAGGATTTTAGGGTTTTGCTTATAGACGATAGACAGCATCGGGTTCGTTAAGTTTAGGAGTGAATTTGGAACTCTCTACGAGGTTGCGGTTTAGGCTGATGAGTTAGTCGGATTAAACTGATTTGCAGCTGAAGTGAGTGGGTGATCTATTCAATTTCCGAAGGCAGACTTTGGAGAAATGTTATATGTATCTTTGTATTTATCCGGAAGGGAGTCTTTAGAGATGGTCACGACTCAGCCACTATTTAGAAGTTGGAACGTGCGACATAGAAATCAACACGCGACGATGAAATTAAGTTGTAGGCTTTGATGAACCGACAAATCTATGGAGAGATGAAAGTATACCCACCTAAATAACCCGAAGTGGCTTAGCCCTGGAGCTGAAGTGAGGAAGGCCGGTCATTAGGCATGCAGGTCCGGTAGTAGCGGAAGTTTGGCTTACGGAGAAAGAACCAATGCCGGTGGCACAAAACCTGAGAAGCGCTTCTTCATTATTCATCCACCGGATTTCCCGTCTTTGGATAGTAGTCGCGTTAACCATGAGCAAGACAGCGAGATTACGGAAAATAACCGATCAGCGCTAACCTCAGAAAACATTCTGCGGAGAAAGCATCAACTGCTCTCCGTCCGGACTTGAATAACACTTGTCAGCGTCCACAAGCATTCGGCTTGTGCAAACTTCTTTTCAACACTGCTAGGGCTCTTATTGTGAAATACTGACAAGTTGATAGTGCCCTCACGCAAATCTACCCTTCCAGAAATCACTCAACGTCGTCAATTGACCATCACAGACTTCTTCATCATGCCCAAAATATCAGACTACTTGTACTATCTCGTCCATATTCAGGAGTTGAGGTCGATTATACAATGGTAAGAGCTTGTAATAGGATGCACTATTCACAACTACAAGCCCTGTCGCATTCAGAGCTGTCGTTGGGGATGACTTGAAGCCCCTGTTCGAAGCACCGTTAATAAGACCCAGGAAAGTGTGGCACAATCCCGTCCATGAGCGAGATGAATCCAAGGAGCCCGAGTCTCTCAAGAAATGCTTCTACTTCCTCGACAAGACTAGCCGCAGCTTTAGCGCAGTCATCAAAGAGCTCCACCCCGAACTCCTCGTCCCGATATGTCTTTTCTACCTTATCTTGCGGGGTTTGGACACCGTCGAAGATGACATGACAATACCTCTCGAAAAGAAGGAACCTCTGCTACGAAACTTCCAAAACGTACTAGAAAAGGACGGATGGACTTTCACTGAAAATGGGCCCAATGAGAAGGATAGGGAGCTATTGGTTCAATTCAACGTTGTCATTGAGGAGTTAAAGAAGATCAAGCCGGCCTATAGGACGATAATCAAGGACGTTACAAAGAAGATGGGAGATGGCATGGCTGATTATGCAAACAACGCGGAGCACAATATCAACGGAGTGAACACCGTCAAAGATTACGAACTCTACTGCCACTACGTTGCCGGACTTGTGGGAGAAGGCCTGACACGCTTGTTTGTAGAGGGTGGTCTGGCCAACCCTGCCCTTCTCCAGCGTCCCGAGCTGATGGAATCCATGGGTCAATTCCTTCAGCAAGTCAACATCATCAGAGATATTCGAGAGGATCTGGATGATAAGCGACGGTTCTGGCCGAAGGAGATTTGGTCACAGTATGTCAGCAAATTTGAGGATCTCTTCAGGCCGGAAAACCAAGAGCTCGCCTTGAGCTGTAGCTCTGAGATGATCCTAACGGCGCTCAATCGGGCTGACGAGTGCCTCTACTATCTTGCGGGAATCAAAGATCAGAGTGTCTTCAACTTCTGCGCAATTCCCCAATCAATGGCTATTGCGACGCTAGAAGTATGCTTCCGGAATCCCGATGTTTTTAAGAAGAATGTCAAAATTTCCAAGGGCCAGGCCTGCCAGTTGATGGTAGAGTCCACCCAGAATCTGCAAATGGTCTGTGACGTCTTCAAGAGGTATGTTCGTAAGATTCACAAGAAGAACAACCCCAAGGACCCGAATTTCCTCAAAATTAGTATCGCTTGTGGCAAGGTATGTAATCAAACCTACAACTACAGCTCGCCAACGGCGATGAATTAACAATGCCTTCTAGATTGAACAGTTCATTGAATCAATATTCCCCTCTCAAACAGCAAAGGGTGGTGTTGTCAGCGGAAAGATTGTCAGCCCAGAGCAAGAAGCTAAGGAAAGGGCAGAGAGGGAGGAGGCTAAGTGGGACATGATCTATATGGGCATTGCTGTGTTCTTAACTTTGTTCACCATTTCTGCATTTATGGTGAGTATTTGATATCTTGTGGGACAACCTGATATTAACAGTTACGCCTAGGTTGGAATTGCTTGGTTTGCTGGCGCAAGATTCGATATTGCGTTCGACCAAATTCGGAATACTCTCTTCGGCTCAGGATCGCCTGACTCACTGGATACCGGAAAGCTCCTACGCAATCATGATCATGGTGAGCTGTAGTGAAGCATATTAATACCAATTTTCACTTGTAATGATAGTCCTTCCCTTGTTCATCATCTTTGGTCATGCAAATTTTCTACCTGTACCTCTAGAGCTTATGGATCAATGACACGGAAGGAGAGTCTTATGCTGTGATGGAGTCCAGTGGTTAGCACGGATGTCAAATTGCAATCCAGCCGTTTTCATAGCTGTGGTTGTGCCGAAGATGTGCTTATATAAAAACCCACCTTGCTTGGCGACGAGGCCGCCTCCGGGAAGCTTAAGTACCGCGAGTTTTGCCTGAGACGGTGGTGGGGATATATTTTGAAAACGCTTGTGGTTTTAGAATGTGATTATTCTTATTTCATGAGTCCACAAATAGCGGCAACATATCCCTTGACCCGGTGGTTTACGTCCTACGGTTATCGATAATGAACTGGCCAATTAGAAAGCTAGATTTGTTTGGCCACATCCTCGTAGGACGCCACCAGGTTAAGGGATATATAATCCAGTTGAACTTTCAAAAAGAATCTACATAAAGCAGTAGAATAGAAGCTTAAATTTTAGAGGCAAGAGAGGAGTGATTCGTTTCATTCCTGGGTTGGTGTGTGCAACTCTAGGGGATTGTTGCACCACATTATCCCTCGTCAATTTGGGTCCTCAGGTTATCGATAAGGGCCAGCCAATTAGATTAGATAAATTCGGCGCCCGCACTTAGATATACAAGGCCGGTGATATTTATAAAATACTATATAAAGCTAATATATAAGCTTAATCTTTGGACTTAAGTCGTTTAATACAAGACCTCTAGCAGTGGTCCTTCTTGTAGAACGGCATTTTATATATACTGCCGCTAAAATGAGTCCTTACAAGGATGTGGCCGGAGCGGGTCGGCCACCCTCCCTGCTTCTGGTGGCGATATCCCATACAGATCACTTTGGTTATGTACCATTAGATAACCATTGTAAGCATATATATTAGCTAGGCCTGCATTATAGGTTATTTTTTGTTTACTTTTAGAATCTCTTTAAAAAATAAGCCTAAGAGACACGAGTATTATAGTAGGCCTTTGCTGCGCCGCCAAGGCTGATCCATGAATTTGCTCTTTCCTTGCTTTGTAGCCTCTGCTTCCGAACTACAAACTCAGCTTCTCAGTGCATGGTTCAAAATAATGTTTTCGGTTTCTACATATAAGCGGTTACCCTCTTCCTTGAGAAAGCTACACTTTTACGTGTCGGACTTTGATATTTGCCCTGGTGAGTTCCTACGCCTTTAATGCCTTCGCGACCGTCTGCCTGACCCTGCACCTTAGTGTCAAAACATACAGCTTATCTCTAGCCTATTTCTTCCATAAGACACAGATGGATATTTTCAAGTACGAGCCAATAGATCTTGAGCGGCCGGCTTTTCGGCTGCTACGACTTTTTAAAGGCGGAGAGCCCAATATCGAGTGTGAGCTCTTTCAAGCCTGGCTCTACGGCGACAGCATGATTCCCTATGAGGCTTTGTTATATACATGGGGCGATAGGGAAATATATGAGTTTGTAAGGATAAACGGGAAAGGTCTCGGCATTACTAAAAACCTGTATCGGGCGCTTTATTATCTCCGTTTATAAGATGCGGACCGGATACTTTGGGTTGATGCAATTTGCATTAACCAAAGCAATAAGAGAGAACGAGGACACCAGGTTTAATAAATGGGGAATATATATTCTCAGGCTGATAGGGTTATTTTCTGGTTAGGCCTACCAATAGGCGAGACGAACGTCCTTATGGATTCTCTAAAGCAACTGCAGAAAGAGAGTGCTACATATCCATATAAGGACTGGAAACCCTCAGACAAGCGCTGGGCAGACCTTTGGTCATCAATACAGCCCACCTTAAGTAGCCAGCATTCAGGTCTAGTGGCCCAACAGCGCGGGGGTATGGAGTTGCTTTTAGGGCGGCCTTGGTTCACGAGGGTGTGGATTTTGCAAGAAGTCGCTAACTTGAAAAGGGCTATGGTTTGTTGTGGCACCAAGTCTATCCCGGCAAATTTCTTTGCCCTTGCTCCGTTGCTAATAGGCACGAAACCAGAACCTTATTGTTAAGCCGTTTTAGACATAATGCTGGGCCCATTAAGGAAAGATTCTTGGTGGAGCCAAAAGCGAGATCTTTATACTCTCCTGCTAAAGTTTAGAGGAAGCAAAGTAAGTGACGAACGGGATATAATATACGCGCTACTTGGCATATCTTCGGACGCGCTGGATACTGATATTCTGCGTGCAGATTATACGAAGACCACTTAGCAAGTTATTTATGACACCATTTCATTCTTATTCAGCCTCTCCGACTTTACTTGTTGTTCAATGCCAGAACTCTTACGCGATTTTAGTTCTTTAAACACAACATTTCTCTGTAGGGTTGCAGGATCATATAACGCGAACGACGTAGTCGCTTTTCTTAAGGAGCGAGGAGGCGAGGTTAGGGTTACAAAGGAGGTGATTAAAGCCGCAGCAGGGAATACGGGGAGCGGAAAAGAAGTGATGGCGCTTCTTCTTGAGCAACGAGGAGGCGAAGTCGAGGTCACAGAGGAAGTAGTTGCAGCCGCAGCAGGGAATACAAGGAGCGGAAAAGAAGTAATGGCGCTTCTTCTTAAGCATTGAGGAGGCGAAGTTAAGGTCACAAAGGAGGTGGTCGAAGCCGCAGCAGGGAATTCGCGGAGCGGAAAAGAAGTAATGGCGCTTCTCCTTAAGCAGCGAGGAGAGGAAGCGGTTATAGCCGCAGCGCAGAGTGGAAAAGAAGTGACGGCGCTTTTTGAGCAGCAAGGAGGTGAAGTCAAGGTCACAGAGGAGGTGGTCAAAGCCGCAGCAGGGAATAGGGGAAATGGAAAAGACATTATGACGCTCCTGCTTAATCAATAAGGGAGCGAAGTGAAGATCACAGAAGAGGCGGTTGCTTAAATAGCAAAGTTATTTGATAAGGAAGTGATGATGCTCCTGCTTGATCGACGAGGGAGCGAAGTAAAGATTACAGAAGAGGTAGTTAAAGCAGCAGTGGAGAATTGGGGAAATGGAGAAGACATTATGATGCTCCTGCTTGATCGACAATGGAGCGAAGTAAAGATCATAGAAGAGGCGGTTGCTCAAATAGCAAAGTTATTTGATAAGGAAGTGATGATGCTCCTGCTTAATAAACGAGAGAGCGAAGTAAAGATCACAGAAGAGGTGGTTACAGCAGCAGCGGAGAATTGGGGAAATGGAGAAGACATCATGATGCTCCTGCTTGATCGACGAGGGAGTGAAGTAAAGATCACGGAAGAGGCGGTTGCTCAAATAGCAAAGTTATTTAATAAGGAAGTAATGATACTTCTACTTGATCAACAAGGGAGCGAAGTGAAAATCACAGAAAAGGTAGTTAGAGCAGCAGCAGGGAATAGGGGAAATGGAAAAGACATCATGATACTCCTGCTTGATCGACGAGGGAGCGAAGTGAAGATCACAGAAGAGGTGGTTAGAGCAGCAGCAGGGAATAGGGGAAAAGGGAAAGACATTATGATGCTCCTGCTTGATCGACGAGGGAGCGAAGTGAAGATCACAGAAGAGGTAGTTAGAGCAGCAGCAGGGAATAGGGGAAATGGGAAAGACATTATGATGCTCCTGCTTAATCGACGAGGGAGCGAAGTAAAGATCACGGAAGAGGCGGTTGCTCAAATAGCAAAGTTATTTGATAGGGAGGTAATGATGCTTCTGCTTAATCAACAAGGGAGCGAAGTGAAAATCACAGAAAAGGTAGTTAGAGCAGCAGTAGGGAATAGGGGAAATGGAAAAGACATTATGACGCTCCTGCTTGATCGACGAGGGAGCGAAGTGAAGATCACAGAAGAGGTGGTTAGAGCAGCAGCAGGGAATAGGGGAAATGGAAAAGACATTATGACGCTCCTGCTTAATCGACGAGGGAGCGAAGTGAAGATCACAGAAGAGGTGGTTAGTGTCACGGACCCAGTCACGCTGACCAGCATGGGTAACCTGGCGTTGACGTACAGTAATCAAGGGCGATGGAAGGAGGCTGAAGAGTTAGACGTGCAAGTAATGGAGATGAGAAAGATGATAATGGGGCCGGAACATCCAGACACGCTGACCAGCATGCACAGCCTAGCATCGACGTATAGGAATCAAGGGCGGTGGAAGGAGGCTGAAGAACTAGACGTGCAAGTGATGGAAGCAAGCTTGAGGGTGCTAGGACCGGAGCATCCAGATACACTGACCAGCATGGCCAATCTTGCATATATATACAGAGCTCAAGGGCGGCAGAAGGAGGCTGAGATGCTTGAGACGCATGGGATGGATCCTGACTTAGAAGAAGTGGTGATTCAGTCACGCCAGAGTAAAGCAGACGATGATCAACTCTCATTACCAGAACCTGTCCCAAGTCTTACCAGCGGACCGACAGTCGAACCAACACATTGGACTCTCGACAAAAATCATACAAAAGAATCGCCGATGGTTCGCGATACGACGAGTGATGTAGAATCGGTGGTGTCAGCCCTCTCGGCCGGAGCTTCTCAAGGAGAAAGAGAACAAATTATAAAGGGCTTTGCCCATGCCATGGCTGAAAAGATTAGGAACCAGCAACTTAAATTCTCCACGTCCTCTGTGCCGCAAGAGCGTGCCAAACAGGTTTTCGCGTCCAGGCTCAAACGATACTCTAAAGTTATAACGAATGACACGCGACAGACTATGGAGTTCACGCGGAAGCGGAATGCCGCAAAAACGGTTTTCTGGTGCCGAGCCGAAATTGTGAATGAGTTTGTGAGGGTGATATTTCCAGCACCTGAACAAGAGCAAGAGGCTAAGTGCGGAAGGACAGCCCGGACGAATGAAACAATTCAAGAATCATTTGAAGAGAGGGTTAGCAATTGGTGCATTGATTCCACAAGCTTATGCGAGGATTTGGCGTCTCCTGCGGATGCCCACGATGTTGTGACAACTCAGAAACTAGATGAGGCTATGGATATCTATGCTGGCATGGAACTTGAGCCCGTCGACGACCCGGATCCCGCGATGGAAATGGACCATAAAGCCATTCGCGAACATCTGACGACTCATAAAGAATTCGATATCCTCGAGTCTGCACTTGAGAAAGTGGCCAGGCATTACTGTGGCGACACAATGAAGTTGATCCAGACGAGTATTCTTGGAATCCTTGGAGCATCGACGGCTTGTTTCACAGCAAACTTCCAAGCAAAATGGAATATTCGCGAATACATCGAAGAACAGTATGGCTCCGAGCTTCAAGATATTAGGAACATTTTAACAATTACTGGAAACTGTCATGACGCTCAGATGACGACAGTTGGTTATTACTTGAATCAGACTTGGCCAATGTATCCTAGTGCTCTCATCGATAAGCTTCAACTTCCAATTTTAGGGTCTTATCTCAATGAACAAAAAGAAGATGGTATGACTCCCCGCTCCGCTCTTAGCGTTACCTAGAATTGTTAACTGCGCATAGAGTCATCCCAACCTGATGGAAATGTCGTTAACGTATTTGTTACGGAAGACACCGTAGCAGTAAATGCAACGGGTTCGGCTGAGTTTCTTTGCGCCATAGGCCAACAGTTAGCCTGGCTAGGCTCTGTGTGCCGATTATCTAAAAACGGATTATGTTACTGCGATACCGTGTGGACTCACAATCAGTCGGGAGCGAGTTCCGCTAAAATGTCCTTTGAGCTCGAATATGACGTTGTATCGTTCGATAAGGATGAAATACAACTGTGCTGGCATTTCTTGATAGGGGATTCCGTGGTTGCCACTGGGTTCCCAATCCCGGAACGATCCTATGACGACAAAGGCCTACAAGTGCCCATAGAGATTATGGCTGCGCTTGGCGGAGTCTCTATCGCAGTGGATGTCGGATCTGGCTTTTTTCTCAAAGGAGAAACAGTTGCCTTCATTCCAGTGGAGAGAAGGGATGATCGTGTGCAGTGGCATCTCGTGGACCGCGATGGAGAACTGCTCGACTATGGATACCTGGAGAAGCAGGGATTTAAACCCTTAACAAGTAAGCTCGATGGAGAGGCCATCAACTCAACTATTGCCTTCCTCGGTTGGACACCGCATGTTATGAATCTTGCGGGTAGGTAAATATCTTTTCTGTAAAGTAATCTTTGACCTCATTTTTACAGTTAAGCTAACGTGCTCTATTAGCAACGGATAACATTAAGTATTCTCACATTAAGTGGTCAGGTTCATGTGCAACCCCCGAGATAGCGATAACTCCTTCAGGAGGATATGTGAACTTCAGCAAAGTCGTTGGCCTAGGTCTAAACTTTCAAATCGGGAGAAAACAAACTTCGCTGTCTACGCAGCCGATCAAGGACTACAGCGACATTCTTCATGACTTACGTGATAGGAGCGTAATCTTCTACGATACGGCTACGAGACGAAGTTGGCTCATAGATGCGGAACGAGCGACCCTCCAGATAATACTGCATCGCGGCAAGACCAGGGGAAAGAACTATATTGCGCCAGACGTTAAATTTGAAATTGCAAATGCGAAGCATGCGGCATCGGCACAGTCGGCTATGGAGAGTAATCAACAGGTGAAACTCCGTGAAGGCTGGGACGCTGCAAAGGGCAAGAAAATGGACGTCTGGTTTTCAGCCGCAGTAAAAGAGATTTGGGAGATATTGAAGGCGCTGGCTTACAAAGCCCAATCCGAGTACAAGAGGTGCTTCCCCTTGACTGATTTCAGTCTCGGGAGTAAAGGTTTTGTAGGATTTGAGTACATGGGATTGGTAGAATCGTCTGCTCAGCTCGAGCAACAACCGATGAAAGTTAAGCTGGACACGGACTGCGGGGCGTGGCCTGATCTCGCAAATGATCTCGGTGCTGTTATTTTGCTTGCCAGGAATTTCCAGGAGGTGCTATTACCACCCGACGAAGTTTCCCTATGTCCAAAATTCCGAAAGCTCCCCTCAAATAAGAGCTATATTGCCACTGAAGTAGCGACTATTCAGAGGCTCATTAAACAATTCAGCGCCCACAGCGGCCAGAAGCGTCTTACCGCAACAAATATGGAGTGGATCGTCTCTGACAATATCTTCACACCATGTAACCAGCAAAACGGAGGGGATTGTTCTTGCAGGCGGGTCCAGGAGCTTAAAAAACGTGGTAGTTTAAGGAGCGAGAGCTTGGGGGAGCCTTGGGAGGGCGGCGCCATTATTTTTGGCGCCAGAGCCACCAACCGTCTGCAGAAGGAAGGACCAGGAATTGGTAAACGGCAGCAACCCCCTTCAAAAAGACCCGAGGCTGTTTCCTCCCTCATAGCAGCAACGTCCAGTACGATGCGTTCAACATCATTATCATCAACTCAAATGTCGCCAAATGGGGACACTTTCTACTCCCCAGGCTTTTTGAATCCGGGGAGGAGGTTGGGTAAGGCACATCTAAGATATCTCCAAGCTTTCAGTTTCGAATTTATTATGATCAACGCTAACGAACGGTCACTTGTATTAGGGTCATGCCATGAGAATACACCTCAGGATTTTCTTCAACCGCAGGCCGACGGGAAACATTTGTCCGCATACGATGCGGTTCGTCGTCGTTGGACCGATTACGAATCCAACTTAAGTCGCAATAGTGGGGACGAGCAGCATCCAGAACCTGATTCATTAGCACAGGAAAGATAGTGAAGCGCATTGGTTGCGCTTCCCCTACATCCCTTCGCTGGGCGTGACTCGGTGCATTCAATGATATGCTTGTCTCTATGGATCAATTATTCTTTGTTGGTAAGACCGGTACCAGGCTTTCTGAGTTCTAAACGGCGTTCAAAGGCGTTCATGGGATTCTATGGTACCGCTCATCTCTTAGTCAATTTACCAAGTCGTCTACGGTGTCTGTAATGGAATTTAGGTTGAATTTGCGGTAGGCTAACCAGTATGCTAACCTGGCGGTCATGTACTCTAATCAAGGGCGACGAGTGATGGACATAAAAGGAGGGTGCTGGGTGCGGACTGTGCAGGGCAGGGATAGTGTCGCCAATAATAATTAATGGAAGTCAACGTGGTAAAGATTGAAGAGATTAGATATCGGGTTGTAAGTGCATCAACGCTGCATGAGTGACGAAGGCGTGAGGCCGGGAAAATGAGCTGCGCCGAGCATCCGCCAGCCACAGGACGCCGACGTACATGCCTCTACCACTAGTGTTGCCAAGACGTTAGGATCGACCAAAAGAAAAGCCCATATACGCATATTCAGCGAATCACGAAGAACTGGAAAGTCTGACGGAGAAAATAAGATAATGCTGGTTCGCTGGCCATGCTGTTATGGGGTTGATTATAAAATTTGTGTAAATGCAGAACGGTCAAATTACGTAAATATGCTTATGAATGATATCTAACGGTTATTAAAGCAGTTTCTGTGCTGCATGTCGCCACCACAAGCAGGGAGGTGGTAGAAGACGCGCACGCCCCTCTGTTTGAAAACGGTGTTCCCGCACGGACCACTTGCCTGAGGACCTGACGTTGTAAGGGTTAATGCCAAGAAACCCAAAAGGGCTCACGAAAACTAAAATCCCAGAATTGTAAATTCTAGAGAAAAATCAAAATACGAATCTCCACGGAGCAATAGAACAGAAGCTTAAGGGTACAAGTAAAGAGAACTGAGGGATACTGAATCAAACAAGTCCTCAGTCCGAAAAAGGAAAAATAGAACATGACATAAGCGGTATTGGATTTTGCGCAAATGCCTCACCACAAGCTCATTTTCGCCCATTCAAAGACACTGCAAACGACCCCAACGAATATCTACCTACTTTCCACCACTACCAACCTTTCCTCCTCTAAACCACGTCCCTTGCGACTGCCTCTATCCTGATTGCTAGCCCCGCGCAAGCTTGAAAATTTGCCCTGTCGTATCACCTTCACTCACTAACTAGTTCTGCTGGGCTTGAACGAGCCTCTTCTCGTGCTCTAGATCACTAAGCCTTCTTTCTCCTTCCGACTAGAACGCTTGTCTAGATCTTTTTGCTGTATCTTGTTCATTTTTTTTCTCCATCCCATCATGGCGGATCTTGCAACCGCTACGAACTCGCAGCAGCCAGTGCCCCTCGACACCATTCCAATATCGCCTGCCGATAGCAAGTCTAATGAGACAACCGATTCCTCTCTGGGAGCCGATACGGACGACTCCCCTGTCACAGTTTTCCACGACCCCGAGAACTTCAACGTAAAGCATCCGCTCATGAATGCCTGGACGTTGTGGTTCACGAAGCCGCCGAGCGGAAAGGTAGGCTCAATATTTATTGGCGCGGATCCATGTGTCTACTTAATTGACATGAGCAAAGGGCGATAACTGGAATGAGCTGCTAAAGGAGGTCATTTCCTTTGACTCTGTGGAAGAATTCTGGGGCATCTATGTGAGTCTGGCTTTCCCGCGTGCCCTCCGCTCTCAGAAGCTTCTACTAACATCACATCTTTCCGCAAAGAACAACATCACACCTACTTCGGAACTCGCCCTAAAATCCGACTACCACCTTTTCAAGAAAGGCGTCCGCCCCGAATGGGAAGACCCACAGAACAAGCATGGCGGCAAATGGGCTTTCCAATTCAAAGAAAAGAAGGCCATCAACATAGATGCTCTCTGGCTGCACGTTATGCTTGCCGCAATTGGAGAGACACTTGAAGATGATAATGATGGCGAAGTCATGGGTGTTGTGGTCAACGTGCGGAAAGGTTTCTACCGTATTGGCCTCTGGACTCGGACAGTTGGCAAGCCGCTTCCTGGTGGCGGGGACGGTAACAATGCGGGGGGCAAGGGCAGGACCTTCGAGCAAGGCAAGGAGGTATTATTGAAGGTCGGCAAGCGGTTCAAGGAAGCATTGGGCTTGAAAGAGAATGAGATGGTGGAGTTCTCCGGACATACGGATAGTGCCCACGCTGGAAGTACCCGCGCGAAAGCCAAATTCACCGTGTAAAGGGTCTCTGTGCGGGGCTTAACTAACCGTGTGTGAGCGGTTTAGGCATCGAATCGATTTGCACGGCAAACGGGGAAAGTCCTCAGCATTTGAGATCCAGCGTCCTTGGTTCACTTGCAATGCCGGCATTACGTTTCTCAGCGCCGAATTATCTCACCCTGGTCCATCAATTCGAGCGTGTCGGCCACTTTCACTGTTGGTCATTTTCTTTGCTTCACCTTTTTCTATTCCCTGTCTGTTCAGGGCACAACAGGGGTTTCTTCTCACGGTGGCTGGATTCAAACCTTTGGACGGATATCTCACGGCGTTACATTTCTTTCTCCTTCATTTATGAGCATCACTTTTGAGAGGTTGAACATGTGGCCCTCTCTTGATTGCTTCTGTGACTGGGGCAAGGATATCAAAATGGGTTTGCACAATGGGGATTAACATGGCGTTTACATGTGACAGATAAGATATGCTCTGGACTGAGTTGCACTCTACTAGTAAGGTGCGAATTATGGGATGGTTTGACGAACGGGTGGGAGGTGTCCGGGTGTGGTCGTGGTTGATTCTTTAGTGGATAGGTTTTTGTCAATATGGAATCAGGGTAGCATGATTGGCTATACTCATACTACATTTTCAGGGGTGTTCGAAATTGTGGTAGTGATGCTGCTGAACTGATCAAGGGTTAAGTACTTAAATGCTAGGAAATGACTCAAGAAAGGGGCATTTCAGAGCCACGGTTTAATATATGTGGGAGCCCTAACAGTCTTCCAATAACCGAAATCGATGCCCCTTCTATATCCTTCCACCACAGTTTCTAATCGGATTCTATCGGTATCTCGCAGTTTAATTGGCACTCATGGTACGAGCTAATATAATATCCGGCGTCTTATTCGTTTCGTGATAATTAATCATAGTCCGTGATTTGGCAATGTCCAAAATATTTCTAGGTCTCTTTATTGCGGATTTTTCGAATAAGGAACCGTAAGTGAGAGAATATAACACAGCGGGTAAGGTGAAAGACTTTCTTTTAGGAATATAAACAAAGTTCGCGGTAGAAATTCCTTAAGTACCGTTCTGCGATTAAAGTACTCGGGACCTACGTATGCTGATTCGTTCGTGAAATTAAGCTGGGTTATGATACTCTAAAGACGTGCGAGACCGGGCGTGTTCTGTCTAATGTCGGATGAAGCCTGGACGCAGACGTCACCGAGGTGGCCGAGCGTGTGCACGGTCTTTGGCGAAGGAAAATCGACTCAGCCCTGCAGCCGCGTACGAACCACCATGCCACCAGCCTTCTCCCTCCCGTGAAACCACACTCTCTTCCAATACCACTGGAATATTCATTCCACATATTCCTGCAGTCATGGTAGTTGATACAGCTTACTACGACGCACTGCAGGTGCCTCCAACAGCCACCGAACTCGAAATCAAGAAAGCCTACCGCAAACTCGCGATAAAGCTTCATCCTGGTAAACTTAGACCAACACCGCGTCTTTTTGGATATGGGCGCTAAAGGAATGCTACAGATAAGAATCCCGATGATACCACTGCCCACCAGAAATTCCAAGCTGTATGCCCGGCCCTGTTGCACCTTTCACTTTTTCCTGTAACAGACGAAACTTTGCTCATGGCGCAATTAGATAGGAGAAGCATATCAAGTCCTTAGTGATGAGCAGCTGCGGAAACAGTATGACAAGTATGGCAAAGAAAGTGCTGTGCCTAGCAGTGGGTTCGGTGCGTATTTTCACCTCATCGTTATACCGTACACTGATGCCTGGCACCAGAGGACCCTGCCGAGTTCTTTGGCATGATATTTGGAGGCGATGCGTTTGTAGACTGGTATGTACACATTCCTCAACCTACCAATATCGTGGCACGTAAATTGCTGACAATGACACCGCAGGATCGGCGAGATATCACTAATGAAAGACTTATCCAAAACAATGGACATTACGATGCGAGAGATGGAGGAAGAAGATGCAGCAAAGGCTACTGTGGAGCACTCTTCCTCTGAGAAGCCTGGAGAAGCATCCGCTTCGCCAACGGGATCACCACCTCCTCCAGCAACCGGCCCACGCTTCGCAGCTCCCCCACCCGCTTCTGTATCCGCCGATATACCCTCAGAAACAGCTTACGCCCCCCCCAGCCATCCTGCTTCAGGTACTAGTACTCCCCGCAGCAGCCGAGGTATTCCCATTCGCCCAGCTATAATGGATAGATCTGAAGAAGATGCACGGCTAGAAGCAGCTGGTATAACCGACGCGGAGAAAGAATTGCGCGCAAAGGAGAAGAAGAAGGGCGGTTTGACAAAAGAGCAACGCGAAGAACTTGCGGCATACGAGCTAGAGCGGAAGAAGATACGGGAAGAGCGCGTCTCGACGCTCTCGAAGAAGCTTATCGACCGCATCTCTATCTGGACCGAGACGGATAAGGGCGCAGACGTCACGACCGCCTTCAAAGACAAGAATCAGCTTGAGATTGAGAACTTAAAGATGGAATCTTTTGGGCTTGAAATCTTGCATGCCATTGGGGCAACGTACCTCCAGAAAGCGACGTCCTTCCTCAAGTCGCAGAAATTCCTCGGCATTTCGGGCTTTTTCTCACGTCTGAAGGATAAGGGCACTCTTGCAAAGGAGACGTGGAGTACTATTTCTACGGCTATAGATGCGCAAATGACGATGGAGGAGATGGCTAAAATGGAAGAGAGAGGTGGAGAAGAGTGGACGGACGAAAGGAAGGCTGAGTATGAGAAGCGCGTCACAGGTAAAATCCTTGCGGCGGCATGGAGGGGTAGCAAGTTTGAGATTCAGAGTGTGCTGCGTGAAGTTTGCGATCGGGTACTCAATGAGAAGAGGGTCAGGCTTGAGAAGAGGATTGAGCGAGCGGAGGCACTTGTGATTATTGGAGAAATGTTTCAGAAGGTGAGTTTGCGTATTCTCAGCCCACGACCAGCCTTGTGTGGATGGTGTGAGTTATTACATTTTGGGGATTTTGGCTAATCGCGTGTATCACAGGCTGCAAGAGATCCTGATGAAGAAGGTGACTACATGGCCTTTGAGCAGCTTATGGCTGAGGCAGCTGCAAAGAAAGAGCACAAGCACGAAAAGAAGCCAGGCAAGAAGGAGAAGGAAAAGGAGAGGGACAAAGCTGCGAAAGCAGACACTTCACCTTTCAAGGAGATGGCATAACCAAACACTCTCCATTGATGTGATCGAAGTATGCGAGATCGGCGGGACCTGGAGAGCAGGAGCTGACAAGCTCCAATACGAAGCACAGTGACGGCATCGATGTGTAGGGTGTTTTTCTAGCAGCGCGAGCGTTTGATATGCTTGGGTACGATAGACTGTCGAGAGATTTTGTTGCGCGTTTATCACGTAGTATGTGGATATGGATAAATAATGCCACCTCCCCCTATCTTCTTGTCCTCACAACGGATCCAATAGCATAGCATTTGTTCAGCAAGCTGACTTTGAACGAGCTTGTTGATGTCAGTGTAAAATTTAAATATGCTATGTTTGACAGATCGGTGCAACTGCCAGCAATTCGGAATGTCATGATTACTAAAGTATCGGTTCTTATTGGGGATCGTTATTGCGGAGAATCCCCCCGTAAGTCGAGGACACGAGAGGCAATATGAATCCCACACTAAAGTCAAGAGAGGATGAAGTTTTATCACCGTAAACCCGCACGGTGCCTCTTGAAGTTATCACAGCATGTTTTCCCGATCGCCACACAACAATATATTCTATACTCAATGAATTTTGATAAGCTGGAGCACTTGTTTCCAAACTTATAAAGCGCATTTCTTGAATTGCCTGCAGGGCAGTGAGTATCAAGACTAGCCTTCCTGCATGAAGAACTTCTTGCGCCTGGAAAGAAATACCGGATTCGGATGGTGCCCAAGGATGATGGAGATTTAGTACGCGATGCCATTGCGATAAAGAGAGAGATAGAGAGAGAAAGAGAAAGAAAAATGTCGCTTGGAGGCGTCGATAATTTATTGTCAATAGCGACGATGTCGGGCTTGCCGTAGTGCTTGGCTAACAGCTTGGCAGTCCCCAAGTAAGTAATTGCCCTTGCGTCGCCTCGGGCCGGGGATTTTCACTAGCATGCCGGGTGATGCTTTTCCGTGTCTCCCCCCTCTCACGCCAGTCCCGTCCAGCCTTCGCTGGAAGTTGCAAGGACTACGATGGTGGCCCCAGTCAACCTACTGTTCCAGCCCACACCAGTGACTCTACCACAGGCTTCTAACCAGCTCCTTACCCCTCAAGCAACGACTTTCGGTGCCCTACTATTGCTACTAAGATATCCTACTGTCTAAATATGAAAACCTTCAAACCCCAGTCGCGCAAGCTTGCCAAGTACAATGGTGCCTACGTCCACTTTCTACAGTGAGCGGCCCAGCTCACCACAGTTCAAGACTAGAGTTCATTTATGGCTGGAGCTCTAAGAGTCGATGAAATACCTCAGCTGTAAGAATTCCACGTGGCTGGCTTGGGGATACCATCTATTGACAAGTTTTACCGACGTCTGTCCTTGACGTTCACTTGATGCTTGTATTTGCCAAGTCATGCAAGCGAGCTGAGCTTGTGTGAGCTGGGTCTGACTCGCCCGAGGCTCAATGTGATCTAGAAGTATTCCACCTCCAGCCACAAGTTCCACGTGTATGCCACTCGCTAAGGCGCTGTGGATCTTCGACGCGCTCCCCTGATTCTCTCTAAAATGTCACGGACCACCATCTAAAGTCTTTGCAAGACCTAGAGCCCCCTTAGCAAGACTTTTCTCCATTCACTTCAGCTCCTTCTCGGAAGGCTATGCCGTAACTATCGAATTCCTTGTCAGGGCCCAAATTCAAGGTCTGGCGAGACTTACGCACCAATTCATCTGATTACCATTTCTGGGCATCGTTCCGCGTTTCTATCCCAATCCAGAAACATACATTTTCTAGTTAGTTCTAGTCTCAAGATGCATCCAGGCCGTTTAACTTCTCTCGATCAACCTCAATGCGGCCTGAAGGGCCTGAGGGGCTTTGAGACCGTGAGCTCCGCGGGGAAGTACCTAGGCAAGTTGGCGCCGCTGTGATTTCAAGAGCAGTCTCGTAGCTTTGTATAAATTCCATGTTTACCCTCCCAATGCAGGATCATCAGACCATTCTCTTGAGCACAGTTTCGTGAAACTTTTCTGCCTTGTCAGGCTCTTCCACTCTCTTCCAGATTGTCCTTTCCGTGATTGTCCCCTCCAAAATGAAGTCATTCCTTGTCCTCGGCGCTCTTGCAGCGATTGGAAGAGCTCTTCCGCAAGAAATCCAGTGGAGTGCTGTTGATGGCGCTCCGGCTCCTCCCTCTGCCTCAGTTCCTATAGGGGCTGCAGCTCAGACCGTCTCATATGATCCTGATCTTGCTGCTTCGTCGGCCGCCGCCGGAATATCCGCCGCTCCACTACCTCAATTGTCCCAGCCAGTAAAGCGAGGGATTGAGAAGCGTACTGCCTGTGCTCCACAGCCAACTGGAGCTGGAACGGTCCCTAGTCCAGATACTGCAAGTAACTTTCTAAGCTTTCCGGATTTTGCTGCTGCAGCTTCTGCTGCCCCGACTCCGTCTGGCTATACGAATACCTTCACCAACTTGCAAGCTTCAAACAATGCCTATGGTTACTTGGGGTTCAGCACTCTCGGTTCATATGACAGTCTTGCATGTGCTGTGAAATGCGATGCTATCACTGGATGCTCAGCGTTCAATCTCTACTTCGAAAGAGATCCTACTCTGGTAAGTTTATTTCTTCCTTTCAAGAGCGCTTATATTTACGGATCCATATTAGGAACCCGCTGCGGGATGCACCAACCCTCCAAGTACCACTGTGATCAAATGTGTTTTCTGGGGCGGCCCTGTCAGCAAGGACAATGCGAAGAACGGCGGACAGTGGAGGAATCAGTTCCAAGTAGTCATTGCTGGGTCAAATGGATACGTCAGCAAGAGCATCGCCCCTCAGGACGGTTATACTGGACCTACGTATCTTGGAAATGCAGCCATCAATGCTCCACTAGATTGTGCGGGAGGCGATACGTTCATGGGTTCGAAGGTTTTCACTTCTGGTCCATTTGATGCAGGTCTCTGCAGTGCCGCATGCACCGCTCAAAGCCAGTATAACCTCCGCCATCCTCCCGCGGCAGGAAGCCCTTCCACTTGCCAATTTTTCAACACCTATCTCCTCCTGAAGAATGGCGTCAGTGTTGGCCAATACTGCGCTATGTATACCGAAGCATGGAACTCTACCTGGGCAACCAACACTGGCCAGTATAGGAGTACCGATAAGTATACAATTGCTTATAGCTACTCCTTCGTCAACTCCACCGACCCTGGGAAGCCAGCAATTCCATGCCCCGTCGCATCCGCAACCTCTGTTATCAAGGCTCAGACTCTGCAACCATACTGTTCTTCGCTGCTTGGATATACCACCCCCGTAACAACAATCGTGTCGACAGAGTCCACTGCTGTTCCTTCAACCATTGTGGATACAAGCATTCCACTTACTACAACTACCATTACGACGACTTCGCTTGTAGCAGTAACCCAAATTAAGAAGCGTGATCTTAGCGAGCCTACAACGTCATGCACGCACGACCACTCTTTCAATCGCAGCATTGATCGCCGAGAAGAGCTTACACCCCTTGAGACGGACGACTCCGGGAAGTTTGTCGATGTCATCATCACGACCAACGAGACCACTCCCGCTGTGGTACGACGTGACGCTGTTCCTGCAGGACTTTCCGGCTTTCCAGGTAAGTAAACCTAGTTGGATGTATCTAACCCACTAATAAGTCAAACCTATTCAGCCTCTGTCATCAGCTCCGCTTGCAGCCTTCAAGCTACACCCGTAACCACTGTTTCAAGTGTCTACACCACCACCACTGCAACATACACCTCCGGTGAGGTTCATACCGCCACCGTCCTTGCCACCAGCACAGTCTCGGAAACGACGACCGTCGTCTCTACAACCACAATTCAAGTCGCCAGCAGCGCCCCTACAGGCGCCATCGGTTATATGACATTCTCTCCAGAAATCAATGCCGGTGCCGACTATTGTCTGTCAGACGACTCGACTCACATGACCGACAACTACTACCAGAAGTCTAAGCGCGAGACTTTCATCGTGACCGCCGACGGTTATCTCTATAGCGTTACCAACGACTCATACTACTACATCACCGGTACCACCACATCCACTTTACTGTACTGGACACGAAGCAAGGCTAGCGCTATGCCCATTTTCAGCGTTGGTCAAGTCGACTCGAACGGACGTGCTCAGGTAATGATGAAGGATGTGGCTGCCGGAAACTACTATAACTTCTGTCTCAGCACCGCGGCAAGTGGAAATGGCAACGCAGGAACTGGGCTGCATTTCTTCGGCTACAAACAGGGTTATAGTTTCCCCACCACCTGCAGCGCTGTCAATTTGTATATCCTAGCCGTTTAGAAACTCGGTAATGCATAGGAGGAGTTTTTTTTTAGAGGGTTTAAGATATTAATGAGTGGTAATATTTCCTCTGTAAATAGCACTACAAGTACAGCCTAGGCCTTACAGTCTAGTGTCAATAGGTATATAATGATAATACATAGGCGATCTAGTCAGTGCTTGTGTAAATGCCGCTCTATGTTTTCGTAACGCTTAGAGACCATTACATGTCCCTTACTGTCACTACAGAGTTTCACTCGGGTAGTCTCACCTTCCTAACTATTATTTCCTTGGTAAAGCGAGGTTTTCTCGTTATTATTTGTGAATTTACCACCGTGGTTCTATTCTAAGGCTCTTGTTGGAGCTTAACTATATATTCGAAGCGGAATTTCAGTTAAGTCTTGCTCTGGCGTGCAAGCTAATCATCAACAGCTCCATGGCCGTAACCTGAACCGCCTCTTGACGGAGCTGAAAAACTCAGAAATTAACAAAAGTATATCTTTGTAGCGCTGACTATGCAAGGCCCGCCCTCTCGGTATTACTAGTGGTTTAATCTATTATTCAATATTAAATATTAAATATTGATTAGAGCACTGGGTATCACTGTTGTGCTGAGCGAAGTAGCCACATTCTCAACACGAGTCACCCAGGTGGTTTGTGTTTCAGTCTTGGAGTTTTATTTATTTCACATTCTATGACGATATTGCCACTTCATAGCCATCTCACTTGATGTCCGTGTGGGTAGAAAATGCCGAACACCTATATGAAAAAATCTAGGCCAGCTCACGCAACCTGCGTTTATAAATTCGAGGCAGTGATGGAAATGGATTGGAGTGGAGTGGATTAAAGCTCGAATCCACCCCATCCACTAAATAGCTGGTAGAGCTCTAGGAGCTCTAGCACGTGACTATACTATTAATAGTATATATATAGTCTTAGCAACCTTTTGGTGTTAAGGAATCTTACTAATTTAACGCCCTTAATTCTTATCGTTATCGTTATCGCTATCCTTACTAGCTTTCTCTACCTCGCTAGTAATGTCGTCGCCTTCTAGATTAGCTTTATCCCATGCGCCGTTGAGGTCGTTTAGGAAATGTGGGCTGTGCGCGAACACCAAAATGTCAAAATCGTCAACTGTAGTATCTAGATAGCTTTCTACTTCAATTAAACTTCTTAATACCTCTATTATAATTTTTAAAAATTTAGTAGTTACTAAGTTATTTATTTTTAACGGATTTAAACTAAAAGGTTAATAACTTGATAAAAAAGGGTTTTAATAAAAATTTTAAGTAAATTTATAAAGGTTTAAGATTTTTAAAATAGAGTTAACAAAAAAAATTAGCTATACTATATATAAGCTATTAGTATATATAAAATAGTTTAAACTTCTATTTAAAAAATTTATAATATAAATTTTTTTTTTAAAAACTTATTATTTTATAAAGTTATTGTCGGTATATATTCGTTTTACGTGTCACGTACATAGAGCACGTGATCTACGCGAGACGCGTATATATATTATTAAGACGTGTAGATAGAATAACAAGAATCCAACTATACACCGCACTGCACGTATATTACGTCTATTGCACTGTGTTAAAGCATACCAACACTAATTAGTAAGCGCGCATAGATTAGAAAACACGTAGATAGCTTAAAAGATAGTTATACTGTCTACCTTACAGCAGATTGGAAGATAGTTATACTTATCCACCTTTTGTATTAGCCTATTTTAATTAAAGAGAAGAGAAACCACTTAGGAGTACTTGTTTAGTATCCACGACGACTTCTAGACATCTCGTTCTATCTATTTCAGAAGAATTACTGCGCAAAACACCTTACCCTACTCAAACAACTCGAACTGCCCCCTTAACCGCCTCCTTAACCACCTCCTTAACCGCCTCCTTAACTACCTCCTTAACCATTTCCCTACCTTTACCCTACAAACACCCTTACCTATGTGACGGCTCGCATAAATGCCTCTAAACCGAAGCTTGTGGATTGCTATCTAATAAAGATACTAAGCTAAGGAGAAGAAAAGAAGGGGGTCGCAAGGACCATAGTAAACATATATAAAGGGGCAGCCGCTAAGGCGCTAGCGGTAAGCGAGCCAATTGTAGGTTAGCAGAATATGGCAGCAGTATAGCAGAATTTGGCAGGTAACGCGCTCTAGCACCATCACATTACCCCCCCCTCCTAAAAAAGCCTGCCCTTAGGCGTTGTCTAAGCTCCCTATTATTGTCTAAATTGTTGTAATTATCTAACCCTTCTTTCTAGTATTTAATCCAGTTGTCTAATTTACGTGGTGGTCTAGGGAGGTTAGGGTGGGCTAGGTGGAAGTCCTGTAGCTTATAGGGGGAGTACTTAAAATTAGATGCGGGGTACCACTCTAGGTCGTTATTATAGCCTACCCAGCTTGCATGGTATTTTAAGACATTACAGACCTTTTTTACTACTAGGATTTCTTTAACTTCCCATTCTTCGTCCTCAGCAATCTGGATTGGCGGCAGGGGGTCATTATACTATCCAGGTAGTGGATTATCTGTAGCCTTTTATAGCTGGTCCGGAGAGAAGATGAGGTGGATCCTTATTAACTCTAGTAGCTTAACCTCAAAAGAGTGTCCTACCTTTTAAAGAGTCTTATATGGGCCAGCCATTTAGTGGTCTAACTTGCGGCTCGGCCTCTGGGTTTTCTAGTTCTTTGTTAACACCCATACCTTATCTCCTACTTGGAAGTCTTCCTTGCGATAATATTAGTTTATATTAGACTCCTTTTTTTCTTACGCCTTTCTTATAATTGTTTGAGCAGTCTCCCAGGCTCTATGCATTCTCTTAGCAAATGCCTGGGCCTCTTTATAGCTAAGGCGTTTGCGGGCTATAGCGGGTTTAGTAGGCCTATCCTAATTAAAGGACGTTCGTGGTGTATACCCATAGAGCAGTTTAAATGGGGACATCCCTATACTGTTATAGGGGAGTATAAGCTGCGCGTAGTTTATTATAGGTAGTAATTCCAACCAGTTATCCTAATAGTAGTCTATAAATGGCCGTAGTTGCTGGTTAAGGTACTGGTTCATAATCTCAGTTTAGCCGTTAGTTTAAGGGTAGAATGTAGTAGAGAGCTTAATCTTAATCCCAAGGATATAGTAGAGTTTATTCCAGAAATCCGATATAAACTAGGGGCCACGGTTAGAGACAATTGATTTAGGGGCGCTATAGAATCAATAGATATTGTCGATATAGAGGCGGGCCATATCCTTTATAGTCATAGTCTTAAAACAAGGGAGGGAGACGGATTGCTTATATAGTTAGTTAACTACTACAAAGGCTACATCATGGCCGTAGGTGTTCTTTGGAAATAACTTAAAGTCTATAGTAATATATTGCTAAGGGCGTTCTGGAACTGGCAGCGGTTATAGCTACCTAGGAGTTTAATCCCTAGGGGCATTTACACGTCTATAGGCGTGGCAGTTTCTAATAAATTGATCTACATTAGATAGAAGTCCTCGCCAGTAGTAATAGGGCGCTAGTAGTTAGTAGGTCTTATCACGACTAGGGTATACCATAGAGACTTAATAGTGGGCTTCACAGATTAACTCTGTCCATAGGTTGTTAATATCTGGAACTATAAGCCGTTCTTAGTATAGAAGCAGTCCTTCTTCCATTTCCAAATTAGGGTCCTCCTTCACGGCTTAGTCGCGGAGGGCTTTTAGGGAGTCAGCCGTGCGGTTTATAGTTAGGATGTGGTTAACTAGCCCTATTAGTTCATCCAAGACTGCTCCCTCTAAGGGTGCTAGCTTATTCCGTTTAAAGTCTAGTTCTTTAAGAATTTGCAGGTCGAGCTGTTTGGGATAAAGGAGGGCGCGCATCCAGTATTAGGTCTTTAGCTTATCCTAGGGTCCTATATCTTGTTCCCTTCAGGTTAATGTATTAGCTTTAGTGTTTTACTTACCAGAACGATATATAATCGTAAAAAAGAATTTGGAGAGTATTTTGGCCCAGTAGGCTTATTATCCAGTAAGCTACTTTATAGTTATAAAGTACTCTAGGGCTTTATAATCCATATATATCTTAATCCAGGAGTTCGTGCCTTTAAGCTCTACGCGCCATTGGGATAACAATTAGATAATAGCTAGTATTTCTTTATTATATACCTCGTAGTTATACTTAGCTAGGTCTATTGTTTTTGAGAAAAAGGCAATAGGGTACTATTCGCCGTCTAGATATAACTGTAATAGGATTCCCGCTATAACTCCGTTAAAAGCGTCCGTCTCTAGCATTAATTTAAGGTCCGGGTTATAGTGACAAAGGATTAGAGAAGAGATAAGCCGATCTTTTAACTCTCCGAAGGCTTCTATATAGTCGTTATTAAAGACAAAAGGCGTGTCTTTCCGGGTAAGTCGTATAAGAGGCGTTGCCACGACTCCGTAGTCACGGATAAATCAGTAGTAGAAATTACAAAAACCTAGAAAGGACTGGATACCCTTTATAGTATAAAGGGGCTGCTAGTTACGGATTACATTAACCTTTTTAGGGTCGACTTCAATCCTATCCGTACTCACTATAAACCTAAGGTACTTTGTGCGTTTTACCCTAAATTTATATTTCTTAATATTAACTTACAAGCCTGCGTTTTATAATCTCTCTAGGACCTTCTTAACATAAACTTAGTGCTCAAGTTCGTTGTCCAAGTATATAAGGATGTTGTCTAGGTATGCCATGCAGAATTCGTTAAGGTAATTAAAAAGAATATTATTTATATACCTTTAGTACGTAGCCGGTCCGTTTATTAGTCCAAAAGGAAGAACTTTGCATTTATAGGACCCGTAACGGGTATGGAACGTTGTTAAATCTTTAGATACAGGGTCTATCCTAATTTAGTAGAAAGCTTAGCGGATATTAAGTTTAGTAAAGATCTTTGCCCAGCTTAGACATGCGAGGGTTTTGTTAATTAAAGGAATAAGATACCAATCCTTTTAAGTAATAGCATTTAGCTTCCGATAGTTAATACAAAAACAAAGGCCTCCACTAGGCTTTTTTACAAATAGAATAGGGGAAGCAAAAGGGGCTTAACTTGGCTTAATAAACCCTTTATTAAGGTTATTAATTAAGTACTACTTTGTTGCTTTTAGCTTGTCTATTAATTATTAGTAGAGGGGGCTATAGCCTAGCAAGTTATTGGCTTCTAATTAAATCTTATAATTATATATCTGGTAAGGGGGTAACTTGTCCAAAGCTACCCTTAAGAATACGTCCTTGTACTTGGCATAGACAATAGGAAGAAGACGTTTAACCAGTTCCTTATTAGTTTCCTTAATTGGCTTTTCTTCCCTCTTATTAATAATCCGGTTAATCTTATATAGGCTTGTTATAAAGACCTTATTGTCCTTCTGGTACATATTAAAGTGGAACGCTATAGCACTAATTGCGGCGATGTCTACTATAGGGGGGTTACATAACACTAGGGGCGTGTGTAACCTTAGGGCCCTCCAAGGTATTAGCGTTATTGTTACTCCTTTTAACTCCTGTCGCATCTTTCGGAGGCTATCCCTTATATCTTATCGGTACGTTCTTTTCCACACTGGTCAGATCTGCGCGATTTGGCCGTTGTCTATATTACTATCTATCCCGCTTCTGTATATAGAGTCCTTCTCGAGCGTAGCGCTTCGGGAGAGTATCCTTATTGGTACAGAGTTCTTTCTAGCTTTACGGCGGGCGTCTTCTTAGGCAAAGGCTAGGTCACGGGCCCGGACATCCTACTAGTATATAGGGTCAGACTTCGCGGCTAGTGTCTTATGGTTAGTTCAGATTTCTCTAATAAAGGAGGGTAATTTTGGCCTATTATCTGGCTAAATAAACTGTCTTTGTCATACATTTAGCTAAATATTAAAGTAGGACATCTATTTTTGGCTAAGGATTATATTGTGGGACCCTAGGTCTAAGATGCAGAAGGGGATACCGTATTAACGTTGTCTATTAAGGGAGATATATAACTTTAGGACATAGGTAACCGGCTTACTGGCTTAGCCGTTATAGCCTTTTACCTAGATAGGCTTCTCTAGTAGGGTGGCTTTTATATTTAGAAACTTAGCAACGTTAATCGCATAGGTAGTATTTATAAAGGCAAAGCCATTTGCTCCAGTGTTAATAAGGGCAGTTAAGTTAACTCTATATCTATTTTAAGATACTGTACATGGAACTATAAAGTGTTTTCCACCTATTAACTAACTTAGATTAATCTCTTTAAGATTAATAGGATACCCTAGGGGGGAGTCTTTCCCTAGGGTTCTTCTTTTTCTAACTCGTTGGACGTTTCTCCTTCCTCTATCTCCTTAATATCCTTTAGTTCTAGGCAAGACAAGGCAAAGTAACCCTCCTTATCGCAGTTATAGCAAGTGGCTGTGGCAGGGTTAATTAGGGTATTATAACGAGTACTAGTTGAGGTTATGGTACATAGCTGGTCGGGCGAGGCTTACCGGTGCATAGTTGTGACCGCTTTTGGTGTAGTAGCGGTTATGGCTTATCTTCCTACTCCAGCTCCCGTAGGGGTGGCGGGTGAGCTTTAATCGCTATAGGGTCACTTCTGCCGATTTAGGCGGGCGTTAATCCGCTTTAGCTTTAAGTCCAACAATAGGCAACAAGCTGTAAGTCTTTTATGGGTTAGTAGGTTGTCTAAAGTTATAGCAATCTTTTCTTATAGCCTAATTATTAGTTTGTTGTAAAGGTCCAATTAGTAGTTTTTAAGGGGGACCTAGCCTTCTCCTGCAAGGTATAAGAATTAAGTCTGGAATTCGGCAAAGAGTTGGTTCGGCTTTATTATTAGGCGGTTATAGTCGTACTAAGTATCCCGTACTTTGTTCGGGTTAATATAGATAGCTGCTAGGTGCTGCAGCATCTTGTTAACAGATACAAATCGGACAGAAAAGTCATCTTCGAACTTGGCTTAAAGGTGACGTTGGGCGTCCCCCATAGTTTGGCCAAAGAGGTAGAGCATTTTGGCCTCTTCGGAGGGGAAATAGTTGTGGTTAATTTAGAGTTTTCCTTATACTTAGATCCTCTAGTTCTTAAAGGTAGAGTCTATCCTATCAGACAGTAGTTGAGGGTTAGGAAGCTTAACGGATTTTAATTACTTTATTATTATATCCATACTCCCTGGTGTATCGCATTTGGTCGAGTAAATAGGTTAACTAAGGCTTTGTAAAGGGGAGGCTAGGCTGCTTTATAAGGCAGTAAGGCTTTCTAGGATCTCCTTTAGAGTCTCTTATATACTTTGGGCTTAAAGACGATCGACCTTCTAATTGGCCGCAAGGGCGCGAATCTGTTTGCGTATATCTATAATGTTATTATTGTCTTCAATTTCTGATCCTAATTGGATCTTATGTTCCTCTTAGGTGGAGGCAGGTCTTTTAAATAAGCTCACTTTAGGTGCTATTATTAGCTTCCTAGGGTTCGTTAGTCTTATGCGCTTTGGTTTTAATTCTGGGGGTACAGGTCTAGTCCTACCTAGCTTATAAAGTGGGATATTATTAAGGCCTTCCTAGGCAGTATAAAGTTGTTCTAGTGTCTGAGTATAACGCGTTAACGCGTTGTTGCAGATAAAGTTTCTTTTAAGATGTGGGGATATTATTAAGGCCTTCCCAGGCAGTGTATGGAGAGCTTAGTATAATGTAACGGCTCGCACAAATGCCTCTAAACTAAAGCTTGTGGATTGCTATCTAATGAAGATACTAAGCTAAGGAGAAGAAAAGAAGGGGGTCGCAAGGACTATAGTAAACATATATAAAGGGGCAGCCGCTAAGGCGCTAGCGGTAAGCGAGCCAATCGTAGGTTGGCAGAATATGGCAGCAGCATGGCAGAATTTGGCAGGTAACGCGCTCTAGCACCGTCACAACCTACCTAAATAATACATAAAATACAAGATATTAGGAATAGAGAAAGACTAGGAGGAAGAAGCAGCTAAATAGAAAAATGGAATTAACCTAATAGAAGTTACTAAGGATGAGCTAACTAACTACGTATAATATAAGATGTATGTATATATGGAGATATATAACTAGCTAGACTTAACACTCTAGGAATCGTTCTAGGGAGATTTTAAGGACTTTATAGTTAATATCTTTACGCAAATCCACTTATATTAGCTTTAGAAACTATATAATTATCTAAATACTAGAGAAGTATGGGTTAATACTAACCATAAATAAGGCAAATCACTCCCTTAATCCTTATATAATATAGCATAAGAAGAAGGCTAAATAGAATAGACTAGAGAAGAGATAAACGCACTTAAGAAAAAGTTTAATACTGGCATTAAGTTAAGAAGTATTTAGTATTATAAGATATATAGAACTCTAGAAGAGCAACAGTAAGACGTTCCTTAGTGCCTATACTTTCTACTATACCTTAATCTATAATTACCTCTACCTTATACTATCTGTTACGCCTTAACCTGCAATAATAATATAGCAACTCTACGAACAACCTACGGACAAGGAGAACCGCCCTATTACTATAACTAGCTATAGAAAGGAAATTGCGAATGCAGCTAAGATATATACAGAGGAGTAGAAATACGGTGGCATAAACAAAAGCCTTAACTATAAATTAATAATATTCTATAACATCTATAATTAAGCAGATGTACCCTAAGAAGCTTACCTTAAGGTATTCCCTACTATGTTAAAAGGACTAGCTCCAGACCACTTCTATATAAACTAACTGTCCTACCTACTATTTGCCAAAGCTTATAAGCACCTTTGGAATTTCTTTAAAGGACTAGAATTTTAACGCAAGAACCTAGATAAGTGGAATACTATTACATTTATAATAGTAATGGCAGAAAATATAGATAAGTCTATAAGCGAATGCCTCTAATTGCTAATCTATAGACTTTATTAACTATAGTATGGCCTTAGACCTACCTTATAAACTATAGACTTCCTTTATAATAAAATTGTTACTTCTTGCTAGGGAATACCAGTATATAAATATACAGTCTCTAACCCACTAGATAACCTTAGAGCCCTTATTAATAAACTCTAATTGTCTATTACGGCATATAAGAAAAAGTATGTAGAGAAGATATAAGCTTTCTTTATAGACTAATAATTTTATAGAAGAGATAATAACTATAACTATAATAACTGCAATAACCGCAGCAACCCCTTGTACAACCGTAACTAACGGGAACTATGTTACTTTGTATATAATAAGGAAGGATATTGCTTATAGAAACATACTAAGGAGGAGTAAGAAGAGTCTAAGACTAAGTTTAGAAATAAGTTTAAGGACTGCTTTTAGGAGCGAATAAAGCAATATATTATGGACTATAAAGGCAACAATAATGAGGACAATGATAAGGATAATAAGATCACTGACGCATTTAACGCTTTAGTAATTAATATGGACCCTAACACTCTACTAAATAAGGATAACCAGGCTATAGTATACTACACTTTATACGGTAAAATTAAACTAGATAATGTAACTGCTATAGCTTTAGAACTGGCCAACAGAGCTTACAGCCACGCAGTTATAACTATTAATACTATAATAGATGCATTCACTACTAATATAGGCCTATTTGCGTACAATATAACCTTACGCTACACCTTAATAAAGTTTATAGGTGTAATAATTGACACTAGAGCCTCTAAACGTTCTATAGTAGGATATAGTTAGTTTCTTGCACTTTAGAAGATTAATAAAGTATAGTTAAATAAGTCTATAAGAGGCATAGTTAGTATATAGTTTGAAATAGGTTCTATATCCTCTATTAGCTCTATTAAGGTAGATACACTAATAGGTATAGTAGAGTTCCATATTGTTAAAGTTAATACCCCTTTCCTGCTTTACCTAGCAGATATGGATAACTTATAAGTGTACTTTAATAACCTAAAGAATGTCCTAATAACCCCCTTAAAGACTATATTAGTTATACGCCAATTCGGACACCTGTTTCTACTATGGGATATCTTATTATATGTGTTTATTATAGAGTCTTTTAACTAAAACCTATGCTACTTAACTAATATAGAATTGCGACGCCTATACTAACGCTTTAGACACCCGTTAGTAGAGCAACTTAAGAGAATATTGGACCACGCTAGCCATAAAAACGATGCTAATTAAAAGATACTTGAGCATATTACCTGCTACTGCTTGTACTGTTAAAAGCATGGAAAGTCATTAGGTAGATTTAGATTTACCTTAAAGGACAATATTAATTTTAACTACTACATTATTGTTAATATTATATATATTAATAGCAAGCCCGTACTTTATATTGTTAATAAAGGTACTTAATTTTAAACAGGTAGATGGCTATAGAATATTAGCGCTAAGCATATATAGGATATGTTACAAGCGTGCTAGATTAACACATACCTAGGCCCCCTAGATGTGATTGTATATAACGCAGGAAAGAACTTTATTAGTAGAGAGTTTAAGTAATATATGGTTAATATAGGCACTACTATAAAGAGCGTACTGGTTAAAGCTTACAACTTAATTAGTATGGTAGAGCATTACCATGGCCCCTTGCGATGTATATACCATATTATTACTTCTAAGATACTAGGAATTAATAAGGATATAGCACTGTAAATGGCCTTTAAAGCAATTAACGATTCCATAGGACCAGACGGCCTAATACCCACGCTGTTGGTATTTAGAGCGTACCCCTAAATGACAGAGTCTAATATACCTTTACCTATAGTAATATAGCGTGAAATTGCATTTAAGAAAGCTATAGAGGAAGTGAAGAAGATATAAGTGGAGCGCCAGGTTATAGATGCACTTAATATACGTAATAGCCCTAGCACTATCGCAATTCATAATCTACCCCTTAACTCTTTAGTACTGGTCTGGAGAGAAGGCAATATAGGATAACCTGGATACTAGGCAGGACTATATAACCTACTAAATATTAAAGGAGAAACGTGTGCTGTTAACCTACCTAGCGGCCCTATAAAGTTCCGCAGCACTGCTATTAAACCGTACTTAATAGACCCTAGAAATATTTATATTAAAGATATTTAAGTTAACGGCACCTAAGTTAATAATATCTAAGTTAACGAAACTGTCCGTATATATGAACCGTCTATAGAAACTGCCTCTATATAGAAACCGCCCCTTACTAAAACCGGAGAAGTATAACTACCTTGCTAAGGAAGAGGAAGACTCTATAAGCATCCCCTTTATATTAATACTGCTAACATTACTATATTCTTGCAAGAGGATAGCAACTATAAGCAGTTTAAAACGTCCTACTAAAAGGAAATTATAGGACTGATTAAAAAGGGCGTATTTAAGATAATTAACCCTTAGGACGTACCTCGCAGCAATACTATAAGGCAATGGTATACAGTTATACCTACAAGATATCTCCTAGGCGTATGTCTAATCTCTTATAAAGCTGAATTAAGACTTCTATATCTGACCATCTTATAAGTTGGGAAGCCAACTAGGTATTAGAAAGAACTTAATTCTAAAGGTGATTAAGCCTTTATACAGTGTTCCAGAAGCAGGTAATTACTAGTTTATAACCTACTATAATCATTATATTAAGGAATTGGATATAAACTTATTAATATATAACCCGTGCCTCTTATAGAGTAACACTCCTAACTACTTTAGCATTGTTAGCCTTTAAACTAATAATACTTTATTCCTGGCTAATACCACCTTTATAGATGTAGAGCCATAATATTTAGAAAAGGCTTAATTTCTTATAAAAGAATATAAGCAACTTATAGTTAAACAGTCACTTAAATTTAATAGATATATTATTTAACTCTTTTAGAAAGGTAATATTATAATAACCTAGGAATACTAGTGCAATGTAACAGAGCCTTGTAGTAGGTACTACAGTGGACTTATTAATAGGCTGGGTATATAGGTATAAATAAAAGTCAACAACATAATAATAACTGGTGGAGTGGTTGCCTAACAGATTAACTTTAATTATATTCTAAGATTTACTATAAAGAGAGAACTATCTGGGTAGGGACTGTGGTCCTTTAATTACATAACTATACGCCTAAGAAATCCCTTCGCTCTATAAGGTATGTATACTCTATCTACTCTACTTTATAGATTATATAGATTATATAGATCATATAGATCATATCACGTGACCTTGGCTACTATTCCTCGTTATATAGTTCCACTAGATCTATCTTGGACCATGCCCTTATTAACTAACTAGCTTCTGCCAACTCCTCTCTAAGTAGTTATAATATTATACTTAAGATGTCCGTAACACCATCTCCCTCCTCTTTATCTTCGTCCTTAAAGATTCCTAATATCTCTAAGTTATCTACTAGAGGTGTAATATCCGCTTAATTAACTTAGTTAATATTTTTACTTATTATGCCTTCTAAGGTCTCTAAGCCTTCGGCCTTTTCTTCTACAGCTTGTCAGTCTCGTACCATTGCTGCGATACTATCTCTAGGTAAGATTATATTATCTCCATGTTCTTATTATGCGAAAGAGGGGTTGGTTTATATTACGTTAGTAAGTCCTTTATCTTAATAACCCTCCTCTTATTTAGAGTGCACTAAAGTAAATGTTTAATTATCCTATGACGTTCGCTCCATTTCCAACGCTAAGTATACGCGTCCTATAACTCTTAACAGTCTTTAAGTTCCCTAAGTAACTTATTATAGGGTCTTGTATTCAATCTATTACTGCGAAGCTTAATAACAAGCTCTTAAGTGCCCTTAGTAAGATTCACCGTCTTTAGGACAAAGATCGTGCTTATGCTGAGTGGGTAAGAGATAAGGAACGTTATGCTCTTAAAGCCCGCGTTTCTGCTCACGCTCGCCTGCTTTATCTTAAGAAAGTTTATAAAAAGGTTTGTTCTAAGGAGTAGAAGCTTGTTTAATAGGGTCTGTCTAAGCTAGGTAATAAGAGAGTAGCGTCTCCAGAGAAGGAAACAACTTTAAGTAATATAGTAGTTGCTCTTCCTAGGTCCCCCTTAGGTAACTCATCCTTTAGTAATCCTTTTTTAATACTCCCTAACCTACTTTCTTTTAATACTCCCATACCTTTCCTATAGCGTTCTCTAGGTTACTTAGTGGTTTCTAGGTAGTCTTACTATAGCCTATCTACTTTACTTTATACTATGTTTTATTATCTACATCCTTATAACTGATGATCTTTAAAACTTACTATTTGTCTTCTTCCTATCCTCTATACGTGTCTGCCTTATAGACTGGTGGCTTAACATTTCCGTATGCTGGCTTTAGTATTGCAATATACTATATAGGGTAGATCTTTATTTTGGCTAGTAGGTTTAACTTATGTATAACTAACGAAATTCTTTTTATAACTTTAAAAGGTCCTAATCTAACGTGGTCTAACTTCTTGCTTGGTTGTTAACTCTTAAAATTTTTATATAGTAGCTATACTTTATCTCCCTCCTTAAGATCTGGTCCCTTAGATCTCTTAGCATTATAGTACTTTTTTATTCTTTGCTATACTATCTTAGCTGTTTCTTTAAGGTTTGTATAAAGATTTATTAACGCCTCCATTCTCTTTTTAGCTATACTACTTATTTTCTTCACTTAATATAGCAATAATAATAACTTTGGCTTATATCTATAATTCGCCTTAAATAGTAATGTTCCTATTCCTTTTTATAGTATTACATTATATGCAAACTGTGCAACTGGTAATAACAATACCTAATTATTCTATGCGTAATTAATATAATGCCTTAGATACTGCTCCAGTGTCTAGTTTAATCTTTCCATTTATCCGTCTATCTGCGGATAATATACTATTAAGGTTACTGCGCGAACTCCTTGTTCTACTAGAAACACTTCCCAAAATACTACTATAAATCTTAGATCTCTATCTAATATAATTTTATCTAGTACTCTATGTCTTATAAACACTTCCTTAATATAGATTCTAGCAACATCCTCTACTAATATCTCTTCTATACACGCTATAAAGTATCCCTACTTTATAAGCTTATCCACTATTACTAAGATCGCGTTATAATCTTATCCGCTAATAGGATCTTTTAACTTTGGTAACTTAATAATAAAGTCCCATAATATAACTTCCTATAGTTTTTCTGGTATTTTAATAGGTTGTAGTTCTCTATACAGCTTATACCTTATTAGTTTGTTCCTTTAGCAATCTAGACATTCCTTTATAACTTATCTTGCTAGTCCCCAGATTCCTTAAATAATATATTCCTTTTAAAGTCTTAATACTAAGCCTATAGCTCCACTATGTCCTTAAGTTAGTCCCTTATAAAATAACTTAATAAACTCTTTTATAATAGACCTTGGAATATAAGTTACTTCTCTATTTTTATACTGTTCCGTGTCTAGATCCTCTACTTATACCTTTTAGATCTTCTATGCCCAATTACTCTCTGGTGACTTATAGACTTAACTTTCTTTAGTCGCTATAATTCTTAGATAGTTATACCTAATTATTCTATCTTAATTCTTTCGCAGTAAAGCCCCTAATGGCTTCTTATTGTTTTATAACTCTACCTTTCTACTAAGTGCGTCTGCTCTTGCATTTTTAGTTCCCTTAGTATACTAAATTTTAAAATGGTATTTTGTAAGTATTTCTGTCTATCTAACTTGCCTTTAGTTTAGCTCTTTTATTATTAGAAATCCTATAAGATTCTTATAGTCCGTTTTAACCATAAATGGTTTCTCTATGCCTTGCAAGAATGCTCTCTACTCTTTAAGTACTGCCATTATACCTAATAACTCCTTATTATAGATATTATAGTTTAACTCTAGTAGCGTCATCTTTTAACTATAGTATGCTACTAAGTGCTATGCGTTTTAGTACTTTTATAGCAAATATACTCCTAGTATAAAGTCTAATACATCTATCTTAACAACCGTTTCTAACTTTAGTTAGTAGATCTTAAGGATTGGTTCCTGGGTAAACAACTTCTTTAGTTCTTTAAATAGTTTCTTTTACTTTTCTACCTAAACCCACAGTTCCTCCTTTTTTATTGGCCTTATAAACGGCTTAATACTCTTTAACTATTACGCTATAAACCTCCTATAGTAATTACAAAACCCTAGAAACGACCTTAGCTGCGTAACGTTCTCTAGTTCTCACTAATTTACTATAGCTTTAACTTTCTTTAGGTCTATACTAATCTTTCCTAGTTTAATAATAAATCCTATAAAATCAGTCTTCCTTATAAAAAACTCGCATTTCTTAATTACTACTAGCATCTGTTCTTTTTATAGTCTCTTTAAGACCCACTTAATATGTTCTTTATATTCTTCCTCATTTTCTAAGTAGATAATAATGTTATTGAGGTATGCTATAATAAACTTATTAAGGTGTTCTCCTAATACACTATTAATTTGCTTCTGGAACGTTACTAGTATGTTTATAAGCCTAAACTGTATAACTAATGGCTTATATAGTCCTTCCTTTGACCTAAAGGCTGCCTTTTACTTGTTGCCTTCCTTGATTTAGATCTAATGGTAAGCCTACCTTAAATCTATCTTTGTAAAGATTTTTATATTGCCTATTCTATCTTTGATTTCGCTAATTAAGGGTAAAGGATACCTATCCTTTCTGGTGATGCTATTTAACTATCTATAGTCTATATATATCCTGAGTTTTCTGTTTTTCTTTAAGATAAATAATACTAGATACCCTACTAATAACTATAACGGTCTAATGTATCCCTTTTATAAGTTTTCCTAGATAAACTCCTTAAGCGCTACTAATTTGGTTTTAGTGAGCTTATAAATTAGAAAGAACTTTGGACTTATTTCTAGTTCCAATTCTATTTTATAGTCCTATACTATATATTCTAATAGCTTTTTACTTTCTGGTAACCATAACTTTTTGCTATACCTATGGTATCTTTTTAGTATATAACTTAAGCCTTGCTTAGTCTCTTTATACATTACTCTGACCTAGTACTATACTAACTTGGTTTACTATTATACTTTGCATTATTAAGTATCTCTAATATTAACCTAACCTATAACCCAATTAATTTTTAGATTATATTCCTATAACTAAGGCATCCCTAATATCGCCTTATCCTTTCCTAATAATAGAATATTAAAAGACATTCTAACTGGTCTTTCTTTAATAGTTAACTAAATAGGTCCTGTTTTAAGATTAATAATGCCTTCTCTATAGGCTATCTAGTCTCCTAAAATTGTTATAAGTAGATATAGGTATTCCTTCTATCTATGTGGTAACCCTATCCTTTTTACTGCTGCTAGTAATATATAGTTTTGTGTTACTCTACTATCTATTAACGCCTTAAACTATTAATCTTACCACTTAACTTATAAATTTAGGTATTGTCCTTAAATTCCTTTAAGGGTTTAAGGCTTTACTACTAGTTCCCTCTAGTCCTATAGGCCTCCCCTTTTCCTAACTATTAGCTACTAGATCCTATTTATACTTGGTCCTCCTTAGGCCAATACTTAGTTTATTTCTTTTCCTCTATATACTATAGATAAGTGTTTTCTAGATAATTCCACCACTGTCTTCTATCTAGGCATTCTTCCGTAAGGAATCTTTCTGGTTAAAGTATTAGGTCCCCTTAACTATGTACTTCTACTAGGTGCCATTTATATATATACTTAGTATCTCTGTACTTCTTTTCATCCAGTACCCAATATATTCTTATTAGATACTTCTAGTTTTTGTCCTTAGGTGCTCTATATATATTACATGTATTATCTATATAAGCTATTTACAATAGTGTATAATACGCTAGGTGCTTTGGGTTAACTTTTGGCTTATTACTACTTTTAAGTTTAAACCTATACTGTATTAACCTGACTACTAGTGTTTCTATTGTGGGTACTAAGATTTATTACTTACTTCTCTAGTCCCTAGATCCTTCTTCTAGGTTCCTTAATATTATAATTAACGCTCCTTTAATATAACTTATGCGTTTTTCTATAATAGGTTAGTCTTAGATAACTTTTTCGTCTAGCTATATATAGAAATCTTCCTATTTGTTATTATGTTATTGCTTATACTACTTTCTATATAACTGGTTTAGTGTATATGGCCTATCTATTAGAAAGTACCTTATTATTGCTGCGTTATAATAACCTTTAGTATATCTTTCTTTAAATCTAGTTGGAATCCCTAGATCCTCTTTTTATTCCAGTTTGTTTAACTACTTTACTCTAGGCGTACCTACCTTAGGCCTATTAGTGATTCTTTATATAGGTGCTCTGTCCCTTATACGACCTACTGTAGACCTTTTATCTAGCTTTTTCTCTTGCTATATAATAATTCTTGCTCTAAATTCATCTAAAATTTCTTATTTCCTGCGTCTTGCAGCTAGATCCTTAAAGTTCTCTTACTTCTTAATCTTAGTATTAACTTTTTAATCTTTAGGCTAAATACCGTGTTTACCTAGAATAGATGTTCTTACTTATTCTCCAAACTTGTAGTTCTTAAACCTACGTCCTATACTTATTTGTTTGTCTTTAAACTAAGCCGTTACTCTTTTCTATTGGTTTTTGTCTATTATAGGTGCTTAAGCCTTTCTTATTACGTCTTGTAAATCTTAGGTAAATCTTATCTTATCTTAAGAATCTTAAGTATCTCTTATCTTGTTATAAGAATCTTAAGCCTATAGCCTTTTACCTTTTATAAGTGGTGAGCTAGTACTAGCAGTTATCTGCCTACTTAACCATTCTTAGGTGTTGCTCCTTCTATCTTATAAAGCAATGGATATTGTATTTAATGGTGTTATAATACCTGTTACTAATCCTTATTCTGTAGAGGTCTTGGTCTCTACTTCTATTATATTATTAAGGTTTAAGTGCTCCCAGTTAGCCTCCTTTTCTTCCTTGTTACTATTAATTAATAAGTACTCTAACTCTATTGTTATTATTGTTAATCTTTATCTATATATTGCTGTAATATCTTAATCTAGCTTATAGAGTTAATCCTATTCTTTATTTAACTCTCTAGTTCCTTTAAGTTCTTTTAACTCTGGCTCTTATAGCTAATAGCTTACGCCATACTTAGTGTCCTTATAAATTCGGCATGTGTTGTTATAACAAAACGCAAAGTGCTTAATTAAATACTCCTTAGTCCCGCGCAATACGCTTATATCTATACTATTATACTCTAATAACCTAGTGCCTTTTACCGCGTAGTTACTCTAACTACCTCTATAGTCTCTAGTAAAATAACCTTTCTTTCCGCAATTTATATAAACTCTATTTTTAAACTATTTTTCTTGCTATGGAGTCCGCCTAAACGTCTTCTACTGTTAAGATTCCTAGTTTAGCCTCTGCTCCTTAGTCCTGTAATTACTTAATCCTTAATATCTAGGTTGCTATAGTTTCTTTATCTATCTCTTAGATTCTTTAGTACCACTTAGGTCTATTAGCTCTGCACTACTCTATAGTTTTTAACTCTGTATCTGTTATTGTATACTCTACATCTTATATAATTATAGAACCCTATCTTACCCTTTCTTGGCTTGTTCTCTTTAATAAATCCTATTATTAATCTTTATTACTTAATCTATTAAATCTCTTAGAGTGTCCACATCTTCTATTAGGATAATTACGTCCTAGACTTTAGACCTAAGTCCTTACTTATACTGTGCCATAAGCGCCTTGTTATTCTACTTAACCTATATTATAAGTATCTAAAACTGCGTTATGTACTTAATTGCTAAAGTGCATTATACTAGTTTTTAAAGTTTTTGTTCTACTATAGTTAATACTTCTAGATTACTAAATATCTATATTAACCTTTCCGCGAACCCATTTTAACTAGTAAATATATACTATATATCCTAGTTAGTAGTTATCATTCCGTTTACTTATATTTTGGTAAGGTAAGGTTTAAACTATTTAAGTGCTCTTCCTATTAAGAACAACCCTATATATGTTACTTGGTCTATAGGTATTACTAACTTTATTCCCTCTTATATAACCTTAAAGTGCATTTGCGTAAGGAATCCTTTAAGTTTTAACCTTTCCCCTAAGAACCGTTTAATTGATAGTAACTTAACCTTTACTACTCCAATGCCGTTAATACGTTCCTTAAGTATCCTATTATTGTCTAATAATTAATTAACTATTTCTTGCAACTGTCCTTACATAACCACCTGCGAATTAGTATCTGCTATACTGGTGTCTCCTGACCCTAAGGTTGTTACTACCATAGTTATAACTAGTACTTTTGGTGGCATATTATTTAACTTCCTCTGTTTTAATACTATAACCTTAGTAGTGAATATATAACGGAGTCTTATAGTAGGTACTATGGTGGACTCATTAATGGGCTGGGTATATAGGTATAAATAAAAGTCAATAATATAATAACAACTGGTGGAGTGGTTGCCTAACAGATTAACTCTAATTATATTCTAAGATTTACTATAAAGAGAGAACTATCTGGGTAGGGACTGTGGTCCTTTAAATATACAACCATACGCCTAAGAAATCCCTTCGCTCTGTAAGGTATGTATGCTCTATCTACTCCGCTCTACAGATCACACAGATTATATAGATCACATAGATTACATTACGTGACCTTGGCTACCATTCCTCGTCACATAGTTCCACCGGATCCATCCTAGACCATGCCCTTATTAACCAACTAGCTTCTGCCAACTCCTCTCTAAGTAGTTGTAATATTATACTTAAGCTGTCCGTAATATGCAAGAACCTAAATATGGTCTACCTTGGCAAAATAGCTATAACCATAAGCTTAAAAGGCATTATCTATAATATACTAACTATAAAGAAACAATACATTGCGCAACGTGTAAGAGGTGCGTATATTGCCTCTATATGTTAACCAGAAGCTTTATTTAATCTCTCTTTTACCGCCTAGGTGATTAACCCTAAGAAGGAAGATGTTACAGCACTTAATAAACGACTATAATTACAGATTAATAATCTAATAAGAGGCCTTATATTTATTAAATTGGATATTAATATATTACGCCTACTTACCTTTACTAATGCCTTATTTGTCAATAATAAGGACCTCTTGTTATAAATAGGATATATACTAGTATTAGAGGACGCATTATATAAGGCTAATATTATTTACTAGTTGTTAATTAAGTGTAAGAGAGTTACTAGAAGTGTACTAGCCTTAGAACTCTACGCAATGGCCTATAGATTTAATATTAGCGTCGCAATTAAGTTAACTGTTAAACAACTCCTACAGATTGAACTCCCACTTATACTTTATACCAACTTAAAATTACTCTATAAATATCTTATTAAGCTAGGCACTATATAAAAGAAACGTCTTATAATAGACGTTATATATCTCCGTTAGTTATATAAGCGCAGAGAGATTATAGAAGTTAAGTAGATTAACGGTAATAGCAACCCTACTAACTTAATAACTAAGAGCAAGGCATCTACGGCTCTTAAGAAGTTAATTAATACTAATTACTTAGAACTGTAAACTATGGAGCAGGTTAAATAAACAAACTAAGATTTAGTATAGCGTTGTGATGGTGCTATATTCTACGGACCCTAAATTTAACTAGCTAATTAGGATTTTCTATACCTAGTATAGAAAATTGCTATTGGCTTGCTTACTACTAGCGCCTTGGCAACCCTCGCGATATATTTACTTATTACCCCTACTGATTCTCCTTCTTCTCCTTAACTTAGTATCTTTATTAGATAGCAATTATTACGGGACACCCCTGTAATACCTTATACGCGTCCACCTATTTCCACTAACTTAGTAATTAGAGACTAACCGCGAGATAGCAACCTGATGGCAATCTACGGCAATCTAATGGCAATTTAACAGCAATCTACGGCATTCTGCTATATTCTACCAAGTCCACCAAGTCCTACTAAGCTCTGCTAGGACCACTACTTAAATCCTATTCTGCGGAGAAGCTATTATATATTACGGACGGAAGAGCTAGTTATTGCGTATATACTATAAATAGCGGGAATAGTACGATTTGGTTTCCTTCAGAGTTGCTCCAGTGTTAGTATATATTCGTTTTACGTGTCACGTGCATAGAGCACGTGATCTACGCGAGACGCGTATATATATCATTAAGATGTGTAGATAGAACAACAAGAATCCAACTACACACCGCACTGCACGTATATTACGTCTATTGCACTGTGTTAAAGCATACCAACAGTTATTAATCTTTTAATATTTTAGTTTAAGTCCTTTAAAGATAAATAACTTAGTAATTATTAAAAATTTACCAATAAAAATTAAATAGCTTCTTCTTTAAATATATAACTATACTATACTAAATTTTTAGAAATTATTACAGAGGTATTAGGAAGTTACTAAAACTGTGCACGGAGTGACGGCAACTTTTACCCGTACCTCAACTCTAATGCTTTGCTAAGCCCAATCCAGTTGTCGTCAACGTTTGATCCACCTTCATTATGTGCGGAATTCCCCCTAGGCTTTCCATCTCCCAACCGAAGGTCGCCGTTGGGGTCTTTTACAACTAGGCCTTCCTCAATAAGCCATTCTCTAAAGATCTCGTCCTCCTGCCAATCTTTGATGTCGATAAGTGCACCGCCTGTTTTGCGGTCCTTCTCTAAGTGCCGACCAACATGCTCCATGCGCTCATCCCAACTACCAGGTCCTGCAAATGTCCGGTCGCAGAAGAGGCAGGCTGATGCAGGCGGTGGTAACCTGAGCTGTTGGTAGCACCGCTTTTGGTGTTGCGTAAGATTGTCCTCGTTAACAGGGTACTCTTTGTGATTGCTAGAAGTCGTGGTCTGGAAGGGTGGCGCTGTATGGAAGCGCCGTAGATGCTGTGTAAAGAGGTCTTTCCGATTAAAATCATTATGGTAAATGATGGAAGGGTTATGAGGATTAGTAGTTGCTGGGCAGAGATCACATCGCCAAAATCCCGGCTTAATGTGTTGAGTGCTGACATGTCTCTTCCATTCGTTTTTTGACATAAAACTTGATGAGCATCCGTACAGAGCGAGTGGACAGGGAAAAGGGGGCGCGGGCTTGGCGCTGCTATTGGATGCACCTATGCTATTGAGAGTGCTCCGGGACGCACTAGAGGAAGTGGATGATATTCGGCTGTGGCTACCACGCTTTTGGTTTTGTCGAGGACCAGAGCCATAGCTTGACTGCGATACACGCCTCATTCGATCAGTCTCTGACAGCGTCTTGTACCCAGAATCAAATGATTCCTCGTCAGAAGATATACTGCCAGCATCTCTCAAAAAGTTGCCAATACCGGAGGACTGACAAACAAGAGGTTCCGGGAGAGACCGAGGAAGTGCGAAATCTATGGGAAATGGCGTTACTACTGAGGGGAAGGGATAAAGGGCGGGTTCAGCCGCATCAGTCGATTCGCTTTTTTCTTTTGTATCGTTAGAAATTATGCTTGCAGGGGGCTTCACCTCCTCCGTGGTCTCTGGAATTTCAACTGCATTCACCTCAGGGTAGGAATCATCTGGAGTCTAAGAGAAAAACTGTTAGCCAATCAAGTACATTTACAAGTGGAGAATATCCTACTTTGTGAACATCGTTATATTGCTTCACCAAGTTGTTCCTTGACTTAACGAATCCAATCAACGAGCAACCAGGACTTTCTTGGAGATACGCCCACACAGAAAGAGGCATTGATAGGAACATTAATGTTGAGTAGCTGTCAAATGATGCTTCTATTTCCATGCTCACACTTTTAAGTTCTATCCCAGCCACTTCTTTAGGGCATTGAGAGTTTAACCACTGTAAGAAATCTTTCATGTCAGGCAATATTTCTCCTCGAAAATTGACGGCCAGGACCGCTCTCAGTTCAGGTTTGGATCGTTGAGATGTCCGAGTCTCCATTTTTTCCAGTTCCGCTTTTGAAAAGAGTGGCCTCAACTTGATCGGATTGTAGTGACCCATGAGTACAACATGAATTGGCGACTGACCCTCAAGAACTTTATCGAAACTGAGGGAGGTTTGGAGCTCTGTCATAAGCAATCCATGGGGTTGTGTTGCTTGTTCCTCAAGGTGCTGAATTAGCGTATGCGTAAATGGAGAACCAATAACGTGGCCTCTCCCAGGTGCGGCAGCCTCACTTTCCCGGCCGCAGCCAGCTAGGACTTCCATTGTACCTCCGGAGCCTTTCGTGACAGCCCCAGCAGCGTGGCAACAGTCCAAGACCAGGAGGATATCGAATATGGCTCTTTCCAGCATACCTTGTAAATCATACCACAATAGCGCCGGATGTTCTGAACTTTCGAGATGCCAGTCTTTACGACTACAGTATGTCAGAACCTTTGCCAACAAAGGAGTCTGAGATGCATGCTTACGCGGACCAAACGAGCTTCCCGTCTTTCACAGTACCATGGCCATTGTAGTACACAATTAGAAGAGCCTTTTTTTGCTCTTTACTTTTCTTGTCAGAAAGGTCGTCAATAATCTTACTAAGCTCCAACTGGACCTTCGTCTGCGGGTTTTCGGAGGGAATTAAATAATGGTTCGTATCGAAGTGATATAAATCCTGAAAGACCCGCATTAAGTTCGCGGTCTCGTCAAGGATCAGAGACCCCTTTTCAGGTTTCTTCAATCCCAAGTCATTCGCCTCCCAATTTAAGAGCAAAGCTTTGACTTCGTCGTATATTCCTCCTTTATATTGGCTCTTCAATGCTGTATTAATCGCCATTTTGAACTCTTCCAAATAGATATGTGAATTGGGGATCGTCCTGGGATGGATTTGAGATCTTTCTTGCCCAGGCGAGCTGATGTTGGTATGACAATGAGGACAGACTAAAGATCCAGTTGTCGTGCCCAATAGAGTCTTTTGGTAAGGTGGAGAATCACTGTATCGCCTTACACGTTTGAGAGGCAGTAAATCCTCCGATCCTTCTAGCGCTCGGGGATTCCTGGCCAGCCCATTCTCTCGAAGGCCATCCGCAAAGCCATTCATAACAGGAATTGTGCCAAAGGGGATGAGACTGCAATGCGGAGTGAGGATGGAGTAAATGGAGATTGCGTTGGGAAAGAGAATGCTAGCCTTGCCCTGGTGATGAGACTCGGAAAGTTTGTTGTCGAAGACTAGATAAATGACTGGGGTTTGACGGATTATTCCGGATGGCTCATTTTGACAGGCCATTAGGATGCTTCCAAAAAGTTTCTCTCCCACCCCCCACTAGCTAGGCAAAAGGCTGCGCATTAATCCATACGCCCAGCCAAAACTCTAGCCAACCGCTTTACGAAGTCTTAAATTTTTTTTTAGCCGTATGTCCAGCGGACTAATTCGCCCGCAGCTTCCTATAGTTTGCCTGCACTAGCAGGGAGGGCGGCCGACCCGCTCCGGCCACACCCTTGTCGAGATGGAGAGATGTTTGAGCAGACGATTTTTATCTCGGACATTCTCCTAGTCTTTTGTTTAGCTAGTTCTCGCTGCAAGGCGGCTCCTGCGGCCCACCGAACAAAGCACCGGAGCCCCAATGGTTGCTTCGACCCCTGAACGCGTATCAGCAACACCACCTCTGGTCCCGCCAGCAACTCTACCAAGGGGACGAAGGTGCTTAAAGCCCAGCAGTCGTTGAAAACATGATTAATCGCGCCACAATCAACGCAGAATAGATTACCCCCATTCCCTACCGCAAGCTTCTCCGTCTCACCTAAACACGAGGGAAGAAGCACCAACCTAGAGGAAATCGCGAGGCTCATCACGAATCTAAAAGAGATTATAACACAGCAGAGCAGCGTTATCACGAACCAGAATAGCATTATTAAAAGCGTTAGAACCGACCTTATAGAGATTAAATCGGAATAGCAGAGCCTTAAGAGTCAATACGTCGAACTCTAGGAGGAGATCCGTTCTCTCCAAACGTAGTTCGATTGTTTTTTAGCATCGCCTCTATTAACATAATTATAGGCATTAGTAGCGGCTAGCGGAGGTATAGTAGGATTAGGGATAACTTTTTTGCAAATAATAAGCGCTAGTGTGTGAGGGCGCGAAGAGGCTTTGGGGAAGATTCGAAGGAACAATATAAATTCTATCTAAATCTAAGGGTATATAGCTCTTGCAGAGTACAAGACGTAAAGAGGAGAAAGGAACATAGGAAGCTTGTAACTAAATATTTAGGGGTCTTGGCAGCAGACGCGTGGGCACAAGCGCACGCGGGTTTCAATAGGGTTTAACTAAATTCCATTATATTAGTGGAATTTGGTAGAATTCGATTAAGTTAGCAAAATTTGGCAGAATTTAATTAAAGCGTCGGAATTTATCTGTTAAGTATTTTACTAAGACATTCCTACTATAACTAGGCTAGTCCCGTTATAGTACCCTTCCCTTTAGCTAAAGGTCTAAAACAATTTAATTTAGTTAAGAATTTATAACTTATTACCTTATAAGCGTTATAATATAGTTTAAGTTCTTTTTAATTTTAAGTTTCTTACTATTATGTTTCGTGTATGCGTGTTAGGTAGTAGTTATTTACCTTTATATTATATCTATCCAGCTAGAGTAGGCCGCGAAGGATAGTCCTTATAGAATTCTTTTACTAAGGAAGGCGCGTTGGCCTTAATCTAGTTATAGGGTTCCTAGGTTTATATTTTATATCCTTTCTACTTAATAAGAAGTTTAAATTATTTAGATTATGTTTTCTATTAACGTATTTCACGGGTGAGCTGGTCAAACGGGTGAGCTAATTACTTCAAAAACACACCAAAAAATGGAAAAATCACACTTTAATATCTTAACAACCACTTAATAATAAATTTTAATAATTTAA
>Ga0307507_10001539_pt1 | contig 51387 bp, 19 predicted proteins | sample 7_EM_MG_FD_207223 | JGI IMG/M metagenome (GOLD analysis project Ga0307507, IMG submission 207223) | Populus trichocarpa ectomycorrhiza microbial communities from riparian zone in the Pacific Northwest, United States - 7_EM | ecosystem: Host-associated > Plants > Roots > Unclassified | place... | reverse complement strand
TAGCTACGGTATAGCAATTGCTTGATTGGTTGTGTTATTGGTGTCTAGAGGGAGAAGAGGTCTATTCTACATATTGGTGGTAACTCTTATGGAGCGCGTATGCGCTAATCCCAAAATGGGAAAGAGTAAATGAAATAGGTCCAAACACTAGCAACTCTCTATGTGATTAGCCTAATAACCCATATACGTAATATACCGCACGTGATATTAAAATCTAACTCCAGTCTCTGTATTTTACGTTTACTTAATTTCTTACTAACTACTTAACCTCTCTCTACCCATTCCTTCGTATTTAAGTTAATTATATTCGTGTTAACAAGGTTTCTTAATGCGTTATAAGCGTTTGCTTTTATTATTACGTTTATAGGGTTTAAGTCGCCATCAATCCATTTAATCTCTGTAATTATGCGTCTCTTGTATAATTGGCGTAAGTATATTAAGTTAACCATTAATCTCTTCTCCTAAGTACTTCCCAACTTAATAAGGCATTTGTATAGCAACTTAGAATCTATATAGAGTATAAGCGGGAGCTCCACCTACAAGATCTTCTCTATTATAGACTTTAAGACCACGCCGTAATTGAATCTGTAAGCTATTACGTATAGTTTAGAGGCTAAAACTGAGCGAGTAACCCTCTTACACTTAATAGAGGACCAATAAATGATATTTATACTGCTACTGTTATTAGCGATTATAATTATAAAGCTAATTTGCGAGGTGTTGTCAGCGTTATTAGTAAAAGAGGTATCTATAAATACCATAATCTTAGGTAATTAGAGGTCTAAAGGTATAAATCGCAGGCCTCTTAACTTATTGTTAATTTGCTATTATAAACACTTATTTAGCTTCTTTGCGTTACCTTCTTTTAGGTTAGTAACTTGAGCCGTAAAGAAAAGATTAAATAAAGACTCTAGTTGGTATATAGAGGCAATATACGCTCCTCTTACGCGTTAAGCAATATATTGATCTTTTAGGGTGACCGCAACTCTCTTAGTGCCTCTTAAACTCGTAAGATTAGTAGTCTTAAGGTTAATAAGGTTCAAGTTCTTACACTAGCGTATTTGGTTAAATGTGATGGAGTTATCGTTATTAAGAGTAATTTGACCGCCATTAAACTTAATTGGAGTACTTGTTATAAGTTTCTCACGTTCCTTTGCCATAAAGCTTGTGAGATATCACGGAGGTATAGGGAGGCGCCTTCCTTAAGAAGAGAAGGTGTAAGTGCGAGTATAATTCATTGACTCGATCGTTAAATGGTAGGTGACTGTATTAACACCAATTCCTTCTCCTAATCGTTATAGGCTTATACAACTAATCGTGACTTCTTAAACGCTTAATCGGTGCCCTTGTTCTTAATATTATTAATAAATTAGGAGTTAAATATATAGGTGCCTTTTAGTACTATAGAAGTATCAGCAATTTAAAATACGCCCTTCTTAAGTAGGCCGTTAATCTCCTTTATATGGGAGTCAGTATATAATGGAATTACTATATAGACAGTAACGTTAGGTCCACGAAATCGTTTAGGTCGCTAGCGGTTGCATTATAGTCGCTAAATTAGTACCTCTTGCTCCTCTTCTTTTTTATTAACTTGCTCTCTATTAGATTAATCTCCCTTAAAGTCTCTAACTGTACTCTCTTTGTAATACAGCTTAATATAAGTTAATTAGAAATTGGTAACTCTAGATAAAAGTTTAACCTTATAAATCTTACCGGTAATTCTAATTAATAGGAAGGGGCCTTTCTAGCCTCCTTTCTCTCTATATATAAGTACTAGGGAATTAGGTGGCAGGTCGTGTAAAGCTTCTATATTGGGACCGTTTTGAGTGTTAAGTGCGTTGTTAACCATTCTCTTAGCTCTCTCCTTTATGATCTCTTCTATTGCTTTGCGTATGGTAACAGCACATTATTAAATTAATAGTGCCAGTACGTTACTGTCTAATATTTGTGGGAAAGCACCAAATACTAGTAGAGTTAGTACTAAGCCGTTAGGGCCTATAGAATTATTTAACGCCTTAACAGCTATCTGTAAATATGCCTCCTTTAAGATATCTAAACCTATCTCTTCTTAAATAATCTTGTAGGCGCGAAGAAGGGTTATATAACCTTATTCAACCTTTCTAATACTCTAATAAGCCTCAACGGGCATATACTTAGTCTTTATTGCAACTATAGAGGCGTTTTAATGAAACTCACAGCTGTTGAAGTTGGTGCTAGTATCGTATACGACTAAATTGGGGGGACCGAGATAAGTATTAAGCTAATAAGTACAAAGAGCCTCCTAGGTGGTTTTTGCAGATATATCTTTTAGAAATTGGGTAGCGGTAAATCCTATAGCCTTATTAACAACGTGGAGTACTGGCTTGCCATTAATATAGAAGATATCAACAAATACTATATAATTAAAGTCCAAATTATTAGAAAGCTTAAACTTAAATCTATATAGGGATTTGCCGTGCTTTTAATAATAGCGATAGTACTTAGTTAGCTTCTTAATTATCTCTTTATTAATATTATAACCTAAATGCTTAAGTAGAGCATATAACTTCCCAACTAAAGGATAGCTGAAACGACGGTGTAATTATAACAACTCTATTGCCGTTAAGTAGCATGCTGTTAATGTAATTAATGTAGTAATAAATTGCTGTAGAGTCTTTCCCTATAGTAGGAAGGGGTGACCGAACTATTATACCACTGGCACTATTGATGTAGGAGTTACTACCTTATTAGTAAGGTTATTGTAGTAGTAACCTAGAGAGTTAAGATCTTATAGGCTTATAAGAAATGGGGTATTAGCGTATATAACATAAAATACAATCTCTCCTACCGGTAATTGCACTTTAAGAGAACCTACTAATAATGTTAAGCCAATTCCAAACTTGACCTTAATGGCGCCGGCGTTAGAAGTATTAAGTGTGGCTATTAAGTTAACAGTCTCCTTATATGCAAGATATTGGCCAAATCTAGTAGTTAATGCTCTTGCTGCTCCCGTGTTAATTATAATACTATACTATTTATTAGAGTTGTATTAAGAGGTCTCTTTAGAGGTGGTTAAATACGCAAAAGGGAAAGTAGACTTATTAGGAACTACTTCTATAAGTGCGTGTTAAGTTATAAGGTTGCTTAACTTCTTAACTATTAATAACATAAAGTGTTTAGCGTGTTTAGTATCTTCTTTAAGATTAAGTATAAAGGTCTGAAAGTTATTAAGATTATTATTGTCTTCGGTGCCTTTATATTTGGTAATCTATTAGGCAGCATTCCGATTAAAGGTACAGCCATATTTATGTCTATACTTCTCTTTCTAATCTTCTTACTCTTCTTTTAAGTGTTTAGTAGACTAACAGCCTTATTTCTTGCAAACAAAGCATCTCTTAACTTATAAGTCACGAGGGTTGCGGAATTAAGGATTTTGGTCTTAAGGGTATTATTCTTAAAGGTATTAAGTGTTGCAATTCTAAGGGTATTACGGGAAGTGTTAAAATCGCGAGGTACTATAATTATTATAATCATTATTATTGCGAACGTATTGGCGGTTTATATAATACGCTTCTTCCTCTTTATCTTCTCCTGTAATATAGGCAGCTATAGCCGGTAGGTAACTTCTCTCGTAGGTAATAATTAAGCTTTAAAAAGAGTTAATTAAGGCTAGCAATATATTAGGTGGTTAAAAGTATGCATAACTATAAGCTAAGTCGTCTTAACACGCAATAATTAAGCGCTGTCACAAAGCAGCGTCACCCTTTATAGTCTTATTAGCGCCATTTTGTGCTTTTTAGAGGTCTCTAACTAAGATATTAAGGCATTCCTTCTTCTGTTTGGCCGTATTCTCCAATCAAGATATAACTTCCTTTAGTATAAGGCTGTTAAATAACTGAAGTTAAGAGCGGCGGTGGTTATTGTTCTTAAAATAGGCTCGTGTTGCACCGCAAAGTTAAGCAAAAATAGGTATACTTTCTCTATACAATACTTAATTTGCAAAGAAGTGGTTAAGAGCATTATCCTTTAGTATGTTAGAATATGCCTTTGCCTTTATTGCGTTATTAGTAATGTTAAGTTGCTTATAGTAATTCTTAAAGATATTAAGTTTAATGTTAAAGTTATTATTTTAACCACTGTATTTGTTGTCTACTATGATTAACTTTGTAAGGGAAATAATATCTCTGGCAGTACGGTCTGCTAGTAAAAGTAGAGGAGGTAAGTTTTGGTGTTATATAGGTTGTTGTTTAACGTTGTTAAGGTTGCTAACTTGTACTTTAACTCCGCCTGTCTTTAGCATATATGCTATAAGGTTTGACTTAAATTCTCTATCCTTTAGTATTATTTGTTAAATCTCTAGTATTATCTAAGCAGTTAGCTCTTCCTCCTGAAGGCATTTATACAGTGCGTTGTTTAGCTTAGGAGGGCAATTTAACTTATATACCTAAACTCTATACTTACGCAGAGCACTTTATAAATTGCGTAAGTATGTCTTATTGACTTTATTAAATAGCTATACCGTCCATTTATTGAAGTCTTCTTTAAATTGCTCCTAGAGATTACTATCTTGCAACCATAATTAGTTGTAGACCCAGTATTTATGTCTTATAAAAGCATCTCTCTTATCTTTCTCTTTATTTGTGGGATTAAAGCCGTTAGGCTACTAATCCTTGTTCTTTAGCTTTACTAACCAGTCCGCTATGGCTTGTATTTATTGTATAGGAGGAGGTAAGGAGGGAGGCAGAATTAATTGCTGTGGGGTTTTCAGAGGTATAGAGGGAGGGAAAGTTGTTGGTATAGAGGCCATATTAAGTTCGTAGGTTGTGATGAATAGTAAGACGCGTAGATACCGCGAATGCGTGATAGACGCGATATAGAAAGACGAGCATAGGCAGGCCTCTGAATCTTTAAATATGAATTAAGTCGTAGAAACACGAGCATAGGTAGGCGTCTACTTCTTAACGCGTATTCCCTAGCAAATCTCATACAAGGGTTCTCTATATAGGTAGGTAGGCCTTTCGTGGTTAATTCCTCTTTAAAATAGTACCGTCTCCTAATCTGTGATTACTGATCAGTGTTGGTAGCACTTTGGTAGCTACGGTATAGCAATTGCTTAATTGGTTGTGTTATTGGTGTCTAGAGGGAGAAGAGGTCTATTCTACATATTGGTGGTAACTCTTATGGAGCGCGTATGCGCTAATCCCAAAATGGGAAAGAGTGAATGAAATGGGTCCAAACAGTATCCTTAGAAGCACTGTTGATCTGGAGCATCTGCCCCAGTGATCTTTTTAGACTGGAGTACTCTGTATATTTGAGCTCAAATCCACTCCACCCCAGTCCAAATTACTTGTAGTTTAGCTTATTCCTAAATAGAACTAACACTTGCCTATCAAGGCTAGCAGTCCACTCCACTCTAACTTTAACCCAGTCCAAAAAGAACTGGTCTACCATAACATCAAGACTAGATTTGAATTCTCCGTAGGCTTCAATCCTGTTGCCTACCTTGCTACCTACCTACCCAGTGTATATATAAAGGCCCTAGAGCCACCGTCAATAGACAGAGTTCTCATTCTAGATCTCCCCCTTTGACACGATAAAATGAGGTTCCAACCCACCAGCGAAGAGCTAAGCTCTGCCATTTTTCATGCCACAAATGCACCATCAGACCTAAATGCCGATCGCTTGCATGTCTCTCGTTCAAACTGGTCGGAAGCCCACCTTACTGCGCTCCGCGTCGTAGTTCTCAATAACGTCGACCATTCAAGACTATATCCATCTGAATATTGGCCGTCAGAAAGTAACGAAGGTTGTCATACGCTAAGGCTGTTATTTGGAGTCACTTCTCACATTATGTCCAGTATTCGGAGCGCTTGTCGGTGATCTCACTGTGGCCACGGAAGATGACCTCAAAGAATACTCCCGAACAGAGGTCAGAAACCGCTTTCATGAAAGCAAATTCAAAACGACATTCGCCCTTCTAGCCGAAGCTATGACCACCCACCCGGCTCTAATTCCAGGAACTGAGGTGCTGCACCGAAATCCCAGCTCTTTGAGTGACCTTACTGCATCTAGTGATGAGGGCAAGGTTGAGGAATCGCCTAAGCAGGCGTTGTTGCATTTTTTCAGCACCATACTAGACGTACGTGGGTATTCCAGGATATCAGCGGGTGGGGCGGACTTTGATTTAAACGTGTATGGATCTAAGTGGATTTGATGTAAACAAATGGCTAATGGTCACAGGCATGTCAGCCATCGACGAATGAAAGTTCCTCTGGGAAATATGTCAAAGGTCGTGGTCGCCAAGAATGACGGAGGGGTATACCTTACAAGACAAGATGCTTTCACTGGATCAAACAGACTCGGAGAAGTTCCACTTCTATCAGTAGAGGTGAGCATTCCATTCAACTGCAAAGAGCAACCCCATTAACGCGATATCGATTTCCTTCAGGCAAAACGAAAACACGTTGGCGAAAGACATCGTGGTTCAGGGAACGAGGAGGCATACAATGCGGATATCATCGCGCAAGAGGTTGGGGAACTCTTGGGGCAGGCGATTGGACATGTGAAACAGCTCGGGGCCGAAGCGGACCAGGAAGCGTTCGTGTGCTGTATACACGGAACGCAAGTTACATTGGTAGCTGCACGATTTACCGCTTTATACCTGGCCAGTCTGAGAACCCAGCATATTCCGCTAACTGAGACCTTGTATGTACGCCGCTCCAAAGCGTATAACTTCAAGACCCAAGAGGGGAGAGAGGCAGGGTTAAAACTGTGCATTGGGCTACTTAACTACATACGGAGTGGCCACGCTGAAATTGGCCTCCTACAGAAGGTCTTTGGGCTTTAAGATGAATAGGAAGGTATGGAAATATCGGTCAATCCCCTCTATTAGCCATAGATTTATGATAACTTGCATTTACTTACGAGTCTAAATTTAGAACTGCTGCTGCTGCTGCGTGCTACAAAGAACTACTTAAGGCCTCAATAAAGGCAGAACATGAAGCTACACAAATAGAGGGGACTAGTTACCCGGTTAATTAATGAGCTTCAAAACCAACCAGCTGGAAGCCGATGCTCCGAACCAATTACATCACTGCTTTGTGTACGTCCGGACGGTTTGCATCAGTCAATGCAAACCAACGGCACTGAACCATGAAGTTCGCAATTTGAATAACGCACAACTCCTCTTAGCATGCCAGATGTCACAGCACAAAATAATTGAGTGGTTTTTCCTTCATGAATGCGTTAAACGACTGTGTACATATTTGAGAGTCATAGGAAAGCCTCAACGAGATTTGTTCTTCTCAATTCCACCTAATGAAAGCCCCCTAATCAATTTACCATTTTATTTCCTTGTTGGCTTGCACCATTCCTTCAAACCCTTATCACCCAACATCAATTGTCAGGAATCCAATCCTGGATTTGCAGGCCCCCAATTTCTGACCCAGTGTAATTATAGAAATCCTTTGTGCTCTTTTCATCGGAGTCCTGAATATTCGGCGGGAACGTGTAGCTCATCACAGACTGCGGATTCGGAGAACCAAATGGAACGGCTCCACCCTCGAGGTTTGCGAATTCATGTCGCAAACCCAACACGTGGCCCAGTTCGTGCAAGAAGATATTGGTCTGGTAAGGGCTGGTATCTGGCCCGAAGGCCCTCTGGTACACGAAAAGAGTATTGAGGTCGTTTGAGTTTGGAAAGAAGGCCCTGGCAAGAACCGAGCCTCCATCGCCGCCGTAAGAGAGCACAAAGGCTGCATCTTCCAATTTACTAACCCACTTAAAGGTCACGCCAACGTTGTACCTATTCCATTGGATGGCCGCTTCGTTCAGCTTGTACGCGGCGAATATAGCATGATTCGGTGTCGGGTAGCCTCCGGCGAGCGCAGCAAACTGGACGACCTGACCCTTCTTCCAACGCGGAATCCTACCACCCCAGCCGACCCAGATACTTAGAGGATCCCCGCCTGTTGCAGGCCTTATAGGCAGCGACTCCTGCGTTATGCATTGGTACTTAGACTCGGGGATTGCTAGGTTGCTGCTGCTGGCTCTCAACATGCTAGTAACGGGTTCAGGAATATTCTTCCTCTCGCTGTCACTTGGAACGGTTTCCAGTGCCTTCACTCCCACGTCCTCTTTCAACTTATTATGAAAGTCCCTCTTCGAGGACGGTCTAACTGATGACTGGTTGTCAGACATATCGGGCAGTGCTGTGAGCGTCCCACACCAGTTGGTAAAGTTGGGATCCAGACTATAAAAGACGTGCAGGACGTTCAGAATGTGGAAATGAAGAAAGATTTGATGAGCTTGCGGAGCGTCTTGAGTAGTTCACTATGCGGGAATGGAGACATTTATAGACCAACCGCTGCTCTATGTTGATCTGGCTTCTGATAGTCTAGTCTATGCTACGGCTGAAGCACGACTGAGGTCCAGCTGAGGACAGTCATAGCGTTGCTTTTCTTGAGGCATTTAATCAGGTCATTGGTAATCTATCTCCTATGAGAGTTGCTTGCCATAACTGGAAAATGCGTCTTTATTCGCCAGGTTGGCCACTAGCGTGAACCTTTGCAGCGTCAACTACGATCTAGAGCCTGTCAGGGCACAAAAGTATGTCATACATTTATCGACCGGTCAGACGATCTGTCGATAGTTGATACTTGCATGCAAGCTTAAAATCCAAAGCTGTAACACAATTTCATTGCCAAGTTCTCCTTGAAGAATAGGAGGATTGGCTAGTAAAAAGGGTTCGAGCTAGTGGCTTGTATATGCAAGCCTGGAGCCTGAATGGGAACTTGAAATGAAAAGACGAAAGGGTCCACAATTGGCGTCAATTAAAGGATTGAATAACACTCTCGGTTTCGTCATGTATTGGACTTTAACCCCTTTCACCCGGCCGCCAGTTAGCTTCTTCAGCAGTTAAAAAAGACATGCGTGAGACATAGTTGTCTCTTCGTTGCTATTTTTTTCGGCCGTGAAGATGTAGAACGTCTCGATCTCTAATTCTTTTAGAGAACGAGTACAGCATTAAAATCTCAGCCGATATAAATGGATTATAAGGGTACGTACCTCCAGCTGCGAAGAGAGAAGGCGTTCTTGGCTCAGAACATTTTTGGAGGGTTGGAGGAGTATAGGCCAGTGAGTTCTCAGGCTTAGTGGGAATAGCGTATGAGCAAGTTGTGTTGCGTGCCGCGCCAAGCAGCCGTTAGAGGCAGCGGCGCGTCCAAGACACGTCTGACACGACCAAAGTTGCTTCACTGTGAGGGCTGAGTTCCGAAGAGCTGAAGCCCAGCAAATGACCTAATAAGATTGGAGATGCAGAAAATGAGTGATACGTTTGAGCCAAGACTCTTCTCGAGCTGAACGATTTCAAGAATGGGGGCAGATCAAACGTATGGAGACTGGGTGTTGTACCTTTGAGACAACATTGTTGCACCGCTCTTGGTGCGTCATTCTCGACAGTGTAGAAACTCAGGCCACATCCCATAAGTGTAAATGTTTAGAGTTCAATCCAAGGTTCGCAGAGTCGCGGCTGATCAAGCTACGCAAGCTCACACTCCGACACCTGGCATCAGCTTCCGCCACCAATTGTCACCCACGCCTCGACTGGCTGGGCAAGATGATAACATTGCGAAGCGGCAGGTGGATTGATCCCCCAATAGCGGGGGAAACATAGCGGAATGGAGAAGCTGCAGGTTTCTGATCTGGATCTGACGGTGGGGCCTAGATGCCGTGCGAGACCTGTATCATCAGACTCGGATGCCTTGTTTTGTCTGCCTGCTTCTGCGGCAGGAAGCGTTGATCTGATATGTGGTAAGGCATCGCTGGCGCCGAAAGCTCCTGCAAAGCTGTCAGCGTAGTCTCGCCGCAAAATTGGCCAGCAGCGCTCGGCTGATTGGAAGAGATGGCATTGATCCTACGCGGGGTTTGAGTGTGCATAAGACATCACACAGAAAGAGCGGCGGGTCAGGAGAGGAGTAATGACTTGGCATTTAATCGCCAAGGCCGCTACGCTGGTTCAGCGGAGCGAGCGGTGGCTGTTTCCGTACTTGGCGGCCACTGCTAAGGAAAGAGGCTGAGTTTCCGTGCTTCCCCGCCCTGACCCGCAGCTGGTATTCGATACGCTTCTCTCAAACCCGATAAGACACTCTGCGGTTGATGAAGGAATACCTTTAGTAACATAGCTACAAGGGATCATGGACGAGCTGTTCCGCTTGCCTAACACACCGACAAAATTTGCATAGAAACTAATGGATTTATGAGGAAGACACTGATATTCGGAACAGCCCGTTCATGATTGCCCCTTGTAGACATTTTTATAAAATAAGTGAATGGAAAGGTATTCATTAAAGGCATGAGATGGGACACTACATACCCCACACGCTGATCAGCGTGAACAACCTGGCGTTGGTGCTGCAGGATCGGGAAGTACGAAATGGCAGAGGGGATGGACCGGCGGGCGCCAGAGGGGTATGGGAAGGCCCTGGGGAAAAAGCACCCCGACACGCTGACCAGCGTGAGCAACTTGGCGTTGGTGCTGCAGTGTCAGAGAGAATACGAAGCGGCAGAGGAGATGAACCGGCGAGTGCTGGAAGGACATGAAAAGGTGCTGGGAGAAGGGCACCCTCACATGCTAACCAGCGTATACCGCCTGGCTTTTCTTCTTCATCAACAGCAACAATACGAAGCTGCTTCAGTACTATATCAAAGGGCAAGCAGCAGATACGAACGTTGTTACGGACCTTATAATAGCAGTGACACGACTACTTAGAAGGGATGTAGATAAGTTAGTCATCACGGCACGAGAGATATGGGAGAAGTCGAAGTGTGGGACGGGTTTATCCCTTAACCCGTCAAAATTGGTCCTTACGGTATCGATAAGAGCCCACCAATCAAACCGGTCGAATCAACTAGCCGTTCTCGGAAATACGAAGCCTTCGACTTCGTTGAGAACAATGTTTCGCACGGACTACTTACGCTGAGGGCCTTGATGGGTTATAAGAAATCCTAACGCCTATCACTGTCCTATTTATAATTTGTTTCTGTCCTTTTGCTCCCTATTATCTATCTACTAGGAGCCTAGTAAGAGTTACCTCCTTCTAGAGATCCTGCCGCGAATACTGTGTCAGGCGTTTTCGAGCCATTCTGGATTTCTAAAGCATCAGAACTTTTCCGTGATGACCACACCAGCATGCAGTCCATCACTTCTATCTTTTACCACAAAAAGCAGCATTCCTATTTCGCACCTTTAGGCCCTTTCGATCTCATTAATACTCGTCCACTCGACCAGTCCTCCATCTCCTGCAAATCGAACAACTCCTTCAGCTGTCTCATCGTATCCTCCGGATTCGCTACCGTATGCCCAATCGTCCTCTCATCCTCGTAGAGCTCATGATCGTTCCCCCCCTTCTGAGTCATATCCCCAAAGAAATGAATTTTATTATAAACCAACCCGCTCCTCTCCTTCTCGGCCTCTACATGCTTCAAACAATACGTCTTATCCCACCCAACTGGAAGAGCATCGAAAGAAATCTGGCCCCCAATCAAATACGTCGACACCAAGTCCGGAGACTGCCTCTTCAACGCCTCCACCATCGTCTTCCTGATCCCATGCTCCTTATCATACCGCTGGAACTCGTCCCTCTCCACGTTACTTACGTTTCGTCCAATCGGCGAAATATTCACCATCCCATCCCGGAACTCCACAAACGTGCCCCGCTTCACGGGAATATCAAAGTCGGCAATATATTTCAGCACCCAGTTGATAGGCGCCTTATACCTTGTCGCCGATTCAGTCGATGAAGGAGGTGCTAGAGAGGGGGACGCCCATTTTGAAGGCCGTGAGGCCGTTTTCGGCAAAGCAGAAGTCGAAGAGGGAGGTCACGGGGACGGAGGGAGTGCTGAGCTGTTCCTACTGTTTGGCGAGGTTGGAACCACTGACGTAGCCGATAGCGCATTTGTGGCGAAGACGGGAGAGGAGGGAGTGCATTTATAGCGAGACAGCCTAGGCGGAGGTATTAGCTGGGACTTTTGGGACTTCTTGGGAGAGAGAGGGAGGGGGCAGGGGGTGTGGGAGTCTTTTTGGGGGGATGGTGAGACTTTCATTGCACTCTCTGTAAATTGGAGGAGAGGGAGTATGTTGCGAATGGATTCTGTCGAGTGCCGGGCATGAGTTGGAAAGGCACATACCCGTCTCGCTGGACCCAGGGTGTTATCGACGTCGAAGAGGCAGATTGTATTTTTCATCGGATGGGCCCCGAGGGGAGAGTAGACGCTTCCTGCTTGGGTCATGACTGCGGACTGCTCTTTGTGTGCGATAGAAGGTAACAATTGGTTTTCACAGGTCAATTGAATTGCTTTAACCGATACTTTGTCAGTTGTGGGAAATAATATTCGTTGTGTTGTGGGGGGAAAAGAGTGGTGGGAGCTCGTATCCACTGGCAGAAGAACCTCATTCGGGGTGAAGAAAGTACGGTTTTTCCAGATCTTGGCTAAACTCCATTGTGTAGTCGAAAAACCAACAAAGTTCTCAAGTTATACCCGTCTTGCAATTATGGGAAAGATTTTCTGGTTCAAAATGTGATGAACTGGTCCATATCCGTAAGTTGGTTGCGACACGTACCCACAAGTTTCATGGCACCCTGGTTATGCAGCTTAACGAGATTCATTTTCGTCAAATCGACATAAAGTTCTACTACAGCAGAGTGCTCAGACTCAAAGCGAGAGGTCCACCGATGCTTCCGATAAGGTTGTAATCGTCCAAAAGAACATAGTGGATATCCATCGCAATAGCACATAATACCGAAATTACGCCCAGATCATAACCTCTTTCTTCGCCTAAAGTGTCTTTGGTTATCGAGTCGTGCTCCCGGACCTAGAGGCTGCCTCGTCGGCTTGGAAATGAGACCCCTTCCACTGCAGGATAGTCGACGAACCAACTAACTCTGTCCTGCGCAAATGCGTTGATTAGGCCGCAGGGTAGCTGGTGCCCTTCCTCTGTATCGAAGATTTGCTTCATGATTTCCTTCTTTCCCCCTCCGGTAGCCACAAACCCAATCTTGATACCGTGGGATGCTACGGGAAGTGACAGGGTAATTCGTTTTGGTGGTGGTTTGGGTGAATCGCTGATGGGTAAGACCCAGGCTTCGGTTTCTCTGAGGAGGGGAGAACCGGGGAACAGACTGCAAGTATGACCGTCGGGACCGCAACCGAGGAGGAGTAGGTCAAACATGGGTACTCTGACACTGTCTCTTGCTGCGAAGCTCTTGACCAGTGTCTGCTCGTACTGATCTGCCATCTCTTGAATGTCATCCAGATATTTATCATCGATCGGGTAGACGGTAGGTTTGCCCAGCTCAGCTGGTATTTTATCCAGAAGCTCCTCCTTCACTAGCCTGTAATTGCTGTCTTCATGGTCGAGCGGGACGGCGCGCTCATCGGCAAAGAAAACCTCCCACTTGTTGAAGTCAAGCACGCCGTCGCCATTGGTCTTCTCGAGGAGCGCTTCCGCGAGGATCTTGGGGAGCGAACCACCAGACACTCCGACCCGGAATATGTTATGGCGTTCGAAAGCATTATTCTGTGCATCGAGAACGAAGGTTCGGAGGTTTTGAGCGAGCTCGTCTGTGTCCGAGTAAGCGTAGAGATTCGGAGGTTTTCCCATGGTGGCGATGAGTGGTGGTGAGAGCAGGAGGGGTGTGATGATAGGTTGGTTGGGCTAGGAGATTAGATTGCGAATAATGAGGCTGGACGCGCCGGAGGTGGAGTAAGATTTGATGAAGCCTAGTTTTGTCAGTTGCAAAGAATGAGATAGGATGAGGATCAATGAAGTTTGAGAAAAGGCTGGGTCTGCTGTAGTAATCAATCAATGACGGCGGGCCTTCTCTGGCCAAATTGCGGGTGTTAAGTTTGGAGATAGCCGATGGATTTGGAATTATTCTACTTGCGACCGCCCTGAAGCACGTTTTACTTCTAACTGTGCTAATTGCTGAAACCAGAAAAGCATAGTATTATGAGAAACGATGCCAGCAAACTCAATGATCAGGCCATGCATTTATTTGTGAGTTACTTTCGTTCTCTACCAGCCGACGGCGGGAGGCATGATAGCGTTTCCGGGCGAACTCCACCCTATCCCACAAGCCAACGGAATAGCATCAACGGTCAGTGTGCAGGCTAACACATGTGGCTGATATGACGACACAGCATGTGGCGGCCGTCCTCTCATAAGTGATAGGTGTTGAGACATTCGATGAGACATTCGATGAGATATACGAGGTAATGTAGCGGGGCTCCACTGCGGGAACCAAAACGGGACCCACACTTCTTCACGGATTTTATCGTTCATTCTACAGCCATCTTTTGCGTCGACCCTCTAAGCGCGTCGTCCGTCACGCGTCATCGCCATGACACCGGTTGCTTCGTCTGGAATATAAAATTTCTGAAAGATATGTCGCGACATCTCCTGGGCGATGACGGCTTCAGCAAGGGCGCAGCGAATAGAATGTGCCACCGGTGAATTAGATGCTACTTGGAGTACTTGCGAAAGTGCCCCCGAGGCATGAATGTGTGGCAGTGCTTAACTGCCACAACGCCACACTGAAGACAGTTGTCGGTTCAAGGTGGTTTGCTTAGTACATACAGTACCTAATCTTGCATGCTTGACATGCCGAAACATTACACTGAGGGCAATTGAACGAAAATTTTCTACAGCACGTCCCACAAAAGACACAATTCACTTTCCCTTTCTTCCGTGGCCAGCCTAGGTGAGGGTGGTCACATTCTATAAGACCCTGACTCTCGGGTTGGGCTGGCCTTGCTTGCCGAAGCTCAGCGGCCTCTCGCATCCTCGCCCAGTTCTCCCGAATAGCACCATGCTTCTCTTCTATCAAGATAGCCTTAAGTCTCTCTTCCGCAGCGACCTCATGCTCCAGCCTAGCCCTCCTAGCGGCTTCTTCAGATTTTCGTTCCGCCTCCCTTTCCTTCTCTCTGCGCAGCCGCTCTCTGGCTGCATGTTCTTGTCGTTCCCTAGCTCTTCGTGCTGCCTCCTGTGATCCTTTTTCCGCCAGTGCTTCCTTCAATTGTCTTATTCTCTCGCGTTCTTCCTTCTCTCTGGCGAATCGCTCTTCTTCAGCCCTCCTGCGTGCCTCTTCTTCCTCTGCTGCTTTCTTCTCACGCGCTGCTTTTTCCCTTGCGACTCGTTGCTCCTCCTCCTTCTTACGTGCCCGCTCAGCCTCAGCTGTTCTTCTTTGTCGTGCTATCTCTTCAGCTTGTCTGAGCTCTTCATTTTGCCGTTGAATCTCTTGCCATATGCGGTACTGAGCCCATGCTTGTCGCAATCGCGCGTAATCTGTGTTATATCTTGAGCGATTGGATTCATCACGAAGAAACTCGAAGGCCTCTCTAATCTGGTGGGTAACGGTGCATTAGCTGTCATTTTAGCCACATTTGCACAGGCCAATGACAAGCCACAGAAATCACATAACTTACCTTGCGGAATTCGTGAGCATCAACACACACTCCGGGACCTTGTTTGTCTGGATGATACTTTTTGGCGAGCAAGTGATGCGCCCGTTTTATTTCTGAGAATGTTGCTGTTTGTTGCAGTTCAAGGTCCGCGTAATAGTCGGGCGTCTCCGGAGGCTCTAATTGCGGCATGGACTCGTCCATTTGTAATTGAAGGAACTACCCGCAGCATACGAGGCGTACGAGGCGCACTTCGATGGTAGTGGTGTCTCAGCGTTAAGGTGAGTCCATTTCCGTCTAGAAAATCTATCCATGCCAATTCTCCTGGCTTCCAATCATATATGATCTTCGACTTGCGTACCGACTAGACATGATTTGTGCGCTTTTGCAGACGCCAAAAGTTTCCACTCACAGGACGGTGTCACATGCTATCTTCGTGTCATCTTTTCATTGGGCTCTCGATAGCTGAAAATAGCCTCTCCACCGCAACTATGCACCCCGACAAGTGTGAACACCCCCCCGACTGGCCCAAGCCTGGAAACGGAGAGCAGAAGGAACTTAAAATGATGTCAGGCAGCTTATAGATCAGTTCGTTCTGCTCCTGTCTCAGGGTCTTATGTGAACAATGTATAAACACGAGTGACAAAATCGCATGTTCATCTCATTAAAGCTGGACACGAACTACAACCCATATTCGTTGACATCGAATCGCGTGGACGCGATACCCCCCAGCCGGTCGAATTCCCACAGCCCGCACAATTGATCCGCAGCGAGCCCTATAGGCGCCATTAGGGAAAGACAGGAAATCTTCAGGGATTTAGTAGAGTTCGCCGCTGCAGAGCGGCGTTCGCGGATGACACCCAAAGAAACGATAAGAGAATAGATTACCCGCTTGGTAAGGGATGGGATGGGATGGGATACGTATATTGGTATTATTGCAGTGACGGATCATTTCCCATGAAGCATGTGCCAGCGCGTCCGTATGGCACCCAGGGTCCGACCTAGGAAGCGTTTAAATATGTTATTCCACGGCATATCCATCCTATCTTTATATGCAAGTAACCGCTGTTCGTCTAATTCCGACCACGGTTTATGCGTTCATTGGCGGAAGCGCATATTGTCTCTACTAAATCTCTAATCACTGCCGGCTGCATAAGGTTTATATTTGCCCATATCTTCCCCCCCCCATTATTGTCCTCTTCATCCCCGTTATTGTCTAAATAGTTAGTGTTATAACTGGCAGCATCACTACAGGGACTAATTGCCTAGTCCGTATTAGGAAGCGTTAAGCTTCTACGAGTACATGGGCCTAACGCATAGTTGTTATATTAATAACCTAGTAGCATCTATAAATCCGGCGATAGCTGGGTGTCACGGCACTGACCTGTAGCATACTGTTTTATACTGTCTCGTACTATTTCCTACGGTTGGCTGGCCCACCACTAGCGCCTTAGCGCCTGGCCCTACTACTTGTATACAATACCCCTTTCGCCTCTTCTCCTCTTTATACCACAACGTAGTTATTTAGTCTACTTCATTGCAGCACCGTGACAGTTTGTGGTATCTCCTTTTGCGCCCCGTCGCGATCTTTACCCTCCTAGTCTACCGCCTCCGTCTATAGTCTCCATTTTTCCCAGTATAATCGCAACCTGGCGCGACTAACAACACCATACTATAGTCTCAGCATAGCCTCAGCATAGTCTTAGCATAGTCCCAGACAGTCTTAACAATCTCAGTACCACAGTCAGCCTTATAAGATTTCGATTACCCTACCCAGATCCCTTAAAATGGGCGACTAAAACATGAATAATACCCTATTAACAAACACACGCGAAGCGCTCGCCTGCCTCTTTAATACCCCCTATACCTATATTACCTAGGCAATTAGGAGTAGTCTGGAGTACCCTAAGGACCTTAATGTGGCAGGAACCTTCTAGCACCTCTCTATATATATAACCTTTTTAACTAGCGTTAAGAGCGGTCTCTAAGCCGTCTATAATAAAGGTTAAACTATAATATTCCAACTTAAAAAAGCTCAGCATAGAATTAACTCCCTTAAGATACTTAAACTGTGTGTTAAATAATATAAACAGCAAGCTTTTATATATACTGAGACCATACAAAGCCTAAGCTCTTAGATTGCTATACTTACCCAGGCTATTGCCGATAAGAATATAAACCCTATAACTAGCTCCCCTCTTCTAGCTAAGCCCTATAGAAAAAAGTGTAAAGCAAAAGATCCAACCCTATTTAACAGCAAGGGATTACCAATTAAAAAGTAAGAAAAATTTAAAATATGGGAAATAAAGATATATGTGACGGCTCGCACAAATGCCCCTAAACCGAAGCTTGTGGATTGCTATCTAATGAAGATACTAAGCTAAGGAGAAGAAAAGAAGGGGGTCGCCAGGACCATAGTAAACATATATGAAAGGGCAGCCGCCAAGGCGCTAGCGGTAAGCGAGCCAATCGTAGGTTGGCAGAATTTGGCAGGTAACGCGCTCTAGCACCGTCACATCACCCCCCCCTCCTGAAAAAGCCTGCCCTTAGGCGTTGTCCAAGCTCCCTATTATCGTCCAAATTGTCGTAATTATCTAACCCTTCTTCCCAGCATTTAATCCAGTTGTTTAATTTACGTGGTGGTCCAGGGAGGTTAGGGTGGGCTAGGTGGAAGTCCCGTAGCTTATAGGGGGAGTACTTAAAATTAGATGCGGGGTACCACTCTAGGTCGTTATTATGGCCTACCTAGCTTGCACGGTATTTTAAGACATTACAGACCTTTTTTACTGCTAGGATTTCTTTAACTTCCTATTCTTCGTCCTCAGCAATCTGGATTAGTGGTAGGGGGTCGTTATACTATCTAGGTAGTGGATTATCCGCAGCCTTTCATAGCCGGTCCGGAGAGAAGACGGGGTGGATCCTTATTAACTCTAGTAGCTTAACCTTAAAAGAGTGTCCTACCTTTTAAAGAGTCTTATATGGGCTAGCTATTTAGTGGTCTAACTTGCGGCTTAGCCTCTGGGTTTTCCAGTTCTTTGTTAACACCCATACCTTATCTCCTACTTAGAAGTCTTCCTCGCGACAATATTGGTTTATATTAGACTCCTTTTTTTCTTACGCCTTTCTTATAATTGTTTGAGCAGTCTCCTAGGCTCTATGCATTCTCTTAGTAAATGCCCGGGCCTCTTTATAGCTGAGGCGTTCGCGGGCCGTAGTGGGTTCCGTAGGCCTATCCCAATTAAAGGACGTTTGTAGTGTATACCCGTAGAGCAGTTCAAATGGGGACATCCCTATACTGTTATAGGGGAGTGTAAGCTGCGCGTAGTCTATTATAGGTAGTAATTCCGACTAGTTATCCTAATAGTAGTCTATAAAGGGCCGTAGTTGCTAGTTGAGGTACTAGTTTATAATTTTGGTTTGGCCGTTAGTCTAAGGGTAGAATGTAGTAGAGAGCTTAATCTTAATCCTAAGGATACGGTAGAGTTTATTCTAGAAATCCAATATAAACTAGGGGCCATAGTTAGAGATAATTAATTCAGGGGCGCCGTAGAATCAATAGATATTGTTAACGTAGAGGTAGGCCATATCCTTCACAGTCGTGGTCTTAAAACAAGGGAGGAAGACGGATTGCTTGCATAGTCGGTCAACCACTACAAAGGCTGCATCGTGGCCGTAGGCGTCCTTCGGAAATGACTTAAAGTCCATAGTAATATATTGCCAAGGGCGTTCTAGAACTAGCAGCGGTTATAGCCACCCAGGAGTTCGATCCCTAGGGGCATTTACGCGTCTATAGGCGTGGCAGTTTCTAATAAATCGATCCACATTAGATAAAAGTCCTCGCTAGTAGTAATGGGGCGCTAGTAGTTAGTGGGTCTTATTACAACTAGGGTATACTATAGAGACTTAACAGTAGGTTTTACGGATTAACTCTATCCGTAGATTGTTAATATCTAGAACTATAAGCCGTTCTTAATATAGAAGCAGTCCTTCTATTTCCAAATTAGGGTCCTCCTTCGCGGCTTAGTTGCGGAGGGCCTTTAGGGAGTTAGCCATGTGGTTCGCAGTTAGGATATAGTTAACTAGCCCTATTAGTTTATCCAAGACTGCTCCCTCTAAGGGTACTAGCTCATTCCGTTTAGAGTCTAGTTCTTTAAGAATTTGCGGGTTAAGCTGTTCGGGATAGAGGAGGGCGCGCGTCTAGTATTAGGTCTTTAGCTTATCCTAGGGTCCTACGTCTTATTCCCTTTAGGTTAGTATATTAGCTTTAGTATTTTGCTTGCCAGAACAATATATAATTATAAAGAAGAATTTGGAGAGTATTTTGGCCTAGTAGGCTTGTCATCTAGTAAGCTGCTTTGTAGTCATAAAGTACTCTAGGGCTTTATAATCCATATATATCTTAATCCAGGAGTTCGTGCCTTTAAGCTCTGCGCGCCATTAGGACAACAATTAGATAATAGCTAGCATTTCTTTATTATATACCTTGTAGTTACACTTAGCTAGGTCTATTATTTTTAAGAAAAAGGCGATAGGGTACTATTCGCCGTCTAAATATAACTATAATAGGATTCCCGCTATAACTCTATTGGAAGCGTCCGTCTCTAATATTAATTTAAGGTCCGGGTTATAGTAACAAAGAATTAGAGAAGAGATAAGCCGATCTTTTAACTCTCCAAAGGCTTCTATATAGTCGTTATTAAAGATAAAAGGCGTGTCTTTCCAGGTAAGTTGTATAAGAGGTGTTGCCACTACTTTATAGTTACGGATAAATTGGTAGTAGAAATTATAAAAACCTAAAAAGGACTGGATACCCTTTATAGTATAAAGGGGCTGCTAGTTGCGGATTACGTTAACCTTTTTAGGGTTGACTTTAATCCTATCCATACTTACTATAAACCCGAGGTACTTTATGCGTTTTACCCCAAATTTATATTTCTTAATATTAACTTGCAAGCCTGCGTTCTATAATCTCTCTAGGACCTTCTTAATATAAACTTAGTGCTTGAGTTTGTTGTTTAAGTATATAAGGATGTTGTCTAGGTATGCTATATAGAATTCGTTAAGGTAATTAAAAAGAACGTTATTTATATACCTTTAGTACGTAGCCAGTCCGTTTATTAGTCCAAAAGGAAGAACTTTACATTTGTAGGACCTATAATAGGTATAGAACATTATTAAATCTTTAGATATAGGGTCTATCCTAATTTAGTAGAAAGCTTAGCAGATATTAAGTTTAGTAAAGATCTTTACCCAGCTTAAACGTGCGAGGGTTTCGTTAATTAAAGGAATAGGATACCGATCCTTTTAAGTAATAGCATTTAGCTTCTAATAGTTAATATAAAAATAAAGGCCTCTACTAGGCTTTTTTATAAATAGAATAGGGGAAGCAAAAGGGGCTTAACTTGGCTTAATAAACCCTTTATTAAGGTTATTAATTAAGTACTACTTTGTTGCTTTTAGCTTGTCCGTTAATTATTAGTAGAGGGGGCTATAGCCTAGCGAGTTATTGGCTTCCAATTAAATCTTATAATTATATGTTTGGTAAGGGGGTAACTTATTTAAAGCCACCCTTAAGAATACGTCCTTATACTTAGTATAGACAGTAGGAAGAAGACGTTTAACTAGTTCCTTATTAGTTTCCTTAATTAGCTTTTTTTCCCTCTTATTAATAATCCGGTTAATCTTATATAGGCTTATTATAAAGACCTTATTGTTCTTCCGGTATATATTAAAGTGGAATACTATAGCGCTAATTGCGGCAATGTCTACTATAGGGGGGTTATATAATACTAGGGGCATACGTGACCTTAGGGCCCTCCGGGGTATTAGCGTCGTTGTTACTCCTTTTAACTCCTATTACATCTTTTAAAGGTTATCCCTTATATCTTATTGGTACGTTCTTTTCCATACTAGTCGGATCTGCGCGATTTGGACGTCGTCTATGCCACTATCTATCCCGCTTCTGTAGGTAGAGTCCTCCTTAAACGTAGCACTTCAGAAGAGTATCTTTATTGGTATAGAGTTCTTTCTAGCTTCGCGGTAGGCGTCTTCTTAGGCAAAGGCTAGGTTATAGGCCTAGACATCCTACTAGTATATAGGGTTAGACTTCGCGGCTAGTGTCTTATGGTTGGTTCGGATTTCTCTAATAAAGGAGGGTAATTTCGGCCTATCCTCTAGCTAGACGAACTGTCTTTGTTATACATTCAGCTAAATATTAAAGTAGGATATCTATTTTCGGCTAAGGATTATATCGTGGGACCCTAGGTCTAAGATACAGAAGGGGATGCCGTATTAATGTCGTCTATTAAGGGAGATATATAACTTTAGGACGTGGGTAACCAGCTTACCAGCTTGGCCGTTATAGCCTTTTACCTAGACAGGCTTCTCTAGTAGGGTGGCTTTTATATTTAGAAACTTAGCAACATCAATTACATAGGCAGTATTTATAAAGGCAAAGCTATTTACTCCAGTATTAATAAGGGCAGTTAAGTTAACTCTATATCCATTTTAAGATACTGTATATGGAACTATAAAGTGTTTTCTACCTATTAACTAACTTAGATCAATCTCTTTAAGATTAATAGGATACCCTAGGGGGGAGTCTTTCTCTAGGGTTCTTTTTTTCCCAACTTATTAAATGTTTCTCCTTCCTCTATCTCCTTAATATCCTTTAGTTCTGGGTAAAATAAGGCAAAGTAACCCTCCTTATCGCAGTTATAGCAAGTAGCTGTAGCAGGGTTAATTGGGGTATTGCGACGAGTACTAGTTAAGGTTGTGGTACGTAGCTAGTCAGGCAAGGCTCACCAGTGCGTAGTTATAACCGCTTTTGGTATAGTAGTGGTCGTGGCTGGTCTTCCTACTCCAGCTCCCGTAGGGGTGGCGGGTAAGCTTTAATCACTATAGGGTCGCTTCTGCCGATCTAGACGGGCATCAATCCGCTTTAGCTCTAAGTCTAATAATAGGCAACAAGCTGTAAGTCTTTTATGGGTTAGCAGGTTATCTAGAGTTATAGCGATCTTCTCTTATAGCCTAATTATTAGTTTATTATAAAGGTCTAATTAGTAGTTTTTAAGAGGGACCTAGCCTTCTCCTGTAAGGTATAAGAATTGAGTCTGGAATTCAGCAAAGGGTTAGTTCGGCTTTATTATTAGGTAGTTATAGTTGTACCAAGCGTCCCGTACTTTGTTTAGGTTGACATAGATAGCCGCTAGGTGCTATAGCATCTTATTAACAGATACAAATCAGACAGGAGAGTTATCTTCGAACTTAGCTTAAAGGTGACGTTGGGCGTCCCCCGTGGTTTAGCCAAAAAGGTAGAGCATTTTAGCCTCTTTAGAGGGGAAATAGTTGTAGTTAATTTAGAGTTTTCCTTATACTTAGATCCTCTAGTTCTCAAAGGTAGGGTCTATCCCATTAGATAGTAGTTAAGGGTTAGGAAGCTTAACGGATTTTAATTACTTTATTATTGTGTCCGTACTTCCTGGTATATCGCATTTAGTCGAGCGAATGGGTTAACTAAGGCTTTGTAAAGGGGAGGCTGGGCTGCTTTATAAGGCAGTAAGGCTTTTTAGGATCTCCTTTAGAGTCTCTTGTGTGCTTTAGGCTTGAAGACGATCGACCTTCTAATTGGCCGCGAGGGCGCGAATCTGTTCGCGTATATCTATAATGTTGTCATTATCTTTAATTTCTAATCCTAATTGGATCTCGTGTTCCTCTTGGGTAGAGGCAGGTCTTTTAGATGAGCTCGCTTTAGGTGCCATCATTAGCCTCCTAAGGTTCGTTAGTCTTGTGCGCTTTGGTTTTAATTCTAAGGGTATAGGTCTAGTCCTGCCTAGCTTATAAAGTGGGATATTATTAAGGCCTTTCTAGGTAGTATAAAGTTGTTCTGGTGTCTGAGTATAGCGCGTCAACATATTATTGCAGACGAAGTTTCTTTTAAAATGTGGGGATATTATTAAGGCCTTCCTAGGCAGTGTATGGAGAGCTTAGTATAATATAACGGCTTATATAAATGCCCCTAAACTAAAGCTTGTGGATTGCTATCTAATAAAGATACTAAGCTAAAGAGAAGAAAAGAAGGGGGTCGCCAGGACCATAGTAAACATATATAAAAGGGCAGCCGCCAAGGCGCTAGCGGTAAGCGAGCCAATCGTAGGTTGGCAGAATTTGGCAGGTAACGCGCTCTAGCACCGTCACAATATAAGGCGTTTTCCAGAGGGATGTAAAGTGCTTTAAGACCCTAATGGACAAAGTCCTCTATATATTAGATATGCTGATAGACAAGGCCTATAACTATGTTAAACATGGCCTTAATATGCTACGCATATACCCAAATAACCTAAGTAAATGGACCTTTTCTGACCAAGAGTCCATATTTATATACATAAGAAGACACTATAAGACTATAGATATAACCTAAGCAGCTAAAAATAAGTTAGATACTTTATATTAAGGTAAGTGTAACTACTGGTCCTGGAAAGCAGAGCTTAATAAGTTAATAATTAAAGCAAATAAAACTAAAGAATAAAAGGTGGATTTACTTAGAAAGAATACTTCCCCTAAGATAAAGGACCTAGCCCTTACCCTTAGCCGTAAGATTAATGATGCCAAATATAAGGGCTGAAGTAAGCAAATGGACGTGTTTGCTCACAACCTATAGAACTATGCCCACTATACTAAGCTAAATGCCGCCAAGCTAAATATCGCTGGCGGATATTAACCTATATTACCTAATAATAATACCTTAGCACTAGTACTACAGAATAACCTAATAGACCTTAATACCGTTAAATTCGGTAGTGGTAGTAGTATAGTGGTGTGATTTGGCCCCCTAGATTCAACATCTAGATTGGGCGTAGCTTCGGGAGAGCCTAGGCCTTCCACATATTTTATATAGATCGGTCTGGAGCCCTTAGAGTCTTTAACAACTCAGACAAGGCCGATAGATAAATAGTTTCTTTCTTAAAATACACTCCTTTCTTCTCTCTCTACAGACTGCGTGCTTATTAACGGCTTCTTACTAAAGGCACCGTGACTTCCTATCTATAAGAGCCCGTACCCTCCCATATATTTTATGGCATTCCACATGGGGACGATGGCAAGCTCTTCAGATTAGAAGTCTGGTACTCTATACGTAAGAGACGCATAGGAACGATCTAGAACTGCAAAGGAACCAACGGACAGAAGAACGTGCGGAGAGGGAGGCAAAAGCACAGACATATTAGTAACCGATACGCAGCCACTGCCACAGTAATAAACCAAAGACACTTGCCGAGTTCTCCATGCGGGAGCAGGAGGCGGCGAACAGCAATGGGAAGGCGGGTACGTAGTATAGCAAGACAGGGGATAAAAGGAGGGACTATAGTACACTAGGAATAGCAGAGAAAAGTCTTTTATATTTTATTTACTATATTTGCAACGGTCTACACGATTATTCTTATATTTATAGGAGCAATCTTTAAATTTATAGAAATAATAGCGACAGTACCACCAAAGGGATTGTTAGGTATGTTAGGACCATTCTATAATAATAGTAAGGGCACTAAAAAGGGAGAGAAAAGCAAGCAGCCTATTAAACTATAAAGCTCTTTTAAACTAGGGGATATAATACTAGCCCCAACTCCTATAATATCAGGGACTGATAACCTATAATATATAGAGGATAAGGGCCATAAAGTCCACCTACCTAGTTATAGGGAAACTACAAGTTCGTTACCTTCTAATAGACCATTAATGGCGCGAGATAAGGTATATGTTATAGCCCAGCCTATACCCACTCTAAGAACCCCTAAGACTCCTTACTTTACAGGACAAAACGTGTCGCAATTTATTAAATAGTATAAGCAACTATGTATCCAATACTATATTACGGATGATAAGAAGTATTAAGGACTCCTAGAGTATTATAATTACTAAATAGGGACCTGGATCCGAAGCCTGCCTAAGTTTATAATTAGTAATTGGACGGAACTTATAAGGAAACTTAGGATAGACTACTAAGGAAGTAACTACTTTTAACAAGTTAAAATGGTAGAATTCTTAGAAGCTTATATGCTGCAATATAGGAACAATCTACCTAGCAGTATACGTGAGTACTATAGGCAGTTTATGCTAATCTCCTAAAAGGTTACCAAGGCTGGTAATTTAGATAACCGTAAACAAGGGTACTGGTTCGTAAGAGGACTCCCATTTAAATATTAAAGACATACTATAACTAAAACAGGGGCTAATCTAGATAGATAAGAGTCTTTTAACTTCCATCTACTAAGGAGAACTATAGAAGACAGGCTTAGTTTATATAAAGGCGCAGACTATCTGTTATTAATAAATCCTAAGGAGTAAGGTCTTTATTAGCTAGTTAGACAATTCTATAAATAGTAACTAGCTATAGCTAACCAAAGAGATGCTGCCCTTTAGTCGCCTATAGTCTCTTAGCTAAGTAAGCCAGTAAGCACCTGTTAAATAACCCAGAAAATAGACCTAGAACTAGAGAAACTTACTAGTTAACTCCAAAAGCTTAATCTTAGGACAGTTAAGTTAGTAGGGGTTGCGTCTTTAATGCTATTCCTAGATAGGATTCGCCAAGATCCAACGCGGTACATACAACTCTTAAATGGGGTGTTAGTGCATCAAATATAGATATGTCCGCGACAGGCACCAAATAGCAACAGAGTACAGCCGTCCTATAAGGGAGCGCCACGAGAACGATACGAGCCGGGCCTAAGGAGGTATAGAGGGCTAGGAAACTTTAGCGTATACCAGGCACAGGCTTAGACGTGCTATAGATGTAGGGGCCCCTACTATTTTATTAACTAGTATCTATAGCTCCAGGAATTAGTTCGCCATGGCTTTCTATATATAAATAAGAATAACCGAATCTGCACTAAAATATATAAGCGCCTAGGAAATATAATTCTGTATTTACTAAGTGACAATTAGATCTAGTTCCTTAAAGACTAGCTAAGGCAGAACGCGAATATTAATCCTAATACCCTAGGAATAGGTATCCAACTAAAGGCGGCTTTAGTAGAGCTTATAGAAGGTAGCGACGCTAAAAGCGAGGAGGAACTTGGCGAGTCCTAAGAAGATATGTACTAAGTGGAGTTAATATGCGTAGATTTGGTTAGAGCCGCAACCCAGTTATAGCCTGTGCTATAGTTATATAATCTTAGGAAACCGTAAGGGGAAGTAAGGGTAATAAAGCCGCCTCTAAAACTATCTGGTTAGTAACCGGCAGTAGTTTAAAATATATAACTAGGAGAATATATCCAAATTATATTACGGCCCTAGCAGCAAGCTCCTTAACCACCGTTAGGCAGTGATGAGGTTAATAAAATAAACTATACTAAATAGCTAAAATAGATGGAGTAGATAGTAGATGTAATAATAATAGCTAAGGCACTATAACCAAAGCCAGTTAGGATAATAGATATACTAAAAGGAAACGTCCTAAGCCTAACTATAATGGTAGATAAGATCTTATTAAAAACTATTAAAGTTACTATTAGTAACTACCTCGTATATATGCCTGAAGTTATAAGATTATTCTTTAAGCCTCTCCCACTACCCCTTGCGGAACCTTACTGATAGAAGTAAGAGGATGTTAAGGCATTAGTGTTATTAGCGCACTTAACGTTCTATGCTAATTAAGCCGGCTTAACAACTGCTAAAGTGGACTAGATTAAATAAGAAGTAGAATTTATCTAGTTCTAAAGATAATACCTAAAAGTTAAAACGCAGATAGGAGATGGAAGGGCTAAGTGCTTAATTAACTCTGGAGCTAAGCTTAACCTTATTAAGGAAAGCGTAGCCCTATGGCATGGCCTGCTAATATTAAGTCTGCCTTTATAGCTATAAGGCGCGCGTTTAACATCTATAAATAGAACCTAGTCTAAGTTTATTAGGCTAGTATATGCGGTCCCTATAGTAATAGGTAACGTTTTAATATCTACAACGTTTATTGCTGTAGGGGAGATGTTATATAAGGTAATACTTAGTAAGCCATAGTTGGTAAGGGCTAGACTAGTGATAAAACAAATAGCAATAGGTTAGGTATCTTGCATTATTTAATTAAAAGATAGTAAAGTTAAAATAAGGTTCTTAATATCCTATAAAAATACGATGTTCTTTAAACTAGATAAAGACATTAATATAGATAACAGTTTGGGAAACGTATAGCTAGTATAACCGCTAGGATTGTATCTAGGGTTACTTATAACCCGGCGCATTAGGATAAGAAGGACGTTAAGAATAAAGAAAGAGGAAATAAGGTACGGCTCCAATATAGACATTTACTATTTTGGATACCCGCTAGGCAAAGCCATTAGTGGAAAGAAGAATATAATATTAAATAGAGGGAGCTCGACAATAAAACGTTAGGGGAAGTCCTAAGGAAACACTTAAAGAAGAATTGGAAGCTAGTATTTAAAGTAAAAGCTGGGTCCCTTATATATTAAATATTATAGATAATAGATCTATTTATAATGTAAATAGAAGGCTATTAGAGCAAGGCCTAACAAAACGCTATAAGTATAGCAACTGCGTATAAATAAAAGGTAGATAAAGTCCACCTAGTTAATTTATTAATACCAGACGGAACCGTTCTAGGAGGTATAATAGAATAGTAAGAGGTAGCCTTATGTCAACAGAAGGCGTTTATCTGTAGATTACCTCTTGGTTTATATAATCATTTCCTTAAGCCGCGATACACTAAACTGGCCTATAGTACACGACTAAAGCCAGAACGATTAGAGCGTATAATTATAAAAGATATTTGGCTAAGAGAATAAGAGATCCTTAAGGCCATATTATTCAACTAAGAAAAGGCGCTAGCATGGGAGTTTTCTAAGATGGGTTAAGTTAGTAGGGATATAACTCCGCCACTAAAGATCAAAACCGTGCTATATAAAGTATAGTAAGTACCAAACTTTCCTATACCAAGGGCCCTGCAAGGAGAGGTAATAAGTATATTATAAGAACAACTAGCTTAAGGGACTCTAGAATATTATAAAAGCCTATATAGAAATCCATAGTTTCTTATAAGCAAGAAGGAACGCAATAAGTACTAACTAATTAACGCAGCGATAAATATTAACCAAGTAACTATTAGGGACGCAAATTTGCCGCTATATACTAAGGAGTTTTCTAAGAAGTTTGCTAGGTATAAGGCTATATCTCTAGTAGACTTCTTCTCTGGCTATAACCAGTTAGAGCTTAATATAGAAAGTAGGAACCTAATAGCCTTTGCAACACCTCTGGGACTTCTATAATAAATAATAGTACCTATGGGAGGAACGAATTTAGTTGCTTAGTTTATAAGGACAATTACTAAGATCTTAGAGCGCCACATCCTACACCACGCCTTGCCGTTTCTGGATGACATTATAGTAAAGGGCCCATAGATAGTATATAATAGAGAGGAGAGTCTTCTAGGCATACGCAAATACATTCTAGAATATATTATATAGCTAAATAAAGTACTTGTAGATTTAGAACGAGCCAGATATACAATCTTAGGTACTAAGTCTTATTTCTACAAAAATAAAATTATAGTGGTTAGTTACTACTGTAATAAAAAAGAACAGTATCTAGAGGAGTTAAAGGTCGCGAAGATTATTTACTAAAAGGACTATAAAGACATTATGTCAGCCCAAGCGTTCCTAGGGGTTTGCGTATATTACTAGATATAGGTAGAGGACTTTATAATTAAGGCAGAGCTAATCTTCCAACTGCTATAAATAGATATTCCTTTTATATAGGGCATGGAGTAGATTGCCGCTATAAAGATTCTAAAGTATACACTCACCACCGCGCCCGCATTAGTTCAGCTGGATTATAGTAAGGGGGCTAGGCTAATTATTCTTACTATTAATAGATATAAGAATAGATGGGGATATAGTCTTATATAGCTAGATATATAAGGTCGTCGTTACCCGTATTAATATAAGAGCGGTATCTAGTTTCAAGCAGAATAAAAATATAACTTAGGAAAGCTTAAGTGTTAGGCGTTGCTATATGCGCTAAAGAAGTGTCGCGTATATCTATACGGCGTTCGATTTACAGTGGAGATGGACGTAAACACCTTAGTCACGTAGCTAAATTATACTGCTACTAATTTACCTAGAGCCTTAATAATAAGATGGCTAGCTTAGATCTAGCTGTGGGACTTTAATATTAGATATATACCGGGGAAGAAGAATAGCCTAGCTAATAGACTTTCACGACGGCTACCTAATGGCAAACAACCTAATAAGCCGACTAAGAATATTAAAGAGTTTATTAACTGTAAGCTAAGTGCCTTAGAATATATAGCTAGCCCTTTTGAAATAGAAGCGGGTCTGCCATTAAAAGACTTATATTTAGAGGAATTTTAGAGGATTATAAAATAGCTAGTAACCTTACGGCATCTAGAGGAGATAAATACTAAGAAGTTTAAAAAGTTTAAGTAGTATGCGCTAAGGTTCCTAGTGCGTAATTAATAGCTCTTCCACTAACAGTCTAAAAATATACCAATGCGAAGGGTAGTTGATGACAAGACTACTTAGCAGGAGATTATTAAGAGCCTTTATAATTGGAGTAGATATTATGGACGGGAGGGAATATATTAGAGGGTCTTAAATTAATACTAGTAGCCAGGGCTGTGGGATCAAATATTATAGCATATTAAGTTATGCTTATAGTGCTAACAGCAACAGCTAGGACAGGAAGAAGAAGTAATATACCCCACATAGGAGTCCACCTTATAGCAATAAGTAATAGTGGATATTATATTTATACTACTAAACCGTCTTAGGTTCTGATACCTAGCTATTACTTAAGAGTACGTATCTGGATGGGTAGAAGCTTAGGCCCTTTAGAATAAGGATGTGAAAAGTATAGCAAAGTTCCTCTATAAAGACGTTATCTGCTAATAGGGAGTGTTTAGATAGCTCTCTATAGATAATAGAGGAGAGAATGCTAATATTACCACTATGCTTACAGAGCTCTATAATATTAAGAGGGTTATGGCTTCCGCATATTACCTACAGTTGTAAGGCTTTATAGAGCGAGGTCACAAGCCTATAGTGGACACTTTAGCAAAGATAGAAGGCTTATAGCTAGACAATCTTTATACAGTCTTATAGGCAGATAGAACAACTGTTAAGAGGTCTACGGGAATAACACTAGTAAGGGTTATATATAGATATAAGTATATCCTTTTTATTGAACTCTGTATACCTACCTAGCAGACGCTGCCTTGGGAAACAGTCCGGACCACTATAGAGCTACTAGCACTTTGCGCAAAGCAATTTAACTAAAGAGATGCAGATATACAAGAAGCTATTACGCGTATAAGACAACTAAGAGTTACAAATAAAGAGTATTTTAATAACACCTACCGCATTCGCTAGGACGGATTTAAGGTTAGAGATATAGTTATACCCTATAATACATAGCTTAAGCAAGACTATTCTAGCAGTTGTAAGTTGGATATAAAATGGCTAGGCCTATTCCGCGTACGTAAGAGTTACCCTTATAAAGGATAGTACTTAATTAAGGATCTTAACGGCATGCTGTTTCGCGATTAAACTCTAGGGAATAGATTAAAGAGGTTCTATTAACAATAGATATCTAAGGTCCGTTAGGAGGACCGGCTTAATTAGTTAGGCAGAACTATACTATAAGAAATAATAGCAGAGCCAGAGCCTAAGGAGGATATTATATAAAATCCACTAGTATCGCAACGCCGCGTATTTTAAGAAGTACGTGTTCTAAAAAGATTATTTAACAGAACTAAGTATGAAATGTTTAACTAAGGGACAGTTAAGTTCTAAGGTGGGGAAGGAGATATAGATAATAGCCGCGTAATCTATTTATTTATTTGCTGTATTTCCTAAAGCTCTTTCTATTACGCTTTCTTATTTGCTTTTTTTAGTTACAGGAATCTAATGCGTATTAATAGTAAGGTAAGAACAGAAGAATATTTATATATAACCATCTAGTATTATTTACTGTAAAGATATTAGTTCCGTTTACCGCCTTTACTAAGCTAATAGCGATTTTCCATCCTAGGGATAGAAAATCATAATTAGTCTATTTAATAATTAGCGCCGGTAGAACTCTATACCGCTACTAGATTTAGTGAACCATTTATATTAGGAAACCCTATTAAGAACTTTACCTTTTCGCCCTTAATAAACCTTAAAGATAACCATAATTAGCTAAAGCATAAACTAAGTAGAATTAATAATAGTATACTTATTATATCTTCGTCTAGCAGACCACTGGTACTGTATAAAGGAGCTAAGCAATAGATTAATAATGTCCTTGCAGAAGTTAGAGGCTTCGCAGTTAATTAGTATTATATAGTGCTTATCAAAATCTATAATGAGATTCTGCTTGAGAGAGAGAACTATATAGATGCTGCTAGTATGGTAGTTAATTTTATTAATTATAATAACAGGTTATAAGCATTTTTAGAAAAGAACACGTTCTTAATAATCTTTAAGGATATCTCTAATATTAGTAAGATAGCAAAAGATTAAAGAAATTAGTGTAACAAAGCCAGAGAAACCATCTAAAAAGCCTAGGGATAGGGTGTTTTTAATGGGCTACTAAAACACGTAGTCTTTTACTACTTCCTTTCTACCGCCTAAAAGCTTACCATCTACCCACTTTATAAAGTAATAGCGCAAGTCAATGAAGCCCTGGTTAAGAGGCTCGATTATCTAGAACGTGGCATTAAGAACACTACTTAACTATAGCTAACTAACTTCGCGCTCGCGCCTAAAATATTAGGAAAAGCAATATTAGATTAGGTGGTAAATAAGTATAGTTTAGGGAGACACTTAACTAGCTTTCTTGTTCTAAATAAGGACCTACTGCTAAGAAGTAGGAGACTAACTACTATAGGACTAGAGGTCACCAATATTAGAATTAGATAAGTGGGAGAGAGCTTAGCTCTTATACTGCAAATATATTTATAATATACTTCTAATGTAATAAATCCCTTAGCTTTTTAGCCATTAACACCTATTTAAGGAGGAGGTGTTAGTATTATGCTAAGCCCGTCCTAGCAAGGATCGCCTATGTTAGTAGACTCGCCTTTATTATCTATAAATAAAAGCATTCTTGCGGCTAGAACGCCTATTGGCTTACCCCTATAGCTACTAGTATCCTCTTTAAGGAGGAATCCAAGGAGAGGGCTTATAGTTGCCTATCCAGAAGTGGAAGGGCTAGGAGTAGAATCACTGTTTAATAAAAACATTATTAAGCCGGGAGATAATAAAGAATACATTAAGGAGGCTATAGACGCTATGGTGATACTCCACGCGAAACAAGGATATAACTATAAGGATAATATACTAGCTTATCTTAAGGTGTCCCTAAACTAAACTACCAAAATTAAACAGACTGAGGTTATAAAGCTCTTATATAGTTAGTATAGGGCGGCTGATTTAAACCCAGAAATATATAAGGTCTACTAGATGCACACACAAGCTATAGAAGGGCATATAGGTTTAGCAATAAAGGGTCTAAACTATACCGCGCTATATTATAGACTCTATTTAATATATCACGCTCGCAATTACCTAGGCACTATAAAAATAGACCCTACTATATACTCCTAGTTCTAAAAAGCTTATAGGCCTCTAGTTCTATCTAACTTCTTAGAACTATATAAGTTTATTTATAACTTGGCACCAAGGTTTTCCTATAATAGGGAGGCTTTACTTAATTAAATACTATCACCGAACAACCAAGATATATGGCAGCAAGAAGAATCCGTAGTTTTAAACATATTTAGGTAGTAGTAGGATTCTAGCATCTTAGTAATAATTAATAAGGAAATGCGTATATACCGCCATTATTAGTATCTAATTAATGGGCAACTAAATTATAGCTAGTTAAGAACAATAGTCTATAGTCTCTACCAATAGCTAATAAGACAAGACCCTTAGTATTATTGTCTCTATTACGCTCTTAGGCCTAATAGCTGGTGGCGACTTATTTCCTACCCTTATTATACGAAATTCGTGGTTAAAGGAGACTCTATAGCTTTCCGCCACATTAATATTAATATTCCCTCGCTCCTTAAAAGTGGATATAGTGCTAATATAATCTAAGGGGGCGTTTCTCTAGATAATAAGACTAAGAATAACTGCACAATTATCCTTCCTAGCATGCATTATCACTTGGAGTCGTAGTAGGTAGATCTTAAAGCGCGAGAATTAGCTAAGGGCGACAGATTTATACATAAAATCTTAGACCATAACTAGACCGCTAAGGATGTAGAGAAATATATAACTAACTAGGTAGCTCAGCTATATGAGAAGGGAGATATGCGTATAACTATACCTCACCTTCCTTATGGAGTAAAAGGACCTTCGACTAGGACCTGGCGAACAATACTACTATAGTTTGTTAGTATTTAGGACAATTATAATAACCTTAAGGTTACTAAAGGAGGTACTTAGACAGAGTTGGTAGATATATATTAAGACTTAAGAGCGCCGCCCCGTATACTATCTAGATATACTAATCTCTATAGCGCAATTCCATATCGCTTCCCTATAGCAGTTAAGCTTATGGCTGCTAGCGCTCTATCCAACGCCCTTCTTAGTAAACGATAATAGGATTCTCTAGCAGTAATCCAAGATTGTAATCTTCTTCTTACCAGTAATAGGAACAAAGTTATAAAATAGATATATTTCTATTATCTAAAGGCTGTCAAGAACTATAAGGATGCGTTTTAGCTTATATATATAACTAAAGTAGAGCGCTTTAACAGCCGCTTATACTTCTACTGCATTAACAATAGAATTAAGCCTTTAACTATTATGGTAGATCCAAGTAGAGTACCCCCAGTTGTTATAGAAGGATAGAGTTATATAAAGCTACCTAAAGAATTATAGAACAGAACTGAGTAAGTGGAAGGATATAAAAAAGCTATATTATCTAAGAGCCGCTAGTCTAATACATCTCGTACTGCTCAGCTAGGCGGACGAGAACGGTCTTATTTAACCAGAATAGAGTCTCCTTGTTTACTATCTCGGGTTTATGGTAAAGGCAAGGAACGTATACAATCACCTACCGCGCCTTCGTTTTAAAGGTAAGGAGTTTTAGAGTTTTGGAAGTCATTAGGGGACAACGACTTAGGTAGAGGAGGTATATAGTAGTATAATTTAGCCCCCTGGATTCAACATCTAGATTAGGCGTAGCTTTAGGAGAGCCTAGGCCTTCTATATATTTTATATAGATTAGTCTGGAGCCCTTAGAGTCTTCAATAACTCAGACAAGGCCGACAGATAGATAGTTTCTTTCTTAAAATACACTCCTTTCTTCTCTCTCTACAGACTGCGTGCTTATTGACGGCTTCTTACTAAAGGCACCGTGACTTCCTATCTATGAGAGCCCGTACCCTCCCATAGTAGTAGCCTCCCTAACAACGTCTAAAGACATTATATAGATAACAGACTCTGTATGGTATATAGTTAACCTAGCTACTGGAAAGATGCTTATAACCCTAAGATAAACCTAAATCCCCTCCTAATACTATTACGCTAACCCCCCCCTAGCTGTGGTGGATTCTTTAGCAAAGGGGATAGTAACTAAAATAATAACTATAGATAGGGATGTGGGTTTAGATATAAAGACCTACTCCTATAATTCTCTTCCCTAATATAGCCCTAGCTAATGGTCCCGTACGCAAACTACGGATAAGCGCTCTATATTGCCATTAATTATAAGACCGGCTATATCCTTAGTAAAGTACCCCCTAGTATATATACACCGTTAGAGACTAATATATTAGGATATACTAGCTAAGACCACAGCTACTAGCTAAGCCTTATAATCTAGTTATTAAAAGACTAACCCTTAGACTAAGTTGCCTTTAAGGGTTAGAACTATACAGGGAGGAGGATAAAAGGATTAGATTTATACTACTAGATTAGTTAGACCTTGTTTTAAGCCAGCTACTACTTAACCTTAGAATAGCAAATAATAATAGAAATGCCATCCTTATTTAGACCTACCTCTCCTTACTACATAACCTACTCCTAGAAGCTTTTATTAAAATAGTAAGCCTTATTAATAGTAGTAGTACAGCACCAGCGTTTATAGACAAAGACTCGCTTATAAAAAAGTATAATATTATAATAAAAAGACTCCTAGTCCTAAAACCACTCTGCCTTACTAATAGACTCCTATCCAGCTTTATTACCCATTACTTTACAGTAAAAATAATAATTGGCCACTACACAGAATTTATGCTTTTATATATTATAAAGTTATCACCCTTAATACTAGTAATTCTTAGAATGCCCTAGCTTAAAAAGCATAACCTAAGACTAGACTTCCCCGTTTTAGAGCTTAAATTTAACTCTAATTACTACACCTATAACTATCTCCTATGGCATATCCCTAACTATAACCAAGTAGCACTATACGGACGCATTATACGGCTAACGCTTAGATACTATTAGCTGATAGTAAAAGAGGTACCTAATACTAGTAAGCTAATATACGCAGTAAATAAAGCGGAGATTCTGGAAGACTGGACTACCACCCTATCCCTAAAAAAATTAACACCGCTAGAACTATAAGTCCCCTATATACACCCGCTTAACCCAGAACAGCTAATAAGACACCTAACTTTAAGTTATCTGCTATATATATATGCGACTATATATAACAGCTAAGAGCGTTATAGCTAAAACTAAAACCAGAGCAATTAAGACCTTCTCCCTATAATGCCTAACCTCACACCCATCTCCTGCGCGTACTGTATAAGGCCACCGCCTTATTTCTACCCTCCCGGGCCAACTAAACTGTGCTAGCCTGGCCGTAGCACTGGAGAACTAGACACGCCCTAACCTAGACAACATTAGATGCACCTATGCCGTTAATTTTACCCAGTTCTGTAAATAAAAAGACGTAAAAGTAATAAGGATCTATATAGCGGAGCTAGTAGAACTGGTTAAATAAGAAGAATACTAACAGCTGCTTAAAGAACTGCCTATAGGCCTAGTAGAAGTACTAAACCTATTAGAAAGGTCTTTTTACCGGCTAGTAGAAGGCAACTATATAATGGAGGAAGCCTAAAAAGCGCTACCCCCTTATTTTTATAGCTTCCTTAAGATAAACCTAAAAACTAAATCTAAGTTTCTATGCTAAAAGATAGTTAATACTAATATTAAAAAAATTCTAAAAGGTAAACTAGGATTAACCTGCAAAGATATTTTGCAACACCTACTAAAAGAGTTTCGCGAATATATTAAACACTTCCTCCCTAAGAACGTAGAGAAGCTGCCCCCTTACTAACCATAGGACTATAAAATTAAGATTATACCCGGAAAGTAGGCCCTATATTATAAAAATAGACCACTTTTACCCGCTAAACTTAGTTATATAAAGAAGTAGATTAATAAGATGCTAGATAAGGGTTTTATCTATAAATTAACCTTACCAGCCGCCGTACCCCTTATCCTTATAGCGAAACCTAGTGGTGGTGTATAAATCTGCTATAACTACTAAGGCCTAAACATAGTTACTATTAAAAATCGGTACCTATTACTACTAGTCTGTAAAACACTTAACGCACTCTATAGTGCTAAGTACTTTACTAAGCTTAATGTAATTACTGCGTTTAACTAGATCCGGATCGCGGAAGGCTATAAATGGCTTATAGCATTTATTACCTGGTTTAGACTCTATAAGATACTAGTTATACTATTTAGTCTCTATAACGCGCCCGCTACGCTCTAGAACTATATTAACTATATTTTATACAACGCCCTTAATAACTACTGCACTGCGTACCTTAATAATATCCTTATCTTTTTAAAAACACGCGCCAAGCATATAAGATATATAAATAAAATTATCCAGAGACTTGGTGTCACGGCACTGGCCTGACGCGTTGTTATGACTCGGTGTTGTTATGACACGAGCACAGACCTAACCCCTAAGCGACGTGTATATATACCGCCTCACCTCCTACATAGTTCTGCACACGACATCGTTTGTCAATGATACATAGTCATAGTTACCTCGTTGACCCTCTGCACGTACTGTGACACTTGGTAATGCTAGACTCTAGATTAATATTAATAAGTTTAAGTTCTACGCTATAAAGACAAAATACCTTAGCTTAATTATCTTAACTAACGGCATGACTATAGACCCTAAGAAGGTATAGGCCCTATAGGAATAGAAGGACCCAATATTAGTTAAGGAACTACAGTAATTTCTTAGCTTCGCGAACTTCTACCAATGATTTATCTAAGGCTATTCTAAGGTAGTTAAGCCTATAACTAGGCTACTAAAGAAAAGCACTAACTGGTTATAGAGCCCTAACTAAGCATAGGCGTTCTAGACCCTAAAAACAGCATTTACCACAGTACCGGTTTTAGCGTACTATGACTATATAAAGAAGACCGTAGTAGAGATAGACGCCTTGAACTAGGCTTTAGGAGGAGTGCTCTACTAGGCTGGCGAAGATAGCAAACTTAAGCCAGTCGCGTTCTTCTCCACTAAGTACTCCGCCCCTAAATATAACTATAAGATATATAATAAGGAGCTCCTAGTAATTATAAAAGCACTAGAAGAATAGCGCCCTAAACTATAAGGAACTAAGCAACTATTTAAGATTATTATAGACTATAAGAACCTTTAGACCTTTATAACAACAAAACAACTAAACTAGCGCTAAGTCTATTAGGCTAAGTTCCTCTCTTAGTTTAACTTTATTATTACCTATAGGCCTAGCACTAAAGCTACAATTCTAGACGCTCTTAGCCGCCTCCTAGGCATAGCACCTGCTAACGCTAGTGATAAACGCCTACGACATAGAGACCGCGTTATCTTACTACCAAAAAAAGTTAACCCCGCTATCCTAGATAAGCTATTAAGCAAATCCCAAGACCAGAGCATTAAGGACTTTATTATAGTAATAAACCTAGAGCCTAAGAAAAAAACCCTTAAGGAGCTTATTAAGAATGCCTATAAAGAGAATAAACTAGTTAGAGATATATTGGCCGCGCTACAAGAACAGGAAGGCTATAAGGCACGCCGCTAGCCTAAGTAGATTAGGAAGTTACTCCGCTGCAATAAATCTAAATACTTAATTATTAACGGCCTAATCTACTATAGAAACCAAGTATTTATCCCTAATTTACCTAAACTTTAACTAGAAGTTATACACTATATGTATAGTTTAGGTCCTATAGGCTACCTAGGCCGCGTTAAGACCCTAAACCTCCTTAGTTAAACCTATTAGTGGCTAGGTATTTTATAGTTTATAGCTACCTTTATAAAAGACCGCGCTCTTTGCTTCCGTATAAAGACCCTACGCTTAGCACTACCTGGTTTCCTAAAACCACTAAAACTACTAGTCCGCCCATGGACCAATATCTCCATTAACCATGTCGTTAACCTGCCTAAGTGCCTTCACAACGGCAAAATATATAGATATATCTTTATCGTTATTAACCGCCTAATAAAGATAAGATACTTTATTCCTGTTACTAGCCTAGACACTAAGGAGCTTGTTAAAGCATTTACCTATACTATCTATAAGTTATACGGCGCCCTAAGTACTATTATTTCTAATAGAGGGTCTTTATTTATCTAACTTCTAGCGCCGCCTAAACTAGCGCCTAAAAGTAACCCTAAACCCTAGTTCTGTATAGCACCCTAAGATAGATAGTTAGACTAAGATTATTAACGCAGTAATAAATAAGTACCTACGCGCTTTTATAAGCTTCACCCAAGATAATTTAAGGGCGCAAAGAGGCTTTGGGGAAGATTCAAAGGAATAATATAAATTCTATCTAAATCTAAGGGTATATAGCTTTTCAAGAGAACAAGACATTGCGTAAAGAAGAGAAGGGAATAACCAGAGAATCTTGTAATTAAATAGTTAGGGGTCTTGGTCGATGCGTACACACATACGCATACGGACGGACTTTGGTAGAATTCAATTAATCTAGCAGAACTTGGCAAAAGTTAATTAAGCTAGCAGAATTCAGCAGAATTTAGTTAAAGCATTAAGTTTATCTTGTTAAGTATTTTACCAAGATATTCCTACTGTAACTAGGCTAGTCCCGTTACAGTACCCCCCCTTTGGCCAAAGGTTTAAAATAATTTAATTTAGTTAAGAATTTATAATTTTATCACATGTTATATTTTCGCGTTAGGTAGTGGTTTTAGCAAGGCAGATCTAACTAATTAGACAACTTTAACTGCTGGTTAAAGTTCTTTAATATCTTACGTGTTACGTAATCGCGTTATAAATATTATAACTTATTTGTTACGGACGCTTTAAGTACAATATTACGACTACTTAGAGAGGAGTCGCAGGAAGCTAGTTGGTTGATATAAGCATGGTCTAGGATGGATCTAGTGGAACTATATAACGAGGAATAGTAACCGAGGTTACGTAGTATTAAACGCGTTAACTGCGTTAAACGAAAGGGACGTTATGTTTAATATAGACAACACGTACCTTACGTACAAGAGAGGATTTCTTAGGTATATGGTTATGTATTTAAAGGACCTCAGTCCCTACCGTAGATAGTTCTCTCCTTATAGTAAATCTTAGAATATAATTAGAGTTAATCTGTTAGGCAACTACTCCACCAGTTATTATTATATTATTGTTTTGTTCTTACCTATATACCTAGTCCAATAATAGAACCTACTGTAGTTTTTGCTATAAGGTTCCGTTACATATTTACTACTAAGGTTATAGTATTAAACAAGATCGAACAATATGCCACTAAAAGTAGCACTAGTTACAACGGCGTTAACGGCAGCCATAACCTTAGGACTAGGAGATACCAGTATAGACAATAGGGATTCTCAAGTAATTACGCAAGGTTAGTTATAGGAAATGGTTAATTAATTATAAGACAATAATAGGATACTTAAAGAACGCATTAATAGAATTAGAGTAGTAAAGATTAAGTTACCTTTAATTAAACAATTCTTAGGGGAGAAGTTGAAGCTTAAGGGATTTCTTACGCAAATGCACTTTAAGGTAGTACAGAAAGGAGCGAAGTTAGCAATATCGTTAGATTAAGTAGCCTATGCGGGATTATTCCTAATAGGGAGGGCACTTAAGTGGTTTAAGCCATATCTCACGGAAATATAGGCTAATAGCATAATAACTACTAACTAAGACGTACGGTATATATTTGCCAGTTAAAACGGGTTCGCGGAACAACTAATATAGATATTTAGAGACCTAGAAGCCATAACCATAGCGAAATAAAAGCTTTAGAACTTAGTATAACGCACTTTAGTAATTAAGTATATAACATAGTTTTAAACACTAGCCATATAGGTTAAGTGGAACGATAGGGCGCTTATAGCATAGTATAAATAGGGACTTAAGGCTAAAGTCTAAAACGTAATTATCCTAATGGAAGATGCGGATACTCTAAGAGAGTTAATAGATTAGTTAATAAAGATTAATAATAGAATCTATTAAAGGGAATAAGCTAAGAGAGGGTAAGACAGAGTTCCACAGTTATATAAGGCGTAGAGTACGCAACGACAGATATAGAGTTAAAAACTATAGAATGGCGCAGAGCTAATAGACCTAAGTAGTACCAAAAAAACCTAAAAGTGGGAAAAAAAACTATAGAAACCCAGAGGTTAAGGATTAAGTAATTAAAAGACCTAGGAGTAGAGGCCAAACTAGGGATCTTAGCAGTAGAAGATGTTTAGGCGGACTCCATAGCAAGAAAAATGGTTTAAAGATAGAGCTTATATAAATTACGGAAAACAGGGTTATTTCGCCAAAGACTATAGAGGAGGTTAGAGTAACTACGCAGTAAAGGGAACTAGGCTAGCAGATAGCACGTATATATAGAGGGATAATAGTGCACTATAAGGAACTAAAGAGTGTTTAATTAACAGTTTTGTATATTATTACAACAACGCATGCCAAATTTATAAGGATGCTAAGTATGGCGTAAGCTATTAGCTATAGGAGCTATTATTATCTAAGTTTAAAGAAACTAATAAACTAGCTTATAGATTAGACATCAAAGACGATAAATTTAATAAAGGCGAAGCATTTACTAATAATAAGGTAATAAAGGCAGCTTACTAGAAGCATATAGACCTTAGAGAAGTTAAAATAAAAGCAGAAACTAAGACCATCACGGAATAAGGTTTAGTAACGGGTATTATAATACTATTAGATACAATTTCCATCACTTTATAAGATAATAGGAGTAATGTTTAAAAGAAACTAAGCAAGCAGACAACTGCTAGTGCTAGCTTATTACTTAATAAAGGCAAAAGGCCACAGGCTCAAGATTCTTAAGAAGAGATAAGAGAAGCTTAAGATTCTTAAAGTAAGATAAGACATACCTAAGGACCCACAACGGACAAAAACTAATAGGAAAGGGCAGCTACTTAGTTTAGTAACAAATAAATGAGTATAGGACGCAAGTTTAAGAACTACAAGTTTAGAGAACAAGTAAGAACGTTAGTAATCCTAGGTAAATATAGTGTTTAGCCTAAAGATTGAATAGTTAATACCAAAATTAAAAAGTAAGACAACTATAAAGATCTAGCTGTAAGACGCAGAAAATAAGAAACTATAGATAAGTTTAGAACAAGAATTATTGTATAATAAGAGCAAAAGCTAGATAAGGGGTTAACTATACCAGGTTATATAAGGGACAGAGCACCTATATAAAGAGTTACTAATAGGCCAAGTATAGGGACACCTAAGGCAAAGTGGTTAGATAAACTAGAATAAGAAGAGGATCTAGATATTCTAACTAGGTTTAAAGAAAGACATACCAAAGGATATTACAATATAGTAATAATAAGGTACTTTCTAATAGATAAACCATACACACTAAACCAGTTATACAGAAAGTGGTATAGGCAACGACACAACAATAAATAGGCAGATTTTTATATATAGCTAGACAAAAAAGTTATCTAAGACTAACCTATTACGGAAAAACGCATAAGTTACATTAAAGGAGTATTAATTATAACGTTAAGGAACCTAGAAGAAGGATCTAGGGACTAGAGAAGCGAGCGATAAATCTTAGTACCTATAGCGGAAATACCAGTAGTTAGGTTAACTAGGTATAGGTTTAAACTTAAGAATAAAGACAAACTAAGAGTTAACCTAAAACATATAGCGTATTATACACTATCGTGGATAGCTTATATAGATAATACGTGTAATATATATAGAGCACTAAAAGATAAGAACTAGAAGTACCCAGTAAGGATATATTAGGCACCAGAAGAAAAGCGGTTTAGAAATACTAAGTATATACATAGTTGGCACCTAGTAGAAGTACAAGGTTAAGGAGACTTAATGCTTTAACTAGAAAGATTCCTTATAGAAGAATGCCTAGACGGATAATAGTGGTAGAAGTGCCTAGAGAACACTTGTCTATAGTATATAGAGGAAAAGAAACAAACTAAGTATTGGCCTAAGTTAGACTAAGTACAGGCAGGATCTAGCAGCCAACAATTAGGAAAAGGGGAGGCGTATAGAACTAGAGGGAACTAGTGTTAGAGCCTTAAACCCTTAAAGGAATTTAAGGTTAACACCTAAATTTAAAAGCCAAGTGGCAAGATTAATAGTTTAAAGCGTTAGTAAATAGTAAAGCAACTAGGAACTATATATCACCAAAGGTAGTAAAAAGGATAGGGTTACCATATAGATAGAAGGAATACCTATATCCACTTATAACAATTTCAGGAGATTAGATAGCCTATAAAGGAGGCATTATTAATCTTAAAACAGGACCTATTTAGATAACTATTAAAGGGAGACCAGTTAGAATGTCTTTTAATATCCTACTATTAGGACAGGACAAGGCAATATTAGGAATACCTTAGTTATAGGAGTACAATCTAAAAATTAATTGGGTTATAGGTTAGGTCAATATTAAGAATATACAACGGCGTAAAGTGTAACAGTAAACCAAGTTAGTATAGTACTAAGTTAGAGCGATATATAAGAAGACTAAGCAAGGCTTAAGTTATATACCAAAAAGATACCACAAGTATAGTAAAAAGTTATAGTCACCAAAAAGTAAGAAGCTGTTAGAGCATACAGCTTAGGACTATAAAATAGAATTAGAAGAGGGAATAAGTTTAAAGTTCTTTCCAATTTATAAGCTTACTAAAACAGAGTTAGTAGCGCTTAAGGAGTTTATTTAGAAGAACTTACGCAAGGGATATATTAGACCATTATAGTTATTAGCAGGATATCCAGTATTATTTATCCTAAAGAAAAATGGAAAACTTAGGATGTGTATAGACTATAGATAGTTAAATAGCATTACTAGAAAGGATAGGTATCCTTTACCCTTAATTAGCGAAATCCAAGATAGGATAGGTAACGCAAAGATCTTTATAAAGATAGATTTAAGATAGGCGTACCATTAGATTAGGATCAAGGAAGGCAATAAATAGAAGGCTGCCTTTAGGTCAAAGGAAGGACTATATAAGCTATTAGTTATGCAATTCAGGCTTATAAACGCACTAGTAACGTTCTAGAAGCAAATTAATAGTGTATTAGGAGAACACCTAGATAAATTTATTATGGTATACCTTAACAATATTATCATCTACTTAGAGAATAAGGAAGGACACAGAGAACACGTTAAATAGGTGTTAAAGAGACTATAAGAAGAACAGATGCTAGTAGCAATTAAGAAATACAAGTTCTTTACCAGGAAAACCAATTTCGTTAGATTTATCATTAAACTAGGCTAACTTAGTATAGATCTAAAGAAGATCAAGGCTATAGTGAATTGGCAGGAACCAGAGAACATTATATAGTTAAAATCGTTCCTAGGGTTTTGCAATTATTATAAAAGGTTTATAGCGCAATGGTTACAGGATATTAAGCTATTTACGCAGTTAATAAAGAAAGAAGAACTATGGGCATAGGGAAAAAAACAATAAGAATTGTTTAAGAGAGTTAAAGAATTGTTTACCTAGGAGCCAGTTTTTAAGATCTATTAACCAGGTCTAGAGACGGTTATAGAAACAGATATATTAGACTTTACACTAAGGGCGTGCTTCCTATAGAAATATCAAGATAGATAGCACCCAGTGGCATACTATAGTTGAAAGATAACACTACCAGAGTTAAACTATGACATCTATAATAAGGAGTTGTTAGGTATAGTTACAGCACTTAAAAAATAGAGAGTATTCTTACAAGGCACAGAGAAACCATTTATGGTTAAGATAGACTATAAGAACCTTATAGGATTCCTAACAACAAAGAAGCTCAACTAAAGATAGGTTAGATAGGCGGAAATGCTTATAGAATACTATTTCGAAATTTAGTATACTAAGGGTATAAATAATGCGCGAGCAGACGCTCTAAGCAGAAAGGCTAAACTATAAAGTAATAAAAAGCTATCGGGAGCTTTATTGCAAAAGGATTAAGACGGATTAATTAGGTATAATTATTTAAAGATTATAGCGACCAAGGAAAGTCAGATCCATAAATTACTAAAGAGTAATTGGATATAGAAGATCTAAAAAGTATAGGTAGAGGATCTAGACTTAGAGCAATATAAAAACAGAGAAGCAATATATATGCCTAAGTCTATTATAGAAGAATTTGTTAAGGAATTCCACAAGGGAATAATATAAGGACACAACGGAGCTACAGGCTTAGTGTTAAAACTTCAAGAGGAATACATTATTTAAGAAATCTGGGGACTAGTAAGATAAGTTATAAAGGAATATCTAAATTGCTAAAGAAACAAACCGACGAGGCATAAGCTATATAGAGGGCTATAACCTATTAAGACACCAGGAAGACCATAGGAGGTTATATTATAGGACTTTATTATTAAGTTACCAAAGTTAAGAGATCCTATTACAGGACAAGATCATAATGCGATTTTAGTAATAGTAGATAAGCTAATAAAGTAGGGATACTTTATAGCATATACTAAAGAGATAGCAGCAGAGGATGTCGCTAGAATCTATATAAAAGAAGTGTTCGCAAGATATGGAGCACTAGATAAAATCATATTAGACAAAGATCTAAGATTTATAGTAGTATTTTGGGAAGTATTTCTGGCAGAATAGGGAGTTCGCGCAGTAATATCTACAGCGTATTATCCGCAGACGGATAGATAAACGGAAAGACTAAATTAGACACTAGAGCAGTATCTAAGGCACTATATTAATCACGCACAGAACAATTGGGTATCGTTATTACTAGTTATATAGTTTGCATACAATGCAATACTATAAGAAGAAATGGGGACATTACCATTTAAGGCAAATTACAGGTACAAGCTAAGAATATCGTTATTACCACGTCAAGCAAAAAAGACAAGTAGTACAGCTAAGCAAAGAATAGAGACGTTAATGAATCTTTATGCAGACCTTAAAGAAACAGCTAAATTAGTACAAGAACGAATAAAAAGGTACTACAATACTAAGAGATCTGAGGGACCAGATCTTAACAAGGGGGATAAAGTGTAGCTACTATATAAAAATTTCAAGAGTTAACGACTAAGCAAGAAGTTGGACTATATTAGACTAGGACCTTTTAAAGTTAAATAAAGAATTTTATTAGTTATATATAAGTTAAACCTACTAGCTAAAATGAAAATCTACCCTATATAATATGTTGCAATGCTAGAGCCAGTATACGGGAATATTAAGCCACTAGTCTACAAGGCAGACACATATAGAGAATAAGAGGAAGATAAATGGCAAGTTTTAAAGATCATCAGTTATAAGGATGTGGATAATGAAATATGGTATAAAGTAAAGTGGATAGGCTATAGTGAGACTACCTAGGAACTACTAAGCAACCTAAGGAACGCTATAGGAAAGGTACGGGAGTATTAGAAGAAAGTAGGTCAGGTAATATTAATAAAAAAGGATCGCCAAAGAATAAGTCACCTAAGGGGGACCTAAGAGGAGTAATTGCCGAGCTACTTAGAGTTGTTTCCCTTATAGGAGGAGAGCCAGTCCTTTTATTACCTAGCTTAGACAAACCCTGTTAAACCAGTTTTTACTTCTTAGAACAGACCTTCTCACAAACATATTTAAGACGTTAAAGACGAGTATAAGCTAAATATTAAGCTTTAAGGACGCGTGCGGACTCTTCTAAGGCACGTTAAACCTTAAATAGCGCGGAGGCTAGCTTACCATTAAGCTTTACAGCGGTAGATTAAACACGAGACCCTATAATAAGTTACTTAGAGAACTTAAAGACTGTTAAGAGTTATAGGACGCGTACACTTAGCGTTAGAAACAGAGCGAACATTGTAGAACGATTAAACATTTACTTTGGTATACTTAGAGTAAGAGGAGGGTTGTTAAGACAAAGGACTTGCTAATACAATATAGACTAACCCCTCTTTTGCATACCTTGAGTAAGGAATCGCCATCACTTCACCAAGTGATAGTATGGAGGAGACCGTACGAAGGCGACGCTCAACCTAGGAAAGAGAAGAAGAAGCTTTAGGCATAATAAGCAAAGATATTAACTAGACTGATTAAACGGACATTACACCTCTAGTGGACAACTTGGAGATGTTAGGAATCTTTAAGGACGAAGATAAAGAGGAGGGAGATAGTGTTATAGACGCTTTAAGTACAATATTATAACTACTTAGAGAGGAGTCGCAGAAAGCTAGTTAGTTAATATAAGCACGGTCTAAGATAGATCTGGTGGAACTATGTAACGAGGAATAGTAACTAAGGTCACGTGGTGTTAAACGCATTAACTACGTTAAATAAAAGGGATGTTATGTTTAACACAGACAACACGTACCTTACGTATAAGAGAGGATTTCTTAGGCGTATAGTTGTGTATTTAAAGGACCTTAGTCCCTACTATAGATAGTTCTCTCCTTGTAGTAAATCTTAGAATATAATTGGAGTTAATCTATTGGGTAACTACTCCACCAGTTATTATTACGTTGTTGTTTTATTCTTACCTACATACCTAGCCTAATAATAGAACCCACCGTAGTTCCTGCTATAAGGTTCCGTTACATTATTTCAAGTTCTTTTTAAATTTAAGTTTCGTGTATTTGTATTAGGTGGTAGTTATTTGCCTTTATATCATGTCCATCCAGCTAGAGTAGGCCGCGAAGGATAGTTCTTATAGAATTCTTTTACTAGGGAAGGCGCGTCGGCCTTAATCTAATCATAGGTTTCCTAGGTTTATGTTTTATATCCTTTCCACTTAACAAGAAGTTTAAATTGTTTAAATTGTGGTTTCCATCGCATATTATTAATTAAGTTAATAAAGTAAGAACCGTTACCATTATTAACAATTATAGGAGGTGGCAGTGGTACTTTATAAGTTATAGGATCATCTTTTAAAGGTTATAATAAGCTTACATAAAACATTGGGTGTATTTTTATCTTAGTTAGCAGTTTAAGCTTATAGGCGTATAGGCTTAGTTTCTTTTTAATTTAGTATAGGCCTATAAACTTCCAATTAAGTTTCTTTAAGGGCCGTTAAGTCCGTATATTTTATGTATTTAGGTAAGCCATGTTACTTTCCTTAAAGTCCTATACGGGAGCTTGTTCTTTGTTCGTATGCCATTCCTATACTATTTAAGCGTATGTTAATTCACTTTATAACAGTTCCGTTAACTACTTTATTTAATTAGCGAAGTTATATGTGTTAATTAACTAGATCCGTTTAATCGTGGGTTCTATTATGTTAATTTTAGGTTATGGTTCAAATCTAAGTTAAGGGTTTTGTCTATAGGTTGCGTAGAATAGCGTTACGCCTATTAATACGTTTATCGTATTATTCGCAGTAAACTTAGCTAAAGGCAGCCATTTTTCCCAGTCGTCTTATAGGTAGGAGCAGTATATTTATAGGTATTGTTCTATAATCACGTTTATAATTTTAGTTTAACTATCTATCTCCGGATAAAACGTAGTTAAGAGTTATATTTAAATACTTAATTGTTTGTATAGAGCTTGCTAGAAGTCTAAAACAAACTAGCTTCTATAGTTGGATATTATTAAGTTAGAAAGTCCGTGTAGCTTAAAGATATACTTAATAAAACATTTAGCTACTAATATCACATTAATTAAGTCTATGGGAATTATATATCGCATTTTTATAAGGCAGTTAACAACTACTATAATATTCGTAAACCCATTACTGCTAGGCAAGTCGACTATAAAGTTAATCAAGATATCGCGCTATCTTTATATTGGAATTGGTAGCGGTCGAAGTACTCCTTACTTCTTTACATAAGAGGTCTTTCCACGCACGCACATCCTATATGCTTAAACGTATTTTCGTACGTAGTCGTGCATTATAGGCCAGTAGTATGCTTATTAAACAATCTTATAGGTCTTCGCATGGCTAGGATGCCCTACTATAGGGGAGTTATATATAAAATTGAGTATCTTAAATTGTAAAGGTTTGGAATTCGGAACTACTATCTTCTATTAATAGTACAATCAATTGTTTCGAATTTCGCATTTAGCAAGTGTAATATCCTTATACTGTCATTTTCCTGTTTAAATTACTTTTATTATATCTATTATCCATGCGTTATTCTTATATTTATATTCTATTAGCTTATTAATTTCCATTTCCTATTTATTAACTTTTAATTCATTTCTATCGAGTTCCGCATTTAGGAATATAGGATATAGCTTTTTAAAATATTTAGGGGGCAGTAAGATCTATAATTAATTTATAATCCGTTTATCTAAAGTGTTTATAGGTAGGTCCTATAATTATCGTGTTTAGACTACTCTTGACTCGACTTTTGGAGCTCTTGCTGCACCTGGCCCAAAAAGACCAAACCAACTAAAAGAACCCTGAAAAACACCCTAATAATCCCCTGAGATGCATACATCACAGGGGAGGCATAGGTGGAACGACGGTGGTACGCAGTCGCGCGCGACCGCCAGACCCATACCCAACAATAGCCCCCCACAACAACAATAAGGACGGGCGAATACCATACTAGAAAGCGGAAATACCCTAATTAAGAAGGCATCTAACAAAATATAAAGCCTATTAGACGCATCTAGTCTCTGGAACTATAGGGGAGTATCTATTAGCTATTACAAACTAATATAGCTAGCAGAATAGCTCCAGTCTAGCAAACCTTAGGCACCCCTTTAGTAAACCCTTAATTAAATCCTCTAACGGCTAAATAAAATCGAAGATAAATAAAAACCCCCCCCTATAGGTAAACCGCACCTAGGCCGCCATAGCTGCGCTCCTATAATATAGGGAACCTACCCCCCTAAAAACAATAACTGGGTATATAATTACAATACGACCAAATACAGAAAAGGTAGAGGAATTTAGGGGACAATTAGAAACAGAAGTTCTTATAGAGATTTATAAAGAGGTCTATAACGCTATTACAGTCCAACACCTTAGGAGTAGAGACATTAGAGTCACCCTAAAGGACCAATAGGCAAAGGAACGGGCCGTAAGGGTAGAGGATAGGCTAGGAGAGAGTATTAGCATAAAAGTGCTTTATAAAGATTACCTAGTTAAAGTCCTATTAGTTCCCATAAGCTTTAGGGTAGAAAGGGGACGCCAGGCAGATAATACAGTAACTATATAGGAGATAGTAAAACAAATAGAACGCCTTATACTAGAACTTGTAATTACCCGGATTTAATAGCTTTAATAGGAAAATACAAACTAAGCATATAATAAGAACAATAAAAGGATATAAGGGGCGCTAGAGACTTACTAGGGAGACAATAGACAAACGCATAGCTCCCTTATTATTAGCGTATATACACTAGGAATGCAAAACTCCTTATCCAAAAAGGAATAATTATAAATGGCCTTATATATAACACAAGGCTCTATAACTATAGACTACACCTGGAACAATATTATCGCTATATATAATAGGGACACACCTAATCCATATACGCAGTACAGGTATGCTGCAGCCACTATACAGGCCCCTATGATATAAGATAATATACAAATTAAGACCAAATAAAATGCGCGAACTATTACTGAAGCATATATAAGGCGTAGAAGAGAGAAGACTACATTAAATATAGGAGACAGAAGGAAAGGGCTTAACAGCTATAGGAATAACTGCACACTAGGTTATATAAATGGAAATAATAGGTAATAAGCTAGGGGGACGCAGATGTCTTCCTAGCATTTCCTACCTTTAATACTAGGGGGCTAAGCCAGCTATCCTAAGCCTTAACGGGCCAAAAGTAACGCTGCGCAATATTACCAGACCGAACAGGGATATAAGGGATATATAGGATACAAGGGAGAGGACGCCTAGTAGAAAGACCCCTATGGATAGCTATAGCAAGTTTAAGGCCGGGACAATTAAGAATTAGATTTAACGCGGTAAATACAATATATATAGCTGGCTTATAAGGGGCACATAGCTAACCGGCGAGAACGGGGGAAGAACTAGAGGCAATAACAGACTTAAATTTAGAAAGGCTAATAGGAACATAAGATATAGGAATAGAAAGCTCTATATAAAATAAGTAGTAGCCAGGGAGTAAATATAGGAGACGGAAGTTCTAAATATTTTAGAGAAAGTGGAAACGGAAGAAGCGAGGAGCGAAGGAGAGGCAAAGGACCCCCACCGGGGGTCCGCTACTTGACCATTATATAGTACAACTGTAGCAATATAAACCACCGTCTAGCAAGGCCCCTACTAGACAGTCTAGACCTAGAAAAACACCATATTCTTACTATATAAGAGCCGTATTATAATACCTACATATAATTAATATACTGCCCCTAAGAATTCCAGCTTCTATATAAACCAAAAGCAGCTATACGCGTATACTTTATAATTAGCAAAAATATTAGCCTTGCCTTATAGTTATAGCAGGCAGTTAACCTAGATATTGCAGTTATAACCATCCAGATATATAGGGGACTAGTATAAATTATTAATGTCTATAACCCTAGGGTCAAAGGGGTAGCATAGATAG